>Ga0316204_10002369_pt1 | contig 43184 bp, 33 predicted proteins | sample 6monrhotite_MG_2_FD_205661 | JGI IMG/M metagenome (GOLD analysis project Ga0316204, IMG submission 205661) | Microbial mat bacterial communities from mineral coupon in-situ incubated in ocean water Damariscotta River, Maine, United States -... | ecosystem: Environmental > Aquatic > Marine >... | reverse complement strand
CAAAGACCGACACCTTATATTATGCCCGTGACCGCTGGCCTGTTTACGATTTCGCCAACAACCCACCCGCAGCTGCTGAGTACCAAACCGTGCGAAAGGCCAAAACCAGGCCTGAAAAAGGCAATGCCTGACCATGCATCTTCTGGTGACCGGAGCAAATGGATATATCGGCCAAGAGGTTGTCCGTTACGCCTTATCACAGAACTATCAAGTATCTGTTTTAGGCACCGTGCCCGAAGACTTTAGTGAATGCGTAACGGGATATGACTGGCGTCTAGATCAGCCGCTGCCCGAACGCCTCCCGTGGAAAAATATAAAAGCCGTCATTCACTTGGCTCACCAATGGCATGGCGATCTGAAGGTGGGCGAGCAGGACCCCAACCTCACGGGAACAACCGCCCTTTTATCTTGTGTACGAAACCATTCTATCAAGAGGTTCGTGCTGGCCTCGACCATTTCTGCGCGCCCCAACGCTTTAAACAAATATGGTCGCTTGAAGGCCAAACTCGAAAGCCTATTAGATGGACCCGAGGAAGTTTCCGCGCGTATCGGGTTGGTTTACGGCGGTGCTTTAAAATCCATGTGGGGCACTTTAGTAAAATTATCCGGTATCAGCAGCATCCTTCCCATGGTTGATCCCAATCACGCGGTCCAGCCCATTCATATTCGGGAACTAGCCTACGGTTTATGTCGGTTGGCAACGAAGGACTCTCTACAAAGCACCCGTTACACCCTCGCAGCGCATAATAGCATTTCATTTCGGGATGCCTTGAAGGCAATTGCGAGCGCGTATCACGGCAGCATCCTAAAAGTTGTCCCTTTACCGGGATCAGTGCTTCTTTTCGTGTTGCAGACTTTAAATAAGCTTCCTGGCATAGGTCATTTATTCAATCCAGAACGCCTATTAGGTTTAATGGGACTGCCGGTATTGGACTCCAAAGATGGCCTAGCTGAACTGGGTCTTGATATTGCTGATATGCGCGACGGCATTGAGCTAGGTCAGATAAGCCGCCGTCGTCGCCTTGATGAGGCGCATACACTTCTTCGGTATGTTTCGTCGGGAAATTTGGCGCCCAAATTATCGCATTATCGGCTGTACTTGACGGGCCTCAAAATTAACGGCTTGCAGGCGATAACGCCTCTACCGCGCACCGTTCGGGCAGCTCCAGCACTGTTGCGATTTTGCGAACCCATGAATCAAACTCCGCTGAAAAGGAAGCTTGAATTGGCCACGGTCATTTATGAGACCAGCCAACAGGGGTCTAAAAAACTATACCCATACAAGAAAGTGGGGCCGTTAAAGGTTGTCGCCACGCTCATTTTAAATGGCACTGTTGAAACGGTCCTGTGGCCTTGCCGAAAATTATTATCCAAGGTGTTCTGGCCATGACCCTTCCAGAGCAATTTGCAAAAGATGAGGTCATCATTATTGGCACGGGTCCAACAGGATTGGTCGCAGCTAAAGCCTTAGCGAATGCGAACGTGAATGTGGTGATGATTGATGCTGGACTGGAAAAATCATCCCACACTGATTTGCAACGCCCATCTCTTGCCCGTCTAAGAACGGATGGTAACATCACTGAAGATGAGCGGACAAAACACCTTTTGGGAGATGACTTAAAGGGTCTGTTTGTCGGTCTAAACGTTTCTCCGAAGATCCGTTTGTGCACTCCAGTTGGCAGTGTTTCGGCATATCAAAAGGGCAATGACATTCAATCCTCTGGGTTTGTCCCCATCGGCACCGAAGCACTTGGTGGTTTATCGAATGTGTGGGGGAGTTGTTCGTCGGTTTGGTCACGTCATGAATTTCCAGACGACTTTCCCTATGACGACCTATGCGCAAGCTATCGCCGACTGTTTATAGACATGCATTTTTGTGGGGAAACGCCGGAAATCTCCACAGATCTTCCGAACATGCCACTGGGCTCGCATTTTAAAGGACTCTCTGATCGCTTTGCGAAAACCCGTCCTGAATTCCAAAAGTCATTTTACGTTCACCGCCCCTTATACGCCGTGAACACCGGGCCGACAGGCTGCAACCAGTGTGCGGCTTGTATGTGGGGCTGCCCACAAAGTGCAATTTACAATGCCGCTGATGACTTGCCTGTACTCCTCAGGCAACCAAACGTAAAGCTGCTTAAAGGTTACCGCATTGACCGCCTTCAACGCATGGAAGATGGCTATGTCCTTACTGGGATAAGTGCCAATGGGGCGCCATTTCGGTCCCGGGCAACGCATATTATACTGGCCGCTGGCGCGTTGGTGACGACAAAGCTGGTTCTGGGGTGTTTGGAAAAGTTTGCTCAACCCATACGTATGGAAAACTCTCCAGCCTTTGCCGCAGCCTTTATCGACCCTAATCGCTTGGGAAAGGCGATGGACCCAAAAACCTTTGGCATGGCCCATTTGGCCGCCGATATGAAGGTAAACGCAGAGATAAGCAGCCACGTCTTGTTCTATGACGCAGGGACACAATCTATTTCTGATTTGGTGCGCTACATGCCCTTCTCACGTATCGGTGCCCTGTCAATCTCCTCAGCCCTATTGCCCGCAATGACCGTGGCTCTGGGCTATCTACCGGGCCGGGCGAGCCTGAACACGGTGAGCCTCAACCGGGATCATCATCTTCACATTCAAGGTGCGCTAAACGACGACAGCAGGCTTTATTTTCGTCAGGCTAGACAGACCTTAGCTAAAAATATGCGAAAACTCGGCTCATGGATGCTGCCCGGATCATTTTCGGTGTTTGATCCAGGTGCAGAAGTCCACTACGGAGCCGCGTTACACCAGGCAGGGCTGTGCACTTCAGACGGGGCTATTAAAGGCCTACCCAATATGTATGCGTTGGATTCATCGGTCTTGCCCAGCTTGTCTGAGAAGCATCATACGTTTAGCGCCATGGCCAACGCCGACCGGATCGCAAGAACCTTAATTGCGCGCCATGATTTGACGCAACAAATCGGCGAGTAGTCCAAGGGCAAAAATAACGATGGCGCCGACGGCTGAAGCTACGGCCCCAAACCAAAAATATGGTGATGACAACGTGATGGCCGCAAAGATGCAGGCGGCCCCAATCAATAGGCAGAAGATAGAAAGCAGTAGGAACAATTTGATCGGATTGTAATAATTAATCGACTGCGTGATGTATTGCAACGTCCGCAAAGAATCACGAACCAACCGTACATGACTACTACCTGTACGGCGTTCATAACTAATCGGCATGTACTTCACAAAACGAGATGTCAGCATATAAGCCAGCGTCGAAGAGGTCGTGAAGCTGAAAGAATCCGATAGGTGGTCCACGTATTGTAAAATCGTGTCCCGCGAAAAAACACGTAACCCCGAATTGATATCAGGAATTTTGCGGCCCGTAGACCATTCTACAAGAAAGCGCAGGATGAGTCGCAACGGCCATTTAATAAAAGTTTCTTTGTAATGTTTCCCGGTGCGAGAACCAACGACCATGTCATAACCGTTCTCAAACTCCCTCACCAGATCGGGAATTCGGTCGATCGGGTAAGTGCCGTCCGAATCGGTAATTGCGATCGTGTCGAATTGGGCATGCTTGATGCCATCCTTAAGAGAGCGTCCATAACCGAGGTTATGCGGGTGACGCACGATGACCGCCCCAGATTTTTGGGCGAGATCACCCGTCCCGTCATCAGACCCATCATCGACAACAATAACTTCAAATTTATCCAAATCGTCGCATGCCGAAAGGGTTTGGTGAACTTGCTCAACTGTTTGAGCAATTGATTTTTTTTCGTTCAATGCCGGAATAACAACTGATATAGATTTCATGCAATTACATTCTTTTCTTTAAAATTCAACTCAATCCAAGATGCTAAAATGATAAGACCAAACAGGCGATAGCTATTATCAGTCTTTTTATTCAAGTGATCTTGCCACATTTTATCTATGACCGAAACATCTAGCCATTCATCGAGCAAATGTCCCGTTGTTATAGCCCGGCCATAGTCACCAAATTCCTTAAATAGCCAGTGGCTAACGGGTGCATTAAATCCACGTTTTTTTCCATTTTTCACGTGCTCAGGCAAAATTGCGCTCTGACTGTGCCTAAGAATTCTCTTTTTCTGCGCCCAGCGACATTTCCATTGTGGGGGAAGTGATACGGAAAATTCAACCAGATTATGATCCAGATAAGGTGCCCGCACCTCAAGGGAATGAGCCATTGAACAGCGGTCAACCTTTGTCAGAATATCGTCACACATCCACGTTTTCATGTCGATATAGCTTGCCCGATCAAGAGGGTCTAGGTCACGCACAGCCGCAGACTGCTCATCCAATACTGAAAAAATATCCTGCTGAAGAATGGACGCTTTGTGTTCCGGTCGAATTAATCGGTCAAGAAAAGCACAACTGTTGATCATGCGCCAAAAGTGATGAGCATGATCATCTGGCAGGGCCATGCCATTTACAAACTGATTAAGTTTGTAATCCAAACCGACCTTGCCAAATGACGGGCTGACAAGTCGATTGAACACTTTAAGGCCCAATTTTGGCAGAATGTTGGGGACCCAATTTGTCGCGCGTTTGATCTCGTCTGCGACATACGTTTCATAGCCACCGAAAACTTCATCCGCTCCATCGCCAGACAGACAAACCGTAACTTTCTCTCGCGCAATTTCCGATAAAAAGTAGAATGGCAAAATAGATGTGTCAGCCATTGGCTCATCATTTACGCTGTTAATGATATCAAAATTTGCAATCATCTCGCCGTCAACGACCTGGTCATAGTGATTGGTTTCAAACATATTCGCCGTTTTTCGTGCGGCTGCGGCTTCACTGAAGCCCTTTTCATTAAAATCAATGCTGAACGTAGAGACATCAGCCGAAAACTTTTTCATCGCATTCACGATTACGGTGGAATCGATTCCTCCCGACAAAAAAGCCCCCAAAGGAACGTCAGAAATCATGCGGGATTGGGTCGCGTTCTCGATAAGGGTGTTCAATTTTTCGCCAGCCTGATCAAACGAGATGTGCGGTGTCGGTGCATGAAACGCATCTGCCAAAGACCAGTATTCATTCACTTGGTTTTGGCCGGATCGTTTGAACGTGATGCTGTGAGCGGGTGGGAGTTTCTTGACACCCATAACCATGCACGCATTGCTCAAAACGTAATTGAGAGAGAGGTACTGCCCCAACGCTTGAGGATCAAGTTTGCAAGCCACGACCGGGTGAGCCAACAGGCTGCGCAGTTCCGAGGCGAAGACAACTCCATGGGCCGTTTCAAAATAATAGAACGGTTTTTCCCCGAAACGATCCCGGGCAACAAAAAGCTGCTGGGTTCGACCATCCCAAATGGCGAAGGCAAACATACCGTTCAGTTTTTGGAGGCAAGATTCTCCCCACTCCAAATAGGCCTGCAAAAGCGTTTCCGTATCCCCGGAAGACTTAAAGCGGTGACCTTTAGCAATGAGATCTTTGCGAATATCGAGATGATTATAGATTTCACCATTAAATACCAAACATACGGGCGCACCATCACTCGCCATCGGTTGGTGGGCATGATCGGTGGTATCTTGAACAGATAATCGACGATGGCCGAGAACAACCTCGTTGCTTTGCCAAATCCCAAAATCATCTGGGCCGCGGTGCTTAAGTTTGCCAAGCATGCGTTCAATCGTTTGGGGCTGCAATCCACCTTGCCAATCTAGCCACCCCGCGATTCCACACATGCTGTTTTCCCCGTTCGCTTTAAAATTTATGCTTGGTTTGAAGCACGATTATATGTAATCGCGACAATGACGAGGATCACCATTAATACGGTCATCGGCAATTCAGTGTAAAAGCTATAGCGAAACATGACTGGCTGAAGAACTGTGACAACAGCAATATTAATGAAATGGGCAAGGGATATCACAACACTTAAAAACCAGACAGGGTTTTGCTGGCGCAAAAACAAGACACTGGCCGTCAGAAATGTCGTCAGGTAGATGATGAAATACAGGGGGCTGCCAAATCCTAAATAAATAAGGTTATTGGCGTATGCCTTGGCATATGCGATGGGTTCATTTTGAAGCCCGGATTTGAAGATGGACGTTGAAAGGCGTATCAACACACCGTCCATTTCTTTTGGGCTCAGCCCAGGCTGTGCGTCTTCAATCACCCTATGAATCACTTGCATGCGAAGAACATTATACTTCGCCGCATAATCAAAAATGGGACGGTAAGGCTTAACTTCGCTTTCCACATGCGTGTTTTGACGTAGCCCACGCGACTCTGCCAAATCAACCATTTTCAAAATCAGATGCTTATCTTCTCGATTTTCTATGTGATCAATTGTTTGCTCTGACATGGTGAAGAAGGGAAGGACAATGAGTTGAGTGCCGACAAACGGAATCTGCCCAAAAAACCCATGTTGGAAATAATGGTACGTTTTGTCGATTGTGGATGCGCTCAAAAAACTGACCACGGCGACCATGATGTACATTAGGGCTTTTTTAGCATGACCCGTGACGAGCAACAGCCCGCCCACCACGACAAACGTGATGATAAAATAAGCCATTTGCGGACGTAAAGTTATGGCAACAGCCAGGTAAAGAAACAAAACGAAATAATCTGAATAACGGCTTAATGTATAAGCCTTGTACGCTTGATAGATAATCATCAGCGAGACAACAAACGCAAACGCTTCGGTTAAGATCGCATTTCCATATTGGTGTGCAGGACTAATGGGCAAGCATAATATTAATAATAAAACATACCTTAGTCGAACATTCACATCAAAAATCAAACACAATAGCGTTGCAAAACGAATACTGACAAAAATATAGAGAAAAAATTGAACATAAGAAATTGCGGTTAGATAGTATCCACCAAACAATAGCTTAAATAGTGAAATTATTGTGGGGTAACCAGAGGTTCGAAATGGGTCGGCAACAATATAGGTTGCTGTATCGGGAAAGGTCGCATGTCCGAAATGATATATGAAGGCCGCACTTATGAGAGCGATGATGACTCCTTCAATTTTCCACTGCTCGCCTGACAATAGATTAATTGAGAACTTAGAGTCCATAATCGCGTTCTCTATTCTTAATAAAGGTTAGGTTTTTACAGGATAGGGCATGGCCCAAAATGCACTCATATATCTTTAGCCTGAAAACGGCGACTAACATTCTAGAGTATGCCCCTTGAAACCTGGGTTTCAAGCCCTGAATTCCAGGTGGCAAAATCACTTACGGATCAATTTTAGATCTAAACAGAAAAAAGAACCCGCCGATGAGCCCTAAAAACCACAAGCATATCCGCACCAAAAACATACTTGCCGCCCCATTCGCATAATGAAGAAGTGAAAACACGCCTTCAGCCGATGCCTCACCAACACCTAGTCCGCCAATGGATATCGGCAATGAATTTGAAATCATGATAGGGGGTACCATAGTCGCGGATGCGCCCATCCCGATATCTGTCCCCAAGACATTTGCAAACTGAACCAAACCGATAATCACAAGTATATTTGTCACGCCTGAACACAGCAGGAGATAAAAAGTTCTTTTTGGATTTTGGATAAGTTTCGAAATATAAAAAATACCCTGCTGAAAAAAAATCATATATCGCGACGAAAACACTGACCATCTACTCAGAATGAAGTACCCCGCCAAAGCCATTGCGATGAGTGTTGCGAAGGTAATAAAAGAAATATTCAGCAACATTGCCGTGTCGTCTTGGAGGTTAGCTCCAATCATCAAAAAGAGCGCACCCACAATCCCAATAAAGCTCATCGTAAACAAGCCAATGACACGATCAAGAACAGATGCGGCAGCAGCATGAGAAATGCTGATTTGCGCTTCCTTACGTAAGTAATGCGATCTCGCCGCCTCACCACCCAAGGCGCCAACTGTGGCGACTTGAAAAAACTGGCTAATAAAGGTGATATGAATCGACGGCCTTAGGGATATTGAAATACCAAAAATTCTTAGGGCAAGAACCCACCTCATGGCCTGACCTAAAATGTTCATAAAAATGCATGCAAACCCAATCCAAAATGAAGGGTGGTTGACTGCATTCGTAATTTTCAGCCAATCAATATCTGTGTGGGAAAAAAGCCACGACAGCAGCGCGATGGAAACCAAGACCTTAAACATAATCAAAACGGGTTTATTTGCGAGCAACTTTTTCATCTAGCTTAGGTCCCGTCTCAACAGAGGCTGTTCAATGCACAGAACATGTGATGAAGTAATTTATTTTCCCAAATCAAATGGAGCAGTGGGCCGTCTTCAACGCTGCTTATTTACCCAACCATGACACTTTTCTCAACACGGTTAAAGGCAGCTTTCTCATACCCCATTGAATAGCAAAATAGGCGAAATACGCCATGCTAACCGCATAAGGAACAATCAGAGGAATGTTGTAACGGTAAATATTGGCGGTAATCAAGGCATGGACCCCTACCATGATAAGGGGGGGAAGACTAAGAAGGAAAAACAAGCGCCGAGTGTTATGGTCAACGCGAAAAAAGAACGAGACGCACGACGGCACGGCCAACATACCCAGGACATGACCGACAAAAATGCCTCGCCAAAACAGCAACACTGTCACGGCAATCGCTTTTATGGGGTCATTGAAGAAGTAGCCAGACCAAAGATATTGAACGGCTTCTCGTGGCCCACCTTGGCCCATAGACAGATGAGATAGTTCGTTAAGCCCGTATACATAATAACTTGCATCCCCCCATCCGAGAGGCTCAAGGACTTCATAGCCGAACAGCCTACCCGCACCAGAAAGGGGTAAGTAAAATATCCATCCGATGGCCCACTCTGTCCAACTCATAAGGTTGAAACCAGCCCGAACCGACAATGACAAAGCAAAATATGAAGGATCGCTCATCCCCCAATGGTCAAGTTGCACGATGTTACGCACCAACAAGGGTGCCATAATAATGCAAACGCCAACAAGGAAAGATAAGGCTGGGCGCGGCATGCTCAAAATGAGGTCGCGACGCCAAATAGCCAAAACACACAGCATCATGCCCAGGGCTGGCAGCACCGCATTCCACCCCGGTTTGACGAGTGCCGTCAGTCCCAAGGCGAGGCCACACCAAAACCAGAATTTAAATTGATGGGGACGTTTCCAAGCATACAGCCACGCAACCAGAAACAGTCCGCTTGTCATCATATAGGCCGGTTCAGCTAGAATCGCTGTGGCGTAAAATTGAGTTTCCTTAAAGCATAAGGATATCACCACAGCCAACCAAGCTTTGATTTGACACGTAAAAAGAAGATAGGAAACGGTTAAAATGGAGAGATGGAATATAAATATTTCTGCGATATAAAGTCCCTGAAGAGCCGGAATTCGAATTTCACAGTTTTCAGTTTCATCCGTCGCAACCAAACAGATGAGAGTTTCCCTGGTTGGCTTGTGAAGTTTGGCTGCCAACGCAATTTCCAGCGCCGTATACACCCCCCCCATACCCAGACCAGGCTCTGGTTGCACGCCTGAAACAAATTTTGCAGGCGAGAGTGTGCCGTATTCAGCTAGATTAAGTCCCATGCTTATATAGCGTCGCGAGTCCGGCTGCACATTCACATCCGGCATGAGCACGCGCGAAGCTACAAGGCACAAAAGCCCTATGAGAAGGGCCACATTCCATCGACGTGTTAGGAAAACCATTTTTCACTCGGCCTACACTGTGCGCGAATATCTAATATACATTTCGGGTGATTACGAATACAAATTGCATCGTCAATAAACCCAATTAACATATAACATGCAGATAGCCACCACCCTTGTTTTCTCTGAAACAACGATGTGTTCCATTATGAATAAACCTATACAACAACAGTCTTCTGAATGGCATGAACAGTGGTCCATGTTCGAAGATAAAAATTCATTTTTATTGAGTGAGTGGATTTATCCAGCCACACTCGAAGACTTCCGCGATATGGATGTCTTAGAATGCGGCTGCGGTGGCGGTCAGCATATCGCTGAAGTTGCCCCTTATGCCAAAAGCGTTACTGCTGTTGATTTAAATACTGTCGATATTGCGATCGCGCGCAACGAAGGCCGTGATAATATTGAGTTGATGGACGCCGACTTGGTGACTTTGGACCTCGGCAAGCAGTTTGACATTGTTTATTGCATTGGTGTTATTCACCACACCGACGACCCCGACAAAGTGTTCGAACGGATTTACCAACATTGCAAGCCCGGCGGCAAGGTCATCATCTGGACCTATAGCGCAGAAGGCAATGCCATGGTGAGATACGGCGTCGAACCAGTTCGTAAATTGTTTTTGAAAAACATTAGCCGCAATTCGTTGCTCCGCTTATCAAAGGTAATCACCGCTCTTCTATATCCCTTGATCTACACAGTTTACATGATCCCATTTTTGTCGTTTCTGCCTTACTTTCAATACTTTAAAAATGCCCGTCGCATGACATTTGAACGGAATGTTTTGAATGTATTCGACAAATTGAACGCGCCCCAAACTCGTTTCACCACGCGGAAAAAATGTGACGAATGGATGGGTTCAGACCGTTTCAAAGATATTTCGATCACCCCTTATGTTGGCGTCAGCTATTCCTTGGTGGGAACAAAAATATAAAGAGGATGATGTCTAGGATGCCGCGTATGGCCACCCCCCAAGACTCTAACAGAATTCTGTTTGTCATCGGCAACCTGGATACGGGGGGGGCTGAACGCCATTTGCTACAGACCCTTCCTGAACTAAACCGTCGAGGCTATACGCCCAGTATTTACACCCTTTCTTATCGCGGTGAGCTTGCCAACCGTTTTGAACAGCATGGCATCCGTGTTTACTCCCCCCCCTTCTCCCGAACCTTTGGGAAGCTTCCGAGAGGATTGAGTTCTGTATTGCTGCCTTTGAGTATGATGAGGCTTCTCGGACTTATGTGGACCTCAAAGTTTGACATCATACATTTCTTTCTGCCTCTCTCTTATGTGGTTGGCGGCCTCGTTAGTTTTTGCGCACCGGTTCGCCACCGCGTGATGAGCCGACGGTCTTTGAACACCTATCAACGCAATCATCCCTATGCATCGCGTATTGAACGATGGCTGCATACCAAGATGGACGCCGTCTTGGGGAATTCCATGGCCGTTGTCCGGCAATTACATGATGAAGGCATCGCGAGTGAGCACCTTGCCCTTATCTACAATGGCATTGTTCCCCCCCCCGATGGCGATGTCAGCTTGCGTGAAGACACCCGTAATGAACTCCATATTGGAGCAGATACTCTGGTTCTTTGCCTCGTTGCGAATATACTTCCCTACAAAGGGCATGCATCTTTAATTGAAGCCTTGGCTAAAGTTCGAGATGACTTAACCGCTGAGTGGGTTTTGCTGTGTGTCGGTGATGATCGTGGATTTCAATCAGAATTGGAGCAGACGGCCAAACAACACGGGGTTGGTGGGCATATTCAGTGGTTGGGGCAACGCCAAAAGGTGAATGAGATTTTGCAAGCTTCGGACATTGGCCTGCTGGTTTCTTATGAAGAAGGCTTTTCAAACGCCATTTTAGAAAGCATGGCGGCAGGTCTTCCTCTGGTGGTTACAGATGTTGGTGGCAACAAAGAAGCTGTTCTGGATGGGGAAAATGGCTTTGTCGTACCTGCGGGCGATCCAGCCTCTCTAGGCAAAGCCATTGCCCGGTTGGCTGGCGATGCAGACATGCGCGAATCCTTTGGGCAGAAAAGCCGTCACCGGATCGAAAAAAACTTTTCTTTAGAGCGCTGCGCAAACGACTACGCAGCTCTCTATCAAGGCCTACTGGACAATGCTTCTGTCCCCAAAGTCATACGCGCCAAGTTGAGGTCAGAATAAGACTATGTGCGGATTTACCGGCTTCATTGACACGACTAAGCAGCTCGATTCCGAAGAGATGGAACGAACGGTTCTATCCATGGCCGACGTCATTTCCTATCGTGGGCCAGATGATTCAGGCGCATGGTGTGATCCTGCATCGGGCATCGCGATGGGGCACCGTCGCCTGTCCGTGATTGACCTTTCCCCGATGGGTCACCAACCGATGGCATCATCTAATGGCCGATACATCATCGCCTATAACGGTGAAGTCTATAATTTTCAGGAATTGCGTAAAGAACTGATCCAAGCTGGCAGCAGCTTTCGGGGGCATTCCGACACCGAAGTCATTCTAGAGGCCTGGGCTGCATGGGGGGCCGAAAAGACCATCAGCCGATTGATTGGCATGTTTGCCATGGCTGTGTGGGATCGTGAAAATCAAACGTTGACCCTGGTCCGCGACCGACTGGGCATTAAGCCGTTGTATTGGGGATGGGATGGCAATGTGCTGTTCTTTGGCTCACAGGTAGGCTCATTTACGCCGCACCCCAAATGGACCGGCAACATCGACGCCATGGCCTTAGGGGGGTATCTTCGTCACAGTTACATTCCGGCTCCGCAATCTATATATCAGGGTATTGCCAAGTTAGAACCGGGAACACTGGTTACAATTTCTTCAGATCGCAAAGCGCAAAAAACCTGTTATTGGAACATGCGAGAAATCGCAAAACAGGGACAGATAGCGCGCCAATCGTTGAGCGATAGCGACGCAGTTGAGGCCTTGGACACATTGCTGCGTGATGCCGTCGGTCGGCGCATGATTGCCGACGTTCCCTTAGGCGCCTTCTTATCGGGTGGGGTTGATAGCTCCACCGTGGTTGCCTTGATGCAGGCGCAAAGCAGCACGCCTGTAAAAAGTTTCTCCATCGGCTTCGACGTTAAAGGCTACAACGAAGCCCCGCATGCTAAGGCTATCGCCCAACACCTCGGCACCGATCATACCGAATTTTACGTTGACCCAAGCCATGCTCGCGATGTGCTGCCCGGTATGTTCCAGTACTATGACGAACCCTTTGCCGATAGCTCACAAATCCCGACCTACTTGGTTTCTCAATTAACCAGAAAGCATGTCACGGTGTCGTTGTCCGGGGATGGCGGGGATGAAATGTTTGCCGGCTATAATCGATATTTTTGGGGGGAAACGTTGTGGCGTAAGTTTGGCCACTTGCCCGGCTTTGTCAGAGGCGCCGGTGCTGGCCTGATCAACATGCTATCACCTAGGCAGTGGGATAGCTTGTTTACTCTGGTGCCGAGCCGCCTGCGGCCACCTCAAGCTGGTGATAAGATCCACAAACTTGCCGATATTTTATCCCTTGATAGCCAAGAAGCCTTGTATCGGCGTTTGGTCAGTCAGTGGGACAACCCAGACCTGGTTGCTTGTTCCGGAGAACAGCGGACCAGCGTTCTTTGGGATGATACGGTGCGCCAAGATATTCCCGATTTCATGGAACGCATGCAGTTCTTGGATGGCGTTACTTATTTGCCTGACGATATTCTTACCAAAGTCGACAGGGCCTCAATGGCCGTTTCCTTAGAGGCTCGTGTACCGTTGCTGGATCATCGCGTGGTGGAATTTGCTTGGACGTTGCCTAAGGCACAGAAAGTCCGCAATGGCGAGGGCAAGTGGTTGTTGCGTCAGGTCCTCAACAAATATGTTCCGCGCACGCTCATGGAACGCCCCAAAATGGGCTTTGGCGTTCCCATCGATCATTGGCTACGCGGTGAACTGAGGGACTGGGCCGAGGACTTGCTGGATGAACGCACATTACGTGATGAAGGCTATTTCACCCCCAGACCCATCCGAGAAAAATGGAACGAACACTTATCGGGTCGGCGGAATTGGCACTATCCGCTTTGGAACGTACTGATGTTCCAGGCGTGGAAGCAACATTGGAAGCCTTAGTGGCTTAAGCGCTTGTACGGGGGCGTGCGGCCAGGACAATGGTGAATAGAACAAAGAAGGTCAGTTGCCACCAGGCCGCCCAAATCGAAAAATTAAACAAGGCGCTTGACCAAAACCCCACACCCAATATAAGCAGGGCAAAATCCCCTTCGTCTAAGGTCATTTTATAATGTTTAAACAATTGCCACGCGATATATGCCAAAGCAAACACCACTGGAACGAACCCCAAAATCCCAGTTTCTGCTAGTATTTCCAGTGCCCAATTATGGGGGTGTGAAGGCACCAGAGCGGCAGAATTAGCCAGTCCTGCTACCGCTTTATTTGCACCGGGCAATCTATTCAATTGATCAATGCCGTTCCCCACAATGGGATGGTCTAAAAATCGTTCAAATGCGAATTTCCAGATGAACTGACGATGTACATCAACCAGCCAGAGAGGCAGGTACGTGCCTTCCTGCGAAACTTGCCCGACAAGCTTCTCCGCACCGACGATGTAAAGCCAATATGCGGCTGCACCAAAAGAAACAAGGGCCGAAATATAAATCGAGACTACATATCTCCACCGTGCGACGACCAGCAGCACAACGGCCGAGAGGGTCATAACGACGACACCGGCTAAGACGGCGCGATTTTCTGTTTGGACCATGACCATAAGCGCCAAAGGCAAAAAAGCATAGCTGGCGAATGGCCAACCTCCACCAAGCTTGCGCCCGGCCCAAATCACAACGGGGATCAGGCACATACACGCCGCAGCAAAAGCCTTAAAAGCCAACTCTGGTTTTTCTAGAGCAAGAACTTTCCCTTTGAAAACCGACAAGATCATTGGCACGCCATTCAGTGACAGCAACGCCAGAACCGCCAGTGTTAAAGCTGTGCCGACCAGAATTTTCCACAAGCGTCTTTGAACGTCTTGGTGTGCTGACAAAACCGCCCAGATCAAAACGGAAGCAAAGATCAGCGCGCCTGTGCGAAGGCCCATTTTCAAAGACTGAAATGGGGCATAAGAGAAAAATATGGTTACGCCCCAGGCAACGAAAATAGCCCCCACAACAAGTCCAAGCGGGGACCGAAGGGCCTGACGTACGTAGCCTCGCGTATCAACGCTCGTTGCACACACGACCAACGCCGCCAGCAACGCCAAGCCTAAGGCCGCCTGTTGCGCCGCAACGCCACTGGCCCGTAACGGCACGGCAACAGCGACCATAACAGCGACAAAAGCGGGAATATGAGTAGTAAACTTGAAGTTTTCGATGAATTTCATAAAATATTTCTTAATCAACACAATGCATTAATTTGAACAGGCAAAATATCTGCCCACAAGCGCATATGAGCGCAAACACATGATTGCATGACAACCTTCGGTCATTTGAGAAAGATGGCGGCACGACCGAAAATACAATGCAGCACGGCCATCCCCCTAGGCAAGGTGATTTTGGAACTATGGTTGTTTTACAACGCCCTCTGAGCACATAAATTAAATACACCTTGGTATTGAAGCTCAGAAAAGGCACTATCGAAACGTAAGGTGAGGTGAAAATACACTCCAAATTAAACTGAGGCTCTGTTCATGCATTTGATGGTCGTTTTGGACGATAAACTCAGCGACTGGGAGGCCAAGGGCGAACTGTTACGCGGTTATTTCAATCCAGATGGCATCTTCGGCAAGATGACCATCGTATCCCTTATCCATGATGCCCCCTCCTCTCATACCGTATCCTTATTGGCGTATCCTGCAAAAGCTGAGCATTTATCTTTAGAATTTGACCGTCTTAACATCGCTATGCGCACCTTCGGTTTAAACAGCGCTCTGCTGAAGCCCTTGTTCGCCCCCCTGTTCAAAATTGCAAAAGACGCCCAGCCGGACCTTATCCGTTGCTTTGGTGAATCTCTGGGGACCGCTGCGGCCAATTTTATCAAATCTGAATTAAACATTCCGTATGTCGTCAGCCTCCACCAAACACCTGCGCCCTACATCGTTGATCGCTACGCGTCTGTAAAAGACCGAATCTGGCGCAAGATGGTGGCAAGGCATGTTCGCAGGGCATTGAAAACGGCCGATGGCATTATTGTGGTCTATTCTCCCATCCTCGAATATTTACCCAAGCCTGCACGTGCACATGCGACCGTCATTCCAAATATTGTCGCCCCCCCTGCCCCCCTCAAGACACAACCAGCCCCAGACATACCCGCTGCTGGTTTTAAGGTTCTTTGGATAAGTCGGCTTATCCCTGGGCGCGAGCCCTTTCCCATCATCAAGGCGATTTCAAAACTTGAAAACGTCTCGCTCACGCTCGTTGGGGGTGGTCCCTTACGGACAGAAATCGAACGCCTGATTGAAACGCTCGGCATATCTGATCGGGTTCAAATCATTCCCAGCATGAATAACGCAGACCTGATCAACGAAATCCCCGCCTATGATGTTATGGCCTTGCGCACACACTATCAGGAAATTTCCAAACCCATTATGGAAGCTGGACTGGCAGGCCTACCCGTGATCATCAACCGCGAGCCTTGTGCACGGCTACCCGAGTATGAGGGGCTGCCCATCACTTTTGTTGAGGACACGGAAAAGGGCTATGCTGAGGCCATAAAGAAATTTCAAACAAGTGTTGATTATCGCATTGAAATATCTAATGATTTCAAAAATCAGGCTTGGCTACGATGGAATCCGCGAACACTTGGAAAGCGTACGGCGGAGTTCCTGATGGCGGCAATACATTCAAAAGGACAAACGCGATGAAAGGCCTCGTCCTTTTCGGAACACGGCCCGAGGCCATAAAACTTACGCCCGTCATTTTGGCCCTAAAATCACGCTTCGGTGAGGACTGCGTAACCATCGTCAATTCAGGCCAGCACCGCAGCCTTCTTGACGACACGCTCCGCACACTCAATCTAAAGGTTGATGTTAATTTCAACATCATGTCGGAGGCTCAACGCCCCTCGGACTGTGTCACGCGGGTGACCACGGCTACCTGCGATCTCTTGACCGAAAACAAACCTGACTGGGTTATGGTTCAAGGCGATACGGCGACGGCCTTTGCGGGCGCTTTGGCCGCACACTTTGTGCAGGTGCCCGTCATCCACCTTGAAGCGGGATTGCGGACCAACGACCTTTCAGCCCCCTGGCCAGAAGAAAGCTTTCGGCAAATGATTGCCCGGATCACCGACCTGAACTTGGCCCAAACGCCGCGCGCGTATACAAACCTGATGAACGAGGGCCTGAGCCCAACGCATACCGCCATCGTCGGCAACACCGGATACGATATGCAAAAACTCATGTTGCAACAGTTCGGTGACGGCTTGCCAGAGGATGCCCCTAAAGGTCCGTTCTGCTTGATTACCGTTCACCGCCGTGAAAACCTTGGTACCCCGCTGGACCTGTTCTGCCAAAACCTTCAATCTCTCATGCAAACGCATGAGGCATTGACCTTTTTGTGGCCGAAACACCCAAACCCTGCGGTCGGCAAAGCCATTGAAAAATATTTTTCCGAACAAGGCGATCAATTGCGGATCATCGAACCGCTCGATTACATCACCTTCCAAAAATACATGAAAAATGCCGCCCTGATCATCAGCGATTCCGGTGGCGTACAAGAAGAAGCGGCCTCACTTGGCGTACCCATTGCCGTGGTACGAGACAAAACGGAACGTCAGGACATCGTCGAATTAGGTCTAGCCCAGCTTGTCGGAGGAGATGGCCGCGATTTGATATCGGTCTCTAATGCGTTGCTTAAAAGCACTGTCGACGAGGTCGCCAAACAAAAATGGATCGAAATTCAAGGTTCAGGACAGGCCGCAGATAAGGCCATAACCGAAATTTCAGACTTTTTTCAAAGCCGCGACAACGTAAGCCAATGAGAAGGCCAACATAAATACGGCCCCGAGGAAAAGGTCGCGCACCAGCCCGTCTCCATATGCAGAAGCAACGCTCAGGTGCGCTCCCATCATGACTGCGAATGCCGAACTCACCATCATGGCAACAACGATAAAGCTTTTCCGGTCCGGCCCCAATTCATGCCCATAACCTAGACGCGATGCAGCCCTATATATTTGTATCGCGAAACCCGTTCGCCCAACGAACGCCGCCAGCGCCGCGCCGGTAAGGCCCAACACAGGCAACAAGACAAAATTCAGTGCAATGGCGATGCCGCCCCACAGCAAGGTGGCGCGCATCAACATGGCCCCGCGGCGTTCCATGTAAATGGCGTATTCCCAAGGCGTCAGCATTTGGTTGATGAAGACCGCTAATATCAAAATCGCAAGAAATTGACGGTCGACGACGGCTGCCCCGCCCAAAAGAACCTGCATAACCTCTGGTCCAATAATGATCAAAAGTGCAGCAACACCAACGGCCGTTTTCAGAAATAACGTCGCAATAGCACGCGCCTGATCATGAGCCGCTGCGTATCCATCTTGATCTGCAACGGCACACAGGCGCGGAAACAGGACCCACCAAAACGGTGCACCCCAGGACGACAAAATCGATACCAGAACCTGGGTGGCGACATAAATACCCGCAGCAGTTGCTCCGATAACGGCCCCAATCACCAATCGATCGCCAAGGCCCATCAGCCACTCGCCAAAACCGGCAATCATGAACGGCAACCCCACGGCCAACAATGGTCTGACCTCGACCGCCGACAGGGACCATGTGGAACGCGACCAGATTTGTCTACCCGTCAAGGTAAAGCTCAAGCCTGCCCAAGCGGTCATACCTTTAAAAATAACCACGACCCAAACCGCATTCTCAGCCGTCAGGGCATCAACTAAAATTAAAGAGATAATTCCAGCAGGAAGTCCGACAGCCTCAATCACTTGCAGCAGAGAGACCGTCGCAGTGCGCTGGCGGGCACGAAGCGCTTCATGCGACACCCCCTGCCATACGGCAACCACCACCAAGCATGCACACGCATGAATGATGCCAACAGATGCCGCCTTAGCACCGCCAATCAGATCGGATATAAACGGTGCGGCGAACCAAATGATCAGTGCCAGCGCAAGTGCTGGCAGGCTCACAATCAAAAAAGCATTGCCGACCTTTTTCGGGATGTCGTCCGTTCCGCTCAAGCTTGCAATTTGACGGATAAGACTAAAACCAATCCCCAATGACACCATGGGGACCAATGCCAGGACCGAGGCCTGTGCGATCGAAAACTTACCGTACCCTGCCACACCTAGGTAATAGGTCAACAAGGGTAATGTGATCACAGAAAAGCCCCGTGTAATCCCTTCGGTAAGAAAGCGGTACAGCAGGGCTTTGTCAGTCCGCCGGGTTTTCATTAACGGTTCCCTCTGGCCTTTTCAGCGTCGGGACGGCGGGCGACAACATACCATCGTTCTGCCAGGCTTGGAAAGCGGCGAGACATGGCATCATCCCAACCAGGTTTCCCATCCCCTCCACGGATTGCAGCATTGGCCCCTGGCACCTTCCCCAACAGCGGCGCAAGAAGCAATTGCGATAACGCGCCTTGAGGATATATAGCGTCGACGTCCAGGCCGAACCGTGTAAGAAGACTGTGTACACCGGATAACTCATACCCGAAGATGCCCGCCATGCCACGTTTTTGATAATATCGCCGCCAATAGTGAATGCCCAATGAGCGGCGATTGGCAATATCCAACACCAATCGCCCCCCCGGTTTCAAGGCCGCCGCCATTTGCTCTATTGCTGCGTTTTGTTGTTCGATCGGCAGGAGCAAAAGTGTCGAAAAACAATACACCAGATCAAATTTTTCCGTTCCTATGGGTAAGCCTGGCAACTGAGCAACAACGGGGAAAAGATTCTGGTCCGGAACATTTATGTCCACATTTTCGGATAATTTGGACAGCATTTCAAAGCTTAAGTCCAAGGCCAAAACAAAGGCGCATCGCCCTGCCATGGGAATGGCATGTCGACCACTGGCCGCACCGATGTCCGCGACAAACGATGTCTTGCTGGCAAAGCTAGAAAGAATGTCCCACTTCAGGCGCTGCGTGTAATCCTGTCCAATGGTGACGGGATAATGTCCGGCTTCATCATCAAAGTGGTTTTGGGCAATGGTCATCATTGAATTCTATTTTCTCGACCGGTTAGGGCCTTAAGCAGATTAAGGGATGCCGCGAGAACAGGTTTTCGCAGCATCACACCACGAAAATAAGGGTGGAGTTTCGCACCGAAGCCTTTTTTGAAATCACTAATCTGTTTCAACTTCCCCTCTTTTAGAGCTGGAAAAGCCTCACCCGTTTCATAAAAGCGCGTTCCGATTTTTAAAAAGTGCTGCATAGCTTCCCATTGGACCAAGCTATTTAAGCCCGTATCCATGACCGCTTCATCACTGGCAACGGTCCAATACAGTGCTGCATCTTTCGCCAACGCGAACGTGTGCACGGTGAGCGGCATGCCATCGGCCAGGCTGCCGACGAAAGCGATCGCGCTACCACTGTTTTGAAGGTCGCCCAAAATGGCTTTGAAATAGGCTTCTGGTTTTGGAGCAATACCCAGACGCAGACAGCTACGCTCATGAATGTCCATATAGAGCGGCAAATCGTCAAGGGTTGCCTGGCGAACCTCCCCCCCCAGTTTGCGCGCTTTATTGACTGTTTTGCGCACGCGCTGGTCCAACTTCATCCACAATGTGTCGGTATTCTCGTCTTGCAGGTCAACGATCCATGTATGAGTTGAGCTCTCCCTATAGGCAAGGTTGACGGCTGGATTGATGCGCGCACTGTTGGGCGCAATCATTGCCGGTGCCAAAGGTGAAAAGCTGAGATCAACTCGGTAGGCACCCGTACGCTCAGCGATATCCATCAAAGTTTTCTGAACAAAGGCATGGACTTTTGTCACTTGGCGTTTGGACAATTTTTCGGCAACCGCCGGTCCGCCCGTAGATTCCAAACGAGATAACAATCGCAAAACAGGTGCACGCCCCGGGAACCATAACAGGGGACAAATGCAGACGAGCTGACCATCCTGAGCATCATCGGCGATGGCGAAACTGTGATCTTCGGCTCCATTCCAAGACGAATATGCCTCAATCACATCCCACTGATGCCAAAACCAAGCCTGCTCAAAAGATGCAGAGGCTGCATCCCACGCCGTTTTATCGACATCCTGTCGAGCAACAGTGCGGTAATTACTCACGTGGTCACGCTCACAGAAGAAGAACCAGTTTGAGTTTCATACAGGACGGGATTCATCGCTAAGCCAAACACATAGGAAAAAACAAAGTGAAATGGGTGATAGCGAAAGACCGAACTATCAAAACACTGATGAGCGAACAGCCCCACCAATATGGCGGCGAGTCCGGCTGTGACGTAAATGTTTGCAGATGCCTGACCTAACAGTTTGCGAAGGGGTATAGCCCACACAAATAACATCATCACAAATCCGATCAGCCCCAATTCACCTAACATGGTGAAGGGGACAGAGTGTGCGGCAGATATATATCCTGCGGGTTCGATCAAAGATTCTTGTACCAATCCAAAGCCAACACCAAAAAAAGCCCAGTCGCGAAATGCAGATAAGACAACGGCCCATATTTCACCGCGTTCTGACAGCGAGAAAACCTCATATTGAGCCGTGAATGACAGGCCTTCAATATTCGGCATACCGATCATTCCCGAGTTCTGCATCAAAACGAAACCTGCCAAAACAGCCGGGATCATAAACGAGCATATGAGGGATGCGCTTAGCAGCCGAGCGCGTGCTAGAACGACCCCGGCAAAAACCCCGCTCGCGGACAACATAAACAAAAGTGAACCGCGGGAAAATGTCCAAGCAATCGCAATGCCTAGGACAGAAAATAAAACCATACGAATTTTTGTTACGGACTCTGAATTGGATTTTCCGGACAACAGCAGCATAAATGCGAGACTTGCGAGCAGGGCAAGGGTGTTGGGGTTGGCTGTAAAACCTGCCGGTCTAACCATAGATAAATTGAGGATAGCGACACCGCGCTGACCATAGACGATCCCATAATCACCAAGCATCCACGTCAACACACCCGCTATCAGAGATTGGGGGCTGCCAAATAGAATAATCACCCCTGACCATAGAACAGACAACACGACGATGGCGCACATGATCCAGGTGACATGATGCAGACTTTTCAGGGGTTGAGTGACACTCGCCGCAAGCAGGCTCAGCATAATGCCGGGAACGAAAACCAGAGATGCCCGTTTAAAGGATGATAAATCATCTCCAGCCCACAGGATTGAAGCAAAGGCAAAAATCGCCAGAGCAACGTATGGCCATGTGAGTACTAGGCTGGAAAAACTGCGCCGCAGCCCAAGGCCAAGCCCAACAACAAGAGTTACCAGCTGTAAAATCAGAACGGTACCCGGGGCAAAGGTCACAAACTCTGTTTGCCCCTGAAAACCCGAAAACCCAAGCACACTGACAGCGACAGCGAGCGTTAACAACAGCGTTTGAACCTTTGAAGGTTTAAAACGTAGGCTCACCCCGTTGCCCGACACAGACCAACTCCCTTCTCAATTGCCTTGATCATTTCTTTTGAAAGCAATTGCACGCTCAAAGACTCCCTAAATTCTGGATTGGCCGTTTGATTGTTCAATTGTCCATTTTCATCACAATCACGGCACATGGACATTGCATCTTTGATACCTTGAACAATTTCTTGTTCATTTGTCACATCGACACACACAGCGCCAGCTTTCTCGGCAACATCCCAAGCGGCCCCGTTCATCGTCAGCGCAAGAATGAGGCGATCGGCACCGATGTAATCAATGAGCTTTGAAGGAAGAAATATTGAAGGCTTTTGTCCTTCGGCATCGATCAACAACAAAACATCAGCCATTTTCATTTCAGATAAGGCGGCAAGGTGGTTAAGTGGGGCATGAACCTTCACCATCCCTTGCAGCAATGGATATTTTTTCAAAGGTAAATGAACTAAAGCAGTCGATTGCGTATAAAATTCAACCCTAAGGAGGTGCTCGTCAATTTGCCCGGCAGCGCGCAGCTGCTCCAGCGCTTTGAATATAGGTGTTACGCGACGCGGACCATAGAAGTTTCCGAAATAACACATACGCACCGGGCCCTGGGGCAAGGTCTGATCCTCGGTGTAGAGGTCGGAATCAAAACCATGGGGAATCACTGAGCTTTTGGATACAACATCAACATCGGGATGTTGGCTTTGAAAAAAATTCCGTATGCCTTCTGTCGGAAAAATCAAAGCGTCTGCATGACGAATGACCTTTGTCGCCATTTTGGCGCTCCATGCGCTCATAACTGGGATTCTCACTTCGTGAGAGTTTCCAACCCAGGGATCGGAAAAACTCGCTGTCCAAGGCAAATTTGGATGCTCTAACTTCAAGTCCAAGCCGACCAAGTGGGCCGAGTGATATTGTGACCGAGTTATGATCGCGTCGTAATGAGTATTTTCCATTCGTGAACGGGCGGCCTTACACACGGCACGATCGAGCAAGATGAAACGATCTGGCCGCAGGGGCAATCTGGAGACAGATAGAATGAGTTGGGTCAACAGATTCGGAAAGACCCGCAGCACTTTCCCGAACCGTGCCTCAACGTAGGCATCCAACGAATTGTCAGACGCAGAAAAGAATAAGTCGGGCGCAACCGACAAGACATCAACCTCAACCTCATCCAACGCACCCATGATTTTGGCTGTAACATAAGATTCAGGGCTTGCCGCTGGTGGAAAGCAGTACGCAATAAGAAGTATGTTTTTCAGGCTCACGTACATTCCCTTCGAAAGCGCCCCGAACATGGCCATTCTTGATTAATGTATATTACATTTTTCGCGTGCTGTTACACAAAATATCATGTGTTTTCTGTATGTTATCAATATTTATTTACACTATACCGACATTACTCCAAGGAGCTCATCATAGGATGCTGACCGAGCAAACTTCTGGCATTCTGCTATAGCAGCGAAAAAAATTTCTTGGTCGTGAATATGAGAAGGGTCGGCGTAGATGTTGACGATACCTGCCCCACATTTGGATAAGCTCATGGACAGACGGGCAACCTCATCTACATAATTTTTAGGTGATTTCGTGCGGTCCGGGGCTGCAAAAAATCCCCAACTATCGAGAATTTGGAAAGGGTTGCCAACCATGCCCGAAACGGGAAACTCTTTAATGCCCTCTCCGACATCAAACGAGGCGCCTTGGCGCAAGCCATGAATGGGCGTGGTTGACGTCGAAAACGTATAATCGAGTTCCTTTAGAACACGATACAAAAATTTTAATTGTGCTGGTTTTTGAAAGGTTCCGAAATGAGGCGTGCGGAAGCCTTTTGCCGTAACGCCCAGTATCTCTCTGATTGTGTTGTGCCCATCAACAATATCTTTGCGCAACCGCTCAAAAGGCTCTTCATCATAAAAAAAACAGCTCTCGTAAACACCGTTTTGCGCATTGTATCTCGTGTGTTCAATGTCACCATGATTGATGAATTGTGCACCTGTTTCTTGTATTCGGCGATAGGTCGTTTGTCCACGACGCAACATATCACCGGGAACGGCATATACAGGCGTCACCCCCATGCCTTGCAAGCGCACATGAACGTCTTCAACAACGGCAATGTCAGGCTCGGTATCGCAGTCAAAAGACAAAATAAAATACAGCTCATGAATACCGAATTTTTGCGACAGTGCTGCGTAGCTCTGTAGCAATCCTTGTGGGCTCAACTCTGCCCACAACTTGTACAGAACACGCGTCGGGTCGTTAATCACCCTGCTAATTTGATTTACCAATGCCATGGCAAATGATTTTCTTTACCCATTACATCCGACCATAGGTGTCTTCCAAGCGGATAATGTCATCCTCACCCAAATAATCACCCGTTTGAATTTCAATCAGCTCCAACGGTGTATCGGCAGGATTTTCTAAACGATGAACGGTGCCTAAGGGTATGTACGTTGACTGGTCAGCGGTGAAAGTTCGAACGTCTTCTCCGCATGTCACGACAGCAGTGCCCTGAACAACGACCCAATGTTCGGCGCGTTGTTCATGCTTTTGCAAGGATAATTTTCCGCCTGGTTTAATGGTCAAGCGCTTGACCAGAAAACGATTCCCTTTATCTATGTTCCGGTAAGCCCCCCACGGGCGATAAGCCCCGGGGTGCTCCCAAGATTGCGAAAAACCATTCGTTTTTAATTTGTTGACAATATCTCGAATGGATTCTGTCTCATTTTTATGGGCAATCAAAACCACGTCATCGTCGGCCACAACAATCAAATCTTGCACGCCCTGGGCGACAATCAAATGACCGTTAGTGCGCAGGTAAGAGTGCTGCACATCGTTGCAGATCACATCACCGACTATGACATTACCGGCCGGATTTTTTTGGGAAATATCCCATAAGGCTTGCCAAGATCCGATATCACTCCAGTCAATGTTGAGAGGAACAACGGAAACGTTTTCTGACTTTTCCATCACAGCATAATCTATTGAAATGTTTTCAACCTGTTCGAAGCTGCTGCTCTCAAGGCGGAAGAAGTCTAGGTCACGATTAGACTTGCTCATCGTAGCGCGGCAGGCGGCGAGAAGTTCAGGGGCGTGAAAGCCCAACTCTTTAATAAGGTCGGTCGCGCCGAACATGAAAATTCCGCTATTCCACAACCAGCCGCCTTGGCTGATCATCTCATCGGCATTTTTCTGATTGGGTTTTTCTACGAATTCATCAACCGCAAAGATATTGTCGGAAAAAGCCCGCTTCTCACCCTGGCGAATATAACCAAACCCGGTATGAGCGCGGTCTGGGGTAACCCCAAAAGTGACCAGCTGTCCATTTTTTATGGCCTCGCCAGCCCGCGCGACCGTAAGATTGAAATTCTCGACATCACCAATATGATGGTCTGCGGGCAAAACGAGCAACACCGCATCAGGATTGCTTTCAAGTACCCGTAACGCCGCAATCGTAATGGCTGGCGCCGTATTGCGCCCCATGGGTTCAAGAATGATGTCCAAGGGTTTTACGTCAATTTCAAGCAAATGCTCTGCCACCATAAAACGGTGCGCATTCGAACACACGACCAGAGGGTCGCTGAACTGCCTCGCGTTCGTTATGCGCAGGGCTGTTTCTTGCAGCATCGAATACTCTGAAATCAGAGACTGAAATTGCTTGGGGCGGGATTCCCGGGAAAGCGGCCAAAGTCGGCTCCCCGAACCACCCGATAAAATCACTGGCGTAATCTGTTTTACCATGTCACCAAAACTCACCGCTATGGGTGCTTATCTATGGTTATTCTGATTCTCTAAGAACCAACTGTAGGTACTTTCAAGACCTTCACGCAAGCCCGTCTGCGCCTGCCATCCCATGGCATTTATGCGCGACGTATCGAGTAATTTTCGCGGAATGCCATCTGGTCGCGAGGTATCAAACACTAATTTTCCCTCAAACCCCACCACCTTCGCGACCAACTCTGCCGATTCACGAATGGAGAATTCATGGCCTGAGCCAACATTGATATGCATAGCTTCCGAATAATGTTTCATCAAAAAAACCAAAGCATCGGCGAGGTCATCGATAAATAGAAATTCTCGCAACGGCTCCCCTGTCCCCCACACGACCATCTCATCTGCGTCGCTTATTTTGGCGCTGTGAGCCTTGGAGACCAGGGCGGGAATAACATGGCTTGCTTGGAGATTGAAATTGTCACCATAGCCATACAGATTTGTCGGTTGAGCCGAAATAAAGTCACAACCGTACTGAAGTCGGTAGGCCTGACACATTTTAATGCCGGCAATCTTCGCAACGGCATACCACTCATTGGTCGGCTCTAGAGGACCCGATAGCAATGCGTCTTCAACAATCGGCTGCGGGGCAAGGCGTGGGTAGATACAAGACGACCCCAGGAACTGGAGCTTTTTTACGCCATTCACCCAAGCCGCATGAATGACGTTCGTTTCAATGGCCAGGTTGTTGTAGATGAATTCCGCAGGACATGTGTCGTTAGCAAGAATACCGCCAACGCGGGCGGCTGCCAAAAAAATAGCGTCTGGCTGATGATCGGCAACCCAAGCTTCCACGTCACTTTGACGCGTCAAATCAAGCTCTGAACGCGTGGCTGTCAAAACTTCACAGTTTTCACTTTGCAGGCGACGCACAACGGAACTGCCGACCATGCCTTGATGACCCGCAACCCAAACCTTTTTCCCTTCAAGCGAAAAGATAAGATCATTCATGACGGTTATTGCGTTCCGTTTCATTACGAACGGCTTTCTGATCTTCAGCAACCATTTCCTTAACAAGTTCATGGAACAAGGTGGTTGCGGTCCAACCGAGCACCTCTTTGGCCTTGGAGGGATCGCCCAATAGCAACTCGACTTCGGTCGGGCGGAAATAACGTTCATCGATCTTTACGAGGACATCGCCATTGTTCACATCCACAGCAATTTCGTCCACACCGTTGCCTTGCCAGTTGATTTCACGGCCAATAGCCCGAAACGCCTCTTCAACAAATTCACGCACTGAGTGGGTTTCGCCCGTCGCTAAGACGAAGTCGTCGGGTTTGGGCTGTTGTAAGATGCGCCACATACCATCGACATAATCACGGGCATGGCCCCAGTCTCGCTTAGCATCCAAGTTTCCAAGATAGATACAATCTTGCAGGCCTTGATCAATGGCCGCAACCGCACGGGTGATTTTGCGAGTCACAAATGTTTCGCCACGCGTTGGACCTTCGTGATTGAACAAAATTCCGTTGGTCGCATACATGCCATAGGCTTCACGATAATTAATCGTCATCCAGTACGCATAAACCTTCGCGGCCGCATAGGGACTACGTGGATAAAATGGTGTCTGTTCATTTTGCGGGACCTCGTTCACCTTGCCAAACAATTCCGACGTCGAGGCCTGGTAAAACCGAACCGTTTTTTCCATACCTAAAATGCGGATCGCCTCCAAGAGACGCAAGGTACCCAAAGCATCCGCATTGGCCGTATATTCAGGAGTCTCAAAACTAACCTGAACATGGCTCTGTGCGGCAAGGTTATAAATTTCGCTGGGCTTAATCTGCTGAATAAGGCGAATCAAATTCGTGGAATCCGTCATATCACCGTAGTGCATGAAAAATTTCACATCCGGCTCATGCGGGTCACGGTACAGATGGTCCACGCGCTGGGTATTAAAGGATGAAGAACGGCGTTTTAGCCCATGCACCTCATAACCTTTTTTCAACAAAAACTCGGCCAAATAGCCCCCGTCCTGTCCCGTCACGCCTGTAATAAAAGCTACTTTTCTGTCCACGCAATCAGCCCCTTGCTCAAGTCGATATTCATTTTATGTGTAAAGTTAGTAGCTTCATGACATCCATTACGAATAAAGCATAGCATATGAACCAGCATAAGCCTGTTTCGTCACGAGCCCTAGATAAGCGTCCATGATTTTTTGACGGTCAACATTTGGTATCTGACCGGGTTCTTGATCATCGCTAACATCAATTATATTGCCAACCTGCTGGGCTATTTTATACGCGTCCACAACCGCATTCGTCATAATAATCGGCAAGCCCGTCAGGCCGTATTCGGCAAATTTTGTTGGAAAGGCGACGATATTCGTCGGCAGCGGGTCACGTAGCATGAAAGCTGCATCTGCGGCGTTCAGGTACTCATTCATCTCATCGTTCCTAGCCGACAACAGAATGACCCCCTCCTGCCTGTCAATAATCACGCGCGCATTCTCTTGATCTTGCGTCAAGACCAGCAAAACAGCTTCAGGATCGGTGGCACGAATTTTTGCAAACAAATCCACTGTTTCTTTAAATTTTTGATATGGAGCCATGCTGCCGCTGTAGATATATAGCCGCTGTACATCTTCGATATTCAAGTGTTCGCGCTTTGACTGGCGCACCCCCTCATCAAAGAAAAAATCATCACTGTCTGCGGAAGACGGAATCACATAACAGGGCTTATCTCGCCATAAGGGACGCATTTTATCGCGTAGAGGGTGGCTTACAAATATGGCTCGTTCTGCTAATTTTGCGGCGGCTTTAATGCGGTTGGTCAAAACCCTCCGCCTCAAGAAACGCGCAACGGGGTTTAAATCGGTGCGAAATTCCAATTCTGCAACAGAATCCCCGCGACAATCCCAAATCAAAACTGTGCCCCACGATCTGGCTCTGCTCCCAATAACCGAGGTGGAATAATCCGTACGGGCGTGAATATGGGTAAAAGAAGCTCTCCGCTCACACACATATTGCCGGATCAAACGCCGGTTCAACCACGCAGAAAATGGCATTCCCGGCCTGTAGGACTTAAGAATCCGAACCGGAGCCTGGGTAATTTCTTCCGCTTGCTTTTGAAGGACTAGAGATTTTGCATAGCTTTCTTGTTCCCAAGGACAGCAAACAAGTTCGAACTCTGCCACACCTAAAGTTTTCATCACTTTCGCATGTGCGAGAACTTGTGAGCTGATCACGGAATTATCTAAGCCTTCAAAGAAGACACAGAGGACTTTTGGTTTCTTCGCCATACCCTAAACTCACTCCATGATCGGTCTGAAACACTTTATGGGCAGCTAACGGCTGCTTTACGGAGCCATCTAATACGCGCACACAATGCGCCTCGACAATCACGGCCCGCAGAACACACCACGCATCTGTTTCGATGCGACCTGCGAATCCATGTGGGCCAAAATAGCAGCATTCACCCTGCCCGGTAAGAAAATAAGAAAACAACCCCTCCCCCTCCCGGGCGGCTTCTTTGCCTTCAGCCCGAGGAACAAAATGAGAGGCTGCAGACCGATACAAATTACGTTTTGTGGGGTCGGCAGTGTATATGGCGCTTCCCGGATCAACAACACGCTCCTGCCCCTCTAGGACAAGTTCCAAGCCTAAGTTATCATCATGAGCATGCCCCATAGAGGCCCCCAAGTTGGGGCTGTGGCAGCGCACCGCAAGGTATGTCCCCGGTCCTTTTAGGACGTACAAACCAAAGTCTGGGAAACCTTCCGCCACCAGCGGGCTAGGAATTTCGCTGTCTACCTTAAATACTGTTTCCGTCCAGTGCCCGGGTGCGAGGCCTTGAATTTTCGCCGCCATATCATGCAGAGCTTGATGCTCTCCAACGTTTGAAATCGCCCCAGAAAAAGGGGGCGTATCGGCACCGCAGGTCGCTCCATCAGACAGAATATGTTTGAGTATGGTGGTGTCGAGAACGGCATGATCGTCCGTTAAATCATCGCGGTCCAAAACGGCATTCGCTTGCCCGAGAAGAGCAATGTGAACGAGATGGTCACGACCGCCACCCGAACGCATGATCGGGTGGAATATGAAAAAGCGCCCTGAATCGTTATCACCGATTTGCAAAACACAACCATTGGGTTTTTGTAGCGCATATGTAAATTCACTCAATTTTCTTAAGGCCGCATGCCACTCGTCATCAAGCGGGGTCGCCGATTCAATTGGCAAAAAAGCAATGGGTGGGCGTACATTCAAAGCCCCGGCATCCGCATCTTCAAATGCCTGACGCCGCGTTTGCCACGCCCCACAGATGAGGCCTGCACCAAACAGTGCCATTTCACCTGACAAACGATGGTAAGACGTGGACGCTTCGAAATTGCCCCCATCCCTTAAAAATTGCCGCTTCGTCTCGATCCCCATCTGCCCTGCGGCGAACACCAGCCATGCATCCGCTTCGCCATTGTTGCGGATACAACACCCGGCCACCAATACACCGAGGATGTTCGCGAGATAATGGTTTCCACGAGCATCCTCTGACCATTCCAAGTTGGCTAAAACATGATGAATATGTTCAAAAACACTCCGTTTTAAGACCTGCAAAAATGGCCCATCATATTCTATATCTGCATCTTGAAGGATATCTGTGGCCGCCAACATATTGGCCAAACGGATTGCCGTTTCCATGGGACTGGCCCAATCGACGCCGCAACGTGGTGGCGTGGTGGCAATAAAGTCTAGAATTTGCGCCCGAACTTCCAGGGCATATCCATGAGCGGCATCTCCATTACCTTGGCTCGCTTTTAAAACGGCGGCAATGGCCAGTTGCGGCAGGTGTTGCAACCGAGACAATTCCCACGGAACCTTGATATCTACGCCCGGCGATGGGGCGATTTGAATATCGCGCCAATGGGTTGCCTCCGGCCAGCGGTAGCCGGACTTAAAATCCATATTCCAATCAATGGGGGCATACTCACCATGCGCAAAAGGCCCCTCGCCGATTAAGCGCCAGATGCGCTGACTTTCACTGGTATTGGCGGGACGCACAAGCCGTTTCAGCCACAATCCGCCTGCATCGACTTTGTCCGTTCGGCGCACCACCGTGGGGCCAGCCCCCAACAAATCAAAACGATGCGCGCAATGGTCGGTGCATATGAGGTCTAGGGTTTGAATTAAGTCCTCGGGAATGTCCTCGCTTTGAACCGAAAAAATGCGCACGAACTGACCTTCAGGCGTATGCGAAAGATACGTTGATCCATGCTGATCACGGAAACGTTCCCTTTTGGCCTGTAGTCTCCGCCCAACCGCACCTCGGACCCGCGCCAAGGCCTCAACCGGCGGCAACACGAATAAGCGCCTAAAACTAGAGACAAACTCATTCATTGTGCGTCTCACGCGCCAGCACAAAATGCCACGTTGCGGCCGCCCAAGACGGAACATGGTCAGCCAGACGGGTATTCCATTCAACCAAAATTCGGGGGCGCAGTATGGTAACGGCACTCAAGTCGGCGCCCATTATGCTACCATGAGAAAAATCGACGAAATCAAGCCCCGCCGCTTGAGCAACGCGACGTAGCTCGCCTTTGGAAAAAAATTGCACATGACCAGAGGCATGGTTATACGGGACCGAGGCCTCCTGACCAGGGCGTTCCCGCCCCAGCAGCTTGCGCACATGGCGCACCAAATAGCGTAGCCCCTTATACAGACCGAGTTTGCGGTCAACGAACTTTTCAATTTCGGTGAGCCCATAACCGTTAGGGACCGAGCCAATCACGATCCCGCCGGGGGCCAGCCGTTCAGCATAGGTCTTCAATACTTGAGCAGGGTCATCAAGATGTTCAAGAACCTCGGAAAAAATAATGACATCGAATAGTGCGTCATCGGCAACTTGATCGACAAAACGACTGTGCGGCGTCATAAAGTGCTTTTGCGCATACTCAAGAGAGGGCTGGTGAATATCAACCCCGACATACTCAATTTGATCACTAATAATATATCGTGCGAGATCAACACCATTACCGCAGCCAAAATCAAGCACACGCGGGGCATGCCCGAGTTTAATGGCAAAACGTTCCAATTGATCACACACGTATCGTATTTTTTTGACGTTTGCGAAAACATCTTCCGGAGGCAATGCTATTTGCTTCAAATTTAATTGCCTATGCTCAGTGTTCATATGAAGTTTTCATAACCATTAAAGTTGCCAGGAGCTAAAAAAATAGCCATGTTCCTAGCGATCTATATTTATTGTGGATACGGGATTTAACCCTAAACTTACCTGGGAATACAATGTTAACAAAGACCCTAAAGGCCATACTTCCAACGTCCGCGATCAACCTTCTCAGGCGTTGGAAAATTACATTTAACCAGATCAAGGAAGGGCATTTGTCATCTGCCGAATTCTGGTCCCGCCATCACGTTGATGCGCCCGATGAAGGCTTCGCAACCGTTGAGGCCTCTCTTGCCCATTTAACCTGGCGCAATCGGCAATATCCCAGCCACCTTGACCTCATGCCCGTGCATGACGCCGATGGCCTTGTCGTTCTTGACTATGGCTGCGGCCCAGGGAACGACGTTGTCGGCTTTGGCATTCACAGCAAACCCAAAGCTCAACTCGCTTTCGATATTTCCCCTAAAGGCATCGCTTTGGCGAAAAATAGGGCTCAGCTGCACGGCTTGGATGTTCACTTTGATGTCCTGCCGGAAACATCGGTCGCGCTGCCGCTTGAAGATAACTCGGTCGACCTCATTCACTGTGCTGGCGTTTTGCACCATACGCCCGACCCAGGAGCTATCTTGCAGGAATTTCGAAGGGTTCTCAAGCCAACGGGGCACGCCCAAATCATGGTCTACAACCGTGATTCTGTGTGGATGCACCTGCATGTCGCATATGAAATGCGCATCCTCAATCAGCTGTATGGCGACGTTACAAAAGAAGATGCATTTGCCCGCACCACCGATGGTGAAACATGCCCCATTGCCCGGTGTTACCGTCCTCAAGAGTTCATCGAACTCGCTCAGGATAACGGCTTTAAAACTAAGTTTATCGGCGCGTCCATTTCCGTGTTTGAAATGCAACGCATGGCCATGATCTATGATGCGCTGAAGGACCAGAGGCTGGACGAAGAAAGCGCCGCCTTTTTAGAAAAACTGACCTTCAACGACCGTCATTGGCCGCTGATCGATGGTCAAGTCGCAGGTATCAATGGATACTTTCACCTGCATCCGTAAAGTAGTGCTTCCACCACAGCGCCAAGTTTAACAAGAACCAAATGCGCACGTCGCCGGCGTTGCGTTCAAAAATATGTGCAACCCCCTTCGGGTCCAACAAGCCCGTCTGGGCCGCAAAATCGTCAATATGGCGCCGCGCATCCTCGCCCAAACCATCAAGCATCCATTCATGAAGCGGCAGTCCGAAACCTTGCTTAGGTCGATCAATAATCCGATCTGGAATAATGCCGCGCACCGCCGTCTTAAGAAGCCCCTTCAACACCCCGCCCCGCGTTTTGACTGACTGGGGGGTGGACATCGCCCGTTCCACCAAATGCTGGTCTAGGAACGGAACGCGGGCCTCTAGGCTGACCGCCATGGTCATTTTGTCGACCCGCATCAGCAACAATTCCGGCAAGCGCAAATTTAGATCTAGGTACGTCATCCAGTTCAGGGTGCTGACTTCAGTGGCCTTCTCAAGGAACCGCTTGTGGATCGGTTCGATTGCCGACCATGACGACGTGCCGACAAAGTCCGACCGTAACCTTGGCGACAGCAAACGCATCTTATCGGCGTGGGTAAATGCCTCTGCCCCTCCCCAGAAAATGGGTTCCCCTTGCCCCGCACGACGCAAGCGCTCGGCGACCATTTTATAATCCTTACCAGCCCATGAGAGCACCTTGAATCCCATCCGTTTCAAGACATTGGGGACGGGAATGGCATCGTTCAACCGCTGCAGTGTCAAGGCCTGTTTCCAGCTGGCATATCCACAATACAGCTCGTCCGCCCCTTCCCCAACCTGACAAACAGTGACGCCGCTATCGCGTGCCAATTTTGCGACATAATAGAGCGGCACGCACACCGGGTCGGCGATTGGCTCGTCTTGCATGGCGACCATTTCGGGCAGGAAATCTTCAAGATCTTGGCGTTGAAGGCGAATTTCGTGATAATCCGCCCCGATGGAGTCAGATACCTCTTTCGCATATGACAGCTCATTTTTATAGGACCCATAGTCCTGGTCGTAGCCGACCGAGAAGGTCTGAACCGCGTCGCCATCATCTTCGGAAAACAATGCCGCGTTGGTGCTGGAATCAATGCCGCCAGATAAAAACACGCCAACGGGGACGTCGCTAACCTTTCTCAGCTTGACCGCATCGCGCAACAAGTCGAGCACTTCCACCGCGCGTTCCGAATCTGCCAGGGTGCCATCATCGGGTTTGCCATCAAAGGCATCCCAGTAACGATGTTCGGTCAAATTTCCGCGGGCATCAACCTTGACCCAAGTCCCGCCACAAAGCTTTTTGATCCCCTTGAACAAGGTGTTCGGGGCGGGCACCGTTAGAAAAGAGAGATAGTGAAACAGAGACGTTTCATCAATTGCACGTTCCTGTGCTGTGTCCGCAAGCAGCGCCTTTATCTCTGAGGCGAAAGCAATGCGGCCATCTTGAATGCTGTAATAGAGCGGTTTGACTCCGATCCGGTCGCGCACGAGCCACATCTCGTTCGTGCGGCCATCCCACAATGCAAATGCAAACATGCCGATAAAATGCTGTAGACAGTCGGTGCCCCATTCAAGGTAGCCGTTGATCAGAACTTCGGTATCTGAATGATCGGTTTTAAACTCATACCCAAGCTGCTCCAGTTCTGCCCTCAACTCGACATGATTATAAATTTCGCCGTTAAAGACAAGGTGTACCTGCGCCGCCGCATCGGCCATGGGTTGGGCCGCATTTTCCTGGAGGTCAACAATCGCTAAGCGCCGATGTCCCAGTCCGACGCGGCCATCATCTGACAGCCACACCCCTGCACCGTCGGGGCCGCGATGCACCATGGTATCGCGCATTGCGACAATCAGTTCGGACGTCACAGGCGTGACGCCGGACGCATAGGCGAAAATGCCTACTAATCCACACATGAGCGCAGAACTTTCTGTGTTTTAATCAACAATTTGGCGCTCAACGTCTAGGGCCATTTTCGTCGCCTGAACTTGCTGCCACAAAGGAATTGGCCACTCACCGCCGTCTCGTACGGCTTGGGCAAAGGCCACCAATTCTTCACGATGACCTTTTTCCATGGTCCGCGTGCTGATCGGTTTTGCGCTCCCGCCCACAACCGTCATCGACAGATAGTCTTCGGTGCTGATGATGGCCCCATCAACGTAAACATCCATCCGTTCCTTAGGATGCCCCGCGGCCCCCATTGAGGTGTAGGTAAGGGTTGTGACCGAGCCGTCTTCGAATGATGCCGTGGCAACAAAATTATCTGTGCGGCCATAGTGCCCCGTGTTGGGCCGAACGGCCTGAGCCGTAACTTTCGTCACCCGACTTCCCGTCAAGGCCGTGAACAAATCATAAAAATGACACGCCTCGCCAATGTTGCGTCCGCCACCTTCGGCTCCATGCACCCAATGGTCTTGAGGGATGTAGCCTGCATTGACGCGATAATTGATCATCATGGGGCCGACGCGGTCCTTAACGGCAGCCTTGGTCGCTTCGGCATAGGGTGAAAAGCGGCGGTTAAACCCGCACATCAAAAGTGGCCCACCATCCGCACCGACATGGGCAAAAAAGTCTTCAATGCATTCGAGTTCTTCATGGTTCAGGCACAGCGGCTTTTCCACCATCACATGCTTACCCGCTTGCAATGCAGCCAAGACCATCGGCCCGTGCAAATGATGGCGCGTGGCAATAAGAACCATGTCGATGTTTGCATTCTTCAGAACCGCGTCGAAATCCGTCGTGGCCTCGCCAACGTCAAATTGACGCGCGACGTTTACGGCGTTGTGTCCTTGACGTGTCACCACGACCGACACTTTATACTGTGTTGGTAAACTTTTCATAATGGGCATAAGCGTACCGGTGGCAAACCCACCCGCGCCGACCACGGCGACCCGTATGGCACCGTCTGGGTCGCTGGAAGGGGCGACTTTGGCATTGATCACGCTGCGCTGTATGTCGTCGCCATTGTCTTTATAAGACAGCAACAACGCCAGCGGGCGCTTTTCATCGTTCTTAAGCGCTTCATACGCCTGTGGTGCATCTTCAACGGGAAACGCCCCTTCGATCAGCGATTGCACATCAACCGCGCCTTCGGCGAGCAGGTGAAGGTAGGCCTGCATGTTGCGATTTTCGGTCCAACGCACATAAGGCAGAGGATAGTCCAGCCCCTGTTCTTCATAAGCCCGGTCGTATCGCCCCGGCCCATAAGATGTTGAAATGCGAAAGTCCAATTCCTTGGCATAAATGTCCGCACGATCAATATCCATACCGACATCACCAACCAACACGACGCGCCCCTTGCGACGACAGGCTTGGAAGGCATTGGCAAGGATGTCGCTTGACGAGGTCGCTGCCGTAACGATAACGCCGTCCGCGCCATAGCCATCGGTGAGACGGTATGCTTGTGCGACCAGGTCATCAACAGCAGAAACAATACCGACGTCCATGCCCAGGGTCCGCGCACTTTCAACGCGCACAGGATCCAAATCCACGCCAATCACCCGCACACCGTTCGCCCGGAGAATCTGTTGCGTAATTTGACCCAATATGCCTAAGCCAATGACGACGAACGTTTCCCCGATGGTCGGCTCTGCGCGGCGCACACCCTGCATGGCAATGGCACCGAGCGTCACGGTCGACGCCTGTTCAGGGCTGACGCCATCAGGCACACGCACCACCAAGTTACGGGGCACGCAGATCATTTCCGCATGGTGCGCGCTTTGCGATCCTGCACACGCCACATGATCACCGACAACGATGTCATCAACGCCGTCCCCAACGGCGACAACATCGCCACTGGCCGAATACCCAAGCGGGTACGCCGTATCGAGCTTTTGCTGCACCAGACGCTTGGTTTCAGCCAGCCCGTGACTTTTCACGCGATCGATCACCTTCTTGACGTCATTCGGGCTTTTTAGGGCGCGTTTCCACAAAGGCAGGCTGCTTGTCTTCACGCCGCTCATTTCTGTGCCGACCGAGATGCATGAAGAGCGCACACGAACGAGGACCGTACCGGTCTCAACGACCGGTGCAGGAACCTCTTGCACAACAACACCACCCTGCTTAATCAAAACCTGCTTCATTGTATCAATGCTTCCCACTCGCATTCGTAACATCATGCCGTTTCACAGACATGAGCATGTCTTGAAATTGAACCCGTACATTTTTCGCATCATGATTTTCACGCGCCACACGCTGTGCCGTTATGGATAACGAATTCCGCAAGTTCATATCGCTCAAAAGCTTGTGCATGGCCTCTGTCAAACCATCCACGCCTTGCTCATCCACAACATATCCCCACTTTGAGTCTGCTCCGTAAGCCACCTGAGCTGTTGCCATAGGACCATAAACCAAAATAGGCGTGCCGACCGTTAAATAAGCTGGAACTTTCGTCGGCATAGAATACCGGATAAACCGCACACTTTCTTCATCAAAATTAACGGGCAACAACAAGATATCAGCCTGGGCAATCCGCTTAAAGAAGACCTCATCATCACGAATGGTGTCTTCAATGTGAATGCAAGGATGCGTAACCAACTGATCATTGTAGCGTTCGGTATGTCCTGATGGACTTGAAATCGTCATGTGGACATTCATGCCACGATCATTCAACGCCACAACGGCCCGGCAACACTCAATCAAAGACGTAAGCTGCGCATTGGGAAAAATTGACCCCACGTATAAGATGTCCGCTGGTTGACTGACGCTTTGGTCGGCACCCACAACTTGCGACCATAGGGTTGTGTCTATGACGTTTTGAAAGGGCACAAATGGATGACCATAACGCTCTTCATACGCCGCACACATGGCCGGGGAAATTCCCATACGCACGGCCGCAACATCAAAAAAATGTTGAACCCACCGCTCCATTTCACGGCGTTGTAAAGGTGCGAGAAGACCATTGCGATGATAGGCCTGGGTCCAATCATCCATGATATGAACCACCAACGGCAGATCGAACCGGGTGCGGATATCTTCAATCAGTCGCATCATCGCGTTGGAACCGAGGATCGTATAGATCACTTCAGGTTTAAAATCGGTAATCCACCGTTCCAATTCGGGACTCAGTGAAGACCTTTGAGGAATAGCGTCGCCCAGAACGCCAATCATCAGCCGCTTGAGCATGCCGACAATCTTGGCCTTAAATGTTGGACAGGCTGGGGGCTCTGGTTGAGCGTTATTATCACCTGAACCGACCGCCTTGCTGCCGAACCCACGGCGAAACTTATTGAAAGGGAAGGCGTAGTCCATCTCGTTTTGAGCAAGGCGATAGTAGGTATTACACACCGCATCGGACACCGGCTCAGGATCATTGTGCACCGTCGCCAATGCGTCCTTAGGCCACCCCTTAAACAGGTTCGAAAACGTAATCCCCCCCCCCGTTACGGAATTGAACGCATGTGGTGTTATAAAGAGAATGCGGGGGTGATTAATCATTTGCCAACAAGATGGAGGTTCCTGTTTTCTATTTCAAGCGCTCAACTGAAAACCGATTGATGATAGGCAATAGTCTCAACAAGCCCTTGTTCCAAAGCTATATTAGGTTCCCAATTCAGGTGTTTTTTTGCTTTCGTAATATCAGGACAACGCCGCACGGGGTCATCGCTCGGCAGTTGAAGATATATTACTTTAGACTTAGAGTCCGTCAGTCTGACAACACGTTCCGCAAGTTCCGCAATCGTGAACTCATCCGGACGTCCAAGGTTTACCGGACCAACAACATCCCCCGCCGTCGCCATCATTGCAATGAGGCCATCAACCAAGTCATCTACATAACAGAAGGAACGTGTCTGGGAGCCATCTCCATAAATCGTGATGTCTTCCCCCAGCAATGCCTGGCTTACAAAGTTAGAAATGACGCGCCCATCGTCAGCAGCCATACGGGGGCCATATGTATTAAAAATACGTACCACTTTGATAGACACATCGTATTGTCTGTAATAATCAAAGAAAAGGGTCTCCGCACACCTTTTTCCTTCATCGTAACACGAGCGAATGCCAATAGGATTAACGCGCCCCCAATAGTCTTCCCTTTGCGGGTGGACTTCAGGGTCACCATAGACCTCTGATGTGGAAGCCTGCAAAATCTTTGATTGCGTGCGTTTAGCTAGACCAAGCATATTGATGGATCCATGCACACACACTTTTGTCGTTTGTACTGGGTCATGCTGGTAATATTTGGGAGAGGCTGGGCATGCGAGATTATATATTTGATCCACCTCGACGTAGAGCGGAATGGTAATATCATGTCGGATCAACTCAAAGTTTGGTTTATTCAAAAGGTGCGCAATATTTAGTTTATTGCCGGAAAAAAAGTTATCAACACAGATAACATCGTGACCTTCGTTAACCAGCCTTTCACACAAATGCGAACCAATAAACCCAGCGCCGCCTGTTACGAGAATTTTTGAAATTGACGTCTTACGTTTCATATCAGCTAACCCATTATCCATATTAAAATAATTAAAATGTTGTTTAGAAGCGAATGCGTAAATTACTTATCCCTTGAGCTATTTTTTTAAGCTCTCGCAGTAGGGTTTTGGTTTTCCAAATTGAAGTATCTGGATTTTGCTTAAAACTTGGATTTGCTTTTTTCAGAATTTTCCAGGAAGACGCGATAAGACTCTCATATGGTCGATATATGGCCTGACGAACGGAACCAGCTATTCGCACAGGGCCTCCGTATATATCGAATAGAGACATGCTATAAATACGAAATGCCTGCATGTGATAGAGGAGCAACGGAGTATCGTCAACGAACACCACGCCATCGCGTTCACAAACTTCCCGTCCAGATATATTCCACGGCCCTGCATTCAGACCTACATTAGAAGAGGCCAGCACCCCAGAAAAATCAGTTACCATATAATCTAAATATTTCTGATCTGCGTAGGCTCCATTTTCAGGCGTATTTGGACAACACTCTATGCATCTGTCTTTCCACCACCTAAGAGCTGCCCGTCCTACTTCTGAATTTTTAAATGCAACATAACCGGCATTATACTGCCCCGCAGAGTCCATGAATTGGGCAAAATAGTCGCTTGACGGTCGGTGTGGTGTAACCACTACATTTATGTCCATATCTGTCGGCAAACCGTCATCCGGATCACCAAAAGCCATCATATCCGAATCAAGATATACGACCCACTCAATCTCGGGAAAATGCTCAATCGCATGCTCCAAGATAACGGGCTTGCAGGTCCAGCAATATTCATTGATCGCGCGCTGCACTTTAAGCGTGGATAATTTTACATTTTCAAAGCTATCCGGCGGCACAACGACAAACGAATCATTTGTAAAATCATTTAATAAATTAACAGCACCTTGGTCAGTACAGTAAACAGAAAAAATTTTACCCCCCATTACAGGGGCAAAAGATTTATACAATACCAAAGCCCGAAGCGCATATTGCTCATTAACGATTGTTGCATAGAGAGACTTCACGTGATTTTACGCTCCCATTCATAGGCCGTTTGGATCGTTTCACGAATATCAGTATATTTAGGTTTCCAGCCGAGGATGCGTTGAGCAAGGTCTGCAGACGCAATCAATACTGAGGGATCTCCAACCCTACGTTCCACAACCTCAGTTTGCATACAAAGGCCAGTCACATTTTCAATTGCCTTAACAATATCCAAAACCGACGAGCCGTGTCCGACACCTAAATTAACTATGATATTCTTCTTCGCCGAGAGAAGTCGTTCCAATGCTTTTACGTGAGCCGATGCAAGATCGTGGACGTGGATGTAATCACGAACGCATGTTCCATCAGGTGTATCGTAATCGCTGCCAAATATTTTCAACGCCCCTGACTCCCCCATAGCGGCTTGCAGGGCCAATGGAATGAGGTGCGTTTCTGGATCATGTGACTCTCCAATCTCGCCATCTGGGTCTGCTCCTGCCGCATTGAAATAGCGTAAAATTGCATAGCTCAGTCCATAAGCTTCACCATAATCACGTAGCACCCGCTCCACCATCAATTTGCTGGCACCATATGGATTAATCGGTTCTTGAGGATGTGCTTCATTAATAAACTGATGATGCGGTAGGCCGTAAGTCGCGCACGTAGAAGAAAAAATAATTTTATCAATGCCCGATGCTAGGGCAGCGTTTACTAATGATAGGGAGCCAGTGAGATTGTTGTTATAATACATCGCGGGTTCATGAATTGATTCTCCTACATATGCGTAAGCGGCAAAATGCATAATGGCGACGGGTTTATACTTTTGAAAGACCCCTTTTAATCGGTCCCCATCTTGAATATCACCTTCTTCAAAAGGACCCCACTTCACAGCCCACCTATTTCCCCGCACAAGATTATCATAAACAATCGGCGTCATACCTGCCTGTGCTAATGCTTTACAAGCATGGCTGCCTACATATCCGGCACCACCCGTCACAACAACCGATTTATTCAAAACTACAGACCTCCATATTCATTGCATGGCTCCGCATGTTCAGAGCAAAATATTAAAACTTTGTTGCCGCACACAATAAATGCGGCGTTTTTGGATAGCTAAAGATAACTTGTTTTATTAGCCATTTAGCCAGCTTAAGTGGTGACCTTGGCATCTGATTGCTGAAATTGGTTTCTACGATAGAAACAACTTTAAATCCTGATTTTTCTAGATATGCAGATAGAGTTTCACGGTTCCATGTTCGCACATGTTGCCAGCGATGAAATTCTTCTCCAGTTGCTGGACACAAAATCATGTTGAGTGCCAAGTCTTCATTATTGGGGGTTGTAAAAACAACTACACCATCAGGGGACAGCATATTTCCTATTTGAGTCAACATGCCATCAATCTGATCATCATATAGGTGTTCAATAATTTCTATAGCGACAATTGCGTCAAATTTTCGCCCTTCATTTTGCAAAGTCTCGACTGTATAGGCTCCAGAAAATCCATCAACGCCCTTTAACCGCGCATTCACTTTATCGACGCTCTCCGGTGAAAGGTCCGTGCCACAAACATGATTACCGTACTTACATAGATGCTCCAAGAGATATCCAACACCGCACCCGTAATCAAGGATGACGTCTCGCCCATTCAGATGTGACCGCATCGTTCTTGCTATAGCTTCCCCGAATTGATTCGAAAAATACACTCCTGGAAACTGAGATTGCCAGTCCCAGAACCTTGACACCATTTCAGACGTCCACTTCATACGTGGGTACACTTTATGATCCATTTTATGCCATCTCTCTTTTATCAATATTACGAGCTAACAACTCGGCTGGCTTTCCATCTTCAACCCAACGGACAAGGCGCCCAATATCTGCTGTGTCCAGAAGGCCTGCATCGGCACGCATTTTTAAGGATACGTTCTGGGCAAGAGCCGCGGTCCCGAATGTCCTCGCATCAAAGTCCAATACAAAAGATTGCATCGGAACAGGTCTTAAACGCATCGCGCCATAATAATGTAATCTGGCTAGACGCACGACGTTATCGGCCAACGGCGCGACCTCGTGAAGCTTCAACAATGTTTCGCGAAATCCATCTCGTGTCATCGGATCTATGGTAAAGCCACATCCCGAATAACGGCCGGTCCCTGCGGTCACGACGGGTATGCCGAAACAGGGTAGTTCCATGCCTATGGTGCCACGCACCGTCAGCCCGTAATCCATAACTTCAAACAATGAAAACGTATTGATGTCCGTGTCTGCGGCCATCAACGTGATGTGGTCCGGCAATTGTCCAAAGTGATTGCGTAGTGTGATGGCTTCTAACTGTTCCATGTCTGCGCCGTCCATTTTGGACCGCCAAACGTTGACCGGGTGCACTTTAACAACCCAATTCAGATGTGGGTTATCAATGGCGCATCGTACACTTTCAACCAACCATTGCTCATAATCGTCGAATACGCTTTCGCCATAAAAAAACGTTGCGTCATAAAGAATATGGGCAAAAATGACGGCCGTTTTTTTGCTCGGATCTAGCCCCAGTTTTTGACGCACGGCAACGGCATCGATAACGGCTTTGCCGTTTTGCAATTGCTGACGATTGTACCATGCTCCCGAAGCATAATTTTTTGCAATGGTGTTCACAACGTCCTGGCTGTCCATATCATTCCACGGCATGTTCAACATAT
>Ga0316204_10002368_pt1 | contig 43188 bp, 40 predicted proteins | sample 6monrhotite_MG_2_FD_205661 | JGI IMG/M metagenome (GOLD analysis project Ga0316204, IMG submission 205661) | Microbial mat bacterial communities from mineral coupon in-situ incubated in ocean water Damariscotta River, Maine, United States -... | ecosystem: Environmental > Aquatic > Marine >... | reverse complement strand
ACTCGTCCGGCAAACGATGTGGACTTAAGTTGTTCGAGAACGGCCAGATTTGCCGTGAATTTAGGCAGTACCAACATCACAACTTTAAGCGTATGTGTTGCCTGTGTGCGGTCCCAGAAATCAGCGTCACTGGGATCGCCGAGCAGAACATTGCGTCCGGTTGACAGTTGGTTTCTTACTGTTACCGGATCAATGTCCACGCCGACGACAGTGTCGCCATGCGTCTCGCGCATCTTGTCGTAGGTTCCGGTGCCGATCCCTCCCATACCGATAACTGCGATCGTTGCCCCCTCGATGTCGAATAATCTATCCTCAGCGAGAAGGTTAGCTCTTTGCAGGCGTTTCCAGGTCGTTCGGTGTCGTGTGTAGAGTTGATGTGAGACCGTATTGAGTCCAGCGGCGATTACGAAGGATAGGGACAGTGCAATCGCAATGACAATTAGCCACTCATTTTCAATCCAGCCGTTGGCGACAGCAATTGCTGCGACGATGAGACCGAATTCGCTGAAGTTGGTCAGGTTCAGTGATGCAAGTAACGAAGTACGAGCCCGCAGTTTGAATCCTGTCAGCAGGCCAAAAAAGAGTACCGATTTTAAGAACACAAATGGCACAATCAATGCACCTGTGAGGACTGTCTCTAGTGTCGGTTGACTGGATAGACCGATGGAAAGGAAGAAGCCGAGCAGAAATAGGTCCTTAAAACTGAGCATGGTCTTGGCCAACTCGTCGGCTTTGCGGTGATTGGCAATCAGCACACCTAAGACAAGAGCGCCCAGATCACCTTTTAGCCCGACCAATTCGAAAATTTCCGCGCCGCCCATAGCAAGCAGGAATCCATAAAGAACGAGGAGTTCCCCATGGCCGACGCGCTGTAGCAATTTATGCAGCAATGGCCGCAGAGGAATGAGTAGAACAATCAACAGTGCCCAGATTGACGGCCAGGTACCGACTGCGATGGCGAGAAAAAAGACGGCGGCGATATCTTGCATAATTAAAATACCAACCGCGATTCGACCATGAAGCGAAGCCATCTCACCTTTTTCTTCAAGCACCTTTACAACAAACACGGTGCTGGAAAAGCTCAGTGCGAAGGCAATTAGCAGTGATCGCACAAGGTCCAGATCCGAGACGAAGGGCACACCGGATAAGGCCAAGGCATAGATAGAGAAACCGAAGACCGTAACAACAATGGAAGTATGTAAGCCTGTCACAGCCCAGACTTGTGGCCTTGCGAGAGTGCGAAGATTGAGTTTCAGACCAACTGTAAATAACAATAAGGTAATACCGAGATCCGAAAGCTTCTCAAGCGTCTCTCCGCCGACGACTCCGTATGCGTTGAGTAAAAATCCGGTAGCAAGAAATCCGACCAGGGGAGGGAGACCCACCGACCTTGACAGCATTCCCAGAACAAATGCCATGAAAACCCAGACGACATCTCCCGAGGCTATGCCGGTCCAATCAATATTCATGACTTAGCCGTGGAGCAGGTGAAATGGGATGTCTGCTCGATCCAACATTGCTTCGCTGGAAGCATTCTTTGATGCTACGCTCAAGGTTCGATGCCTGCTCGGGTCCTGGTTTTTCATCCGTGGTTCCGTGGTTTATATGGAGTATATTGCGAAAGTGTCGCATCCTGATAATCCCTTTTAGTAACGAATATGTTTCTTTATACCGAGCGTATTTGACGCAAACGAAGGCGAAGTTGCTTCTCTGTTTCTATGATCGCGAAAAGGGCCACACCGACGCCGACGATGACCAGTCCCTCGAAAAATGGCACTGCTTCAGTGTCAAATATCTTTTGCAATGGCGGAAAATAGGTGATGGAAAACTGAGCACCCGTGACGACGAAGACCGTAGCCCATACTATTTTTGTACCGCGAACTGCTTTCCATGTGAGGGATGTCCCATAGATATTACGGATGAAAAACAGATGAAATATCTCCATGACGACCAGAGTGTTCAATGCGATAGTGCGCGCCAGGTCAACGGAATAACCTCGATCTAATGCATGGGCATACATACCAAAAACACCGCCGAGAAATAGGGTTGACACGAGCACGATATGCCATGCCAGTTCACCTGTAAGAAGCGGTTCATTCCTTGGACGTGGCGGTCGGCGCATGGTATTGGCCTCTGTCGGCTCGAACGCCAGTGCAATACCGAGCGTGATGGCGGTGATTAGGTTAATCCAGAGTATTTGTATTGGCGTAATCGGCAGGGTCATTCCGAAAAGTAATGCCACGATGATGGTCATGGCTTCACCGGCATTGGTAGGCAACGTCCAACTTATAACCTTTTTGATGTTGTCATAGACGGTTCGCCCTTCTCTAACGGCAGCAGCTATCGAAGCAAAGTTGTCGTCCGCGAGAACCAGCTCGGACGCCTCTTTCGCTGCTTCACTGCCTTTCATGCCCATAGCTATTCCTGCATCTGCACGCTTGAGTGCAGGTGCGTCGTTTACTCCGTCTCCAGTCATTGCAACGGTCATGCCGTGGCGTTGCAGCGCCATAACCAGTCTTAGCTTGTGTTCGGGGCTTGTGCGGGCAAATATATCCGTATCGAGCACAGCGGCAGCCAAAGCCGCATCATCCATACCGTCGAGATCGATTCCGGTCAGCACAATATCAAAATTTTGCAAGCCAATTTGCCTGCCGATTGCGGCTGCTGTTCCCTTGTGATCACCGGTAATCATCTTCACGCGTATTCCCGCACCATGGCATTCCGCGACAGCGGCAACAGCTTCCGGGCGCGGGGGATCAATCAGGCCGACCAGGCCGATCAATATCAAGCCATGTTCGACGTCGGAAAACTCAAGGATTGTGTGTTCCGTTGGCACAGGTTTGACAGCGAAAGCCAGCACACGCTGGCCTTGCGCTGCAATGCTTTCGGATTTCTCGTGCCAATAATCTTTGTCGAGCGGTTCCGTACCGTCAGAAACTGTTCGCTGCTCGCTGCACATTGCGAAAATTTGTTCCGGTGCACCTTTTATGGAAACAAACGCGTGATTTTCGTGGTCGTGATTCAGGGTCGCCATGAAACGGTGCCTGGCGTCGAAGGGGATTGCGTCGGTTCGAGGCCAGGATGCAAGTTCGTTCCGGATATCGATACCGACCTTGCCTGACAGCGAAAGCAAGGCGCCTTCCATAGGGTCGCCTTCAACGGTCCACACGTTGTTGCGTTCATGCAAGGATGCGTCATTGCATAACGCAGCCGATCGACCAAGCTCCTCAAGGATCTTGTGTTCGCGTGTGCTCACGGCCGCGTCATTGAGTTTGATCACCCCTTTCGGTTCGTATCCCGCCCCTTCCAGCGAAAAGACATGTGCCTCAGTCACGACGGAAGCGACCATCATTTCGTTGCGTGTCAGGGTGCCAGTCTTGTCGGTGCAGATTACCGATACCGACCCCAGCGTCTCAATGGCCGGTAAACGCCGGATGATAGCTTTGCGCCGCGCCATCGCCTGCACACCCACTGCAAGTGTGATTGTCAGAACTGCGGGTAAGCCTTCAGGTATAGCGGCGACTGAGAGGCCGACCACCGCCATGAACATTTTGGAGAATTCCAGATGTTCTACGAAATATCCGAATATCAAAAGTATCGCAGCGATCAGAAGGATCAGGAGGGTGAGCCAGCGCCCAAAAATGTTCATCTGTCTGAGTAGCGGAGTCGTAAGTGTTTCGACAGTCGAGAGCATACCGCTAATACGGCCGACCTCCGTGCCCGTTCCGGTTACGACGACAACGCCCCGGCCAAGACCACTGGTCACGAGCGTGCCGCTGTACGCCATGCATCCCCTGTCACCGAGAGGTGCGTCAGCCGCAACCGGCCGCGTGTGCTTTTCGACTGGCACAGACTCGCCGGTAAGTATTGCCTCCTGAATTTGAAGTCCGTTCGCTCGAAAAAGCCGCAAGTCTGCCGGCACCTTGTCACCTGCCTCAAGCAACACAATGTCTCCCGGTACCAGAGTTTCACCTTCAATCGTACGGCGGGTTCCGTCGCGCAAAACTGATGCTTTGAGGGCGAGCATCCGGCGGATGGCGTCCATCGCTTTTTCGGCGTTGCCTTCCTGTACGAAGCCGATGGCGGCGTTGGCGACAACGACGGCCAGAATAACCAGCGTATCAACCAGGTGCCCCAGCGCCATGGTAATCGCGGCGGAGCCAATAAGGACATATATAAGAATGTTGTGAAAATGCAGGACAAAGCGGATCAAGACGCTACGCTTCGCAGGCTCCGGCAGGCGGTTTGGTCCATAGGTTTTTAGTCGTACTGCAGCATCGTCGTCAGAAAGGCCGTCTTTATCCGCCTGCAAAGTATCAAGGGCGGCGTCGACGGCCACAGCGTGCCAGGTATTGTCAATTTTTTTGTTCATTACATAAAATCCGGTAGACGGGTATATTGATGTATACGCTGAGTTGACTGCAGACTATCGACTATAGAAAACTGTACAAGGCCTATCGATAAGTGCCGCCTGGCCTCGCGGATCCAAATAGATGTTGGCTGAGACAATTCCATGAGCCAGATTAAACGAGGCGTGCAATGCAGGTAAAACCTGTCCAGAAATACAGTCCCAGTTCTTCGGAGTGTGCCTCCAATAAAGTTCAGTCTTGGCATAGATTGCAGCTCATTGTCCTCTCAGGATCAGTCTTTTGTTGATCCTCGAGACAACACTGAAATTGCGGGTGCTTTGGTATTTATGGGCTCATCGTTTTCCTTTTACAGTATGGCACTCAGATACGGATATCACCTTCAACCGATAACAGCACCAGTTACATTTGTAGGACTTGCTCAATATACTTCGTTTGAATAACATTTCCTCGATATTGCGAAGTGATAGCGGAAACCGAATAGACATCGACTGTGCAAAGCAAATGACATCTGACTATGATTTGAAATAGCAATAATTGGTACTTATCCGCGCAGTCTACCGGCACAAAAAAATATCGAATTTCAATTCGATCATTCTACCAGATTAGGTCGAACGATTCTTGACGTGGGTCAAAGTACCTGAATGAGATTCTGGTATAGTTAACTAACTTGGTCCGAATCACCATAAAGGAGCAACCCCGATTATGTCTGAGATGATGAAGGCGGCCGTGTTCGTTGAGCCGGGGCGAATTGTCTTGGACGATAAACCAATGCCCAATGTCGGATCAAACGATGCGTTAATCCGGCTCACAACCACGACAATCTGCGGAACCGACGTTCACATCCTCAAGGGCGAATATCCGGTAGCCAAGGGCCTCACGGTGGGGCATGAGCCCGTGGGGGTGATCGAGAAACTAGGTGTGAATGTCCAGGGATATGTCGAGGGCCAGCGAGTCATCGCCGGAGCCATCTGCCCCAGTGGTTACTCCAACGCTTGTCTTGATGGCCTTTGCGCTCAAGATGGACAGGGTGCGGTGCATGGTCTGAAGCCCGTGGGTGGATGGCGCTTCGGCAACACCATCGACGGTGCTCAGGCCGAGTATCTATTGGTGCCGGACGCCATGGCCAACCTGGCGGAAGTGCCGAACGCGCTGACCGACGAACAGGTGCTTATGTGCCCGGACATTATGTCAACTGGCTTTGCAGGAGCTGAGTCAGGAAATATCAAGATCGGCGACACGGTGGCAGTTTTTGCTCAAGGGCCCATTGGTTTATGCGCGACCGCGGGCGCCAAGCTTCGCGGCGCCACAAAGGTACTTGCGGTAGAGACTGTGCCGGAGCGTATGGAGATGGCCAGGCGTGTCGGTGCGGATATAGTGATCGATTTCCATAAGACCGATCCGGTTGAAAAAATCATGCGGATTACAAAGGGTCGCGGCGTCGACGTGGCGATTGAGGCTCTTGGATTGCAATCGACCTTCGAGAGTTGCCTTAAGGTTCTTAAGCCAGGCGGAACCTTGTCGAGTCTTGGGGTCTACGCTGAGAATCTCACGATCCCGCTTACTGCGTTTCACGCGGGGTTGGGAGACCACAAGATTGTCACGTCCCTGTGCCCGGGGGGCAAGGAACGGATGCGCCGGCTGATGAATGTCGTCGGGTCAGGCCGCATTGATCTCACGCCCTTGGTCACCCACCGCTTTACCCTCGATCAGATCGAGGAAGCTTACGAGCTCTTCGCCAATCAGCGGGACGGCGTGCTTAAGGTCGCCATAACGCCTTAGTACTCGAACTTGACCGGTGCCTTCCTTCATTCCTATAAGAGGCTGGCGGGATAGTATAACTAATTTATCAAAGATGGAGTGAGCCTCTTGAAGAAACTTTTGATAGCGACCGATCTCTCTGCCCGTTCCGATCGAGCCTTGGAGCGCGCCTTGAGCCTCTCGCGCGAACTTGATGCCAAATTGACTGTTCTTCACGTTGTCGATGAAGATTTGCCCGCGTCGCTGGCCGATGCCCGGAAAGAGATTGCGGAAGCGGTTATTCAAGAGCATTTTGATAGACAGACGACAGGTAGCGCCCAGAATGTCTCGGTAGAGATAGTTTTTGGTAGAGACTACATCGACATTCTTAGAATGTCAGAGAAAACTGAAGCTGAAATAATCATACTTGGATTGCATCGTGAAGATGCGTTCAAGGATATGTTTCGGGGCACCACAGTTGAGCGGGTTATTCGCACCAGCAATGTTCCCGTTCTTTTGGTCAAAGAACGAGTAAGCAATCCATATCAGCGCGTCATTGTGGGGGTCGATTTTTCAGTTTATTCGAGGCGAGCAGTCGAGTTTGCGATTAAATTTTTGCCGAGCGGCGAATTTCACCTCGTTCATGCTTATGGCATACCCTTCAAAGGATATTTTTATGACCGCGGTTCGCCAGGCGAAGTCAGCAAAAAGTACCAGATGGAATTCCAGCAAATGGTTGGCGAGGAGCTGGCTACTTTTCTCGCAAGCATAGAGGCAAAAACGTCCGTGCTAGAGCCGATCCTCGAAGAGGGCATGCCCCGTGAGGTTATTCTTCAACAAGTAAGCCGATTGACACCTGACCTGCTTGTCGTTGGAACGCATGGCCGCACAGGTGTTGCCCACGCCCTACTTGGGAGTGTTGCGGAAGATTTGATCATGGCCCCACCCTGCGATGTGCTTGCGGTAAAGGCGTGGTGAAAAAAAGTTTCTGAAAGGACAATCCAGCCACTTGAGAAACAACCTGTATGCCGCGATTGGCGCTGCTCATTACGGAGAACGGCTATATGAAGCGTTTCAAAAATATTCTCTATGTGACCAAATTCGGAATGGCGCTGAAGGCGTTTCATCAAGCCGTTGATCTCGCTGAAAGGAACAACGCTTTCCTGACGGTGGTCCTCGTGATGGAAAGGATACCACCCTATCTGACCCTGCTGAAACCCGACGTGCTACAACGGGCTCGGATAAAGGAGCTAAGCGTAGCGTTGGACAAATTGAGTGAATTGGTTAAAGGTCGAGTGAAGATTGAGACGAAGATCGTTGAAGGAGAATTCTTTTTGGAGGTCGTTCGGGAAGTTGTACGCAATGGACGGGATCTGGTCGTTAAGGCAACCGACGGAGATACCGGGTTCGCGGGAGGGCTTTTCGGCACGACCGATAGGCATATTCTTCGCAAATGCCCTTGCCCCGTTTGGCTTATTAAGTCAACCGAGCCAACCCCGATCCAGCGGGTAATGGCCTGCGTAGATTTGAGTGATTCTACTGAACCAGGGCTAGATGCATCAGAATCGCTCAATCGTACAATTCTCGAATTAGCCGCTTCAGTTGCGACAACAAATCAAACCGAGCTTCACCTTGTTCACGTATGGGATGTTCCTGCTGAAGACACACTGCGAAGCGCGCGCACCGGATTTTCAGAGGAGGAAGCGGATGAGTTCGTTGAGGAAATACACCAGTATCATGAGGATTGGCTTGCCGGTTTAATGAACCAAACAAAAAACTGGATTGGGGAAGAGGTTTTTAACTCAATCACGGTCAAGCTACATCTTCCCAAAGGCGCGGCAAGAGACCTTATTCTAACGCTTTCTCAAGAGCTAAATATCGACTTGGTAGTGATGGGCACAGTGGCACGCACTGGTATCCCCGGTTTCTTCATTGGCAATACAGCCGAGAGCGTCCTGGGCCAAATCAATTGTTCAGTATTGGCTGTCAAGCCCGCTGGGTTTATTACTCCGGTAACATTGGGTGAGTGATAGTGGTTAACGCTTCTCTCATTCAATGACCCTTGTTATCACTCTCAGAAAATAGGTGCTTGAACCCTTGATAATATTACGAGGCCTCAGTTTGGTGTGCGGCCGGGGCGACAAGGAGAAGATTGACAAGCAACCAACCAAACATCAGGCTTTCGGTTGTTATGAGTATGTTTCCCGTCAGATCCAGTTGGACAAATTAGGCTGATATCGTAAGAGAGTGTTTTCGTGTCATCTTCGTTCCTTACGTCACTTCGAGGAACCCGAAAACACATATCAAAATCTGGCGAAGCTGGTAGCGCTGAGAAGACGGTGAAGGATATACGCCGTGCCACGCGTAAAAACTACGGTGCAGAAGAGAAGATACGGATTGTGCTGGAGGGTCTGCGCGGCGAGAGCAGCATCGCTGAACTATGCCGCGTGGAAGGTATCAACCAGAACCTTTATTATCGTTGGTTGAAGGATTTTCTTGAGGCTGGCAAGAAGCGCTTGTCTGGCGACACAGAGCGCGAGGCCAACACATCTGAGGTCACAACGGGCTGCGATCTGAAGCAAGCCAGCTTAAAGAAGCTCTGGCTGAACAGGTTCTAAAAAAGCGGCTGCTTAAAAAAGCGTTCTCGGGGATGGGCCAGAAAAGTGGAACTGCGACACATGAGATACACAGCGTCAGAAAAGATGGAGATCATCCAGCTCGTTGAAGCGTCTCACCTGCCATTGAAACGAACGCTGGAGCAACTGAGCATCACCCGCTCCACCTGGTACAATTGGTATGAGCGGTTTCTTGACGGCGGCATTGAGGGCCTGGAAGACCAAAAACCAACACCGAAGTCTGTCTGGAACAAGATATCAGCGCCTGTGAGGGAGGCTGTTATCAAGCTCGCGCTTGACGAGACTGAACTGTCACCGCGTGAACTGGCAGTTACCTTCACGGAACGGCAAAACTCCTATATCTCAGAGTCCAGCGTGTGCCGGATCCTCAAGGCTGCAGGACTGATTACCAGCCCTGCATTCATCCTGATGAAGGCCGCGGATAAGTTCCAGAACCCGACTACGGCGATCAATCAGCTATGGCAGACTGATTTTACCTATCTGAAGGTCATTGGATGGGGCTGGTTTTACCTGTCGACGATACTTGATGACTATTCTCGTTATGTCGTGGCTTGGAAGCTTTGTACCGGCATGACCTCGAAGGATACCGCCGATATGCTTGAGCTGGCACTAAGCAAAACAGGCTTTGATAATGTGAAAGTTAGAAACAGGCCGCGCCTGTTGTCTGATAATGGTCCCTCATACGTCTCGTCAGAGCTAGCCGATTGGCTAAAGGAACACGGCATTGAGCACACGCGGGGCAGGCCTCATCCACAAACCCAAGGCAAGATTGAGCGATGGCATCGATCGTTGAAGAACCAGATCTTGCTGGAGAATTATTATCTGTCCGGTGAACTCAAGTTACGCATCGAGGAATTTATCACCTATTACAACACGAGGAGGTACCATGAGAGCTTGAATAACCTAACACCAGAGGATGTCTTTCTCGGTCGGGGCAACGCGATCCTTGAGAAAAGACAAACGATCAAACTGACAACAATGGCCAAACGTAAACGCTTGCACAAAAAAGCGATGGCGGCCTAATATTAACAAATGGGACCAAACACTCTCTTAGTTTGACTACCTAAAAGCCCAAATATCTCTGATGACCTACAGCTTCCAGCGCACCGGAAAGCTGCAGGGTCGAGAGCATACGGTCAACGCGGTAAATGGCTTCACCTACGTCCTCGAGAAACAGTATCTCACCCTTCATGTCCGGTATTTAGGGCGAGCCTGCCAGCGCGCCCATGCCGGGGTATAGGCTATTGCTCTTTATACTAAACGCGCCAACTATTAAAACCTGTCCACGCGGCAACCAGCAACAACACTATCGTTACTATCAGCAGAACAGCAGCGATAACCACCGGGGACAAAAACGGCTTGTCGCCTGCTATGGGCTCGCTGTTACCCTCCAATTGTGGATAGGCCTTTTCCAACGAGAAATCGAAAAGTGCCATCACTACAAGTATGCTGGCATATATAACCATTTTTGTTGCGAGCCAGGATGCATCGACGGGTGCACCTGAAAGCAATGACAAGACGCCAGCGCCGCCCAACACAACAACAAATGCGGCTTGAAGTATGCGCTCCACTATACGCATGGCCTGCGCCGTCGATGTTTGCCAGTTTGGTGCGCCTATCCAGTCGATAGCAAGCCAAATAATAGCAAAAACCCAGACACCAATTGTTGACCCGCTTGCCAGCTTGATTAAACCAAGGTTGCTTGCCAACTGAAGGCCCATGGGTAACATCAAAATGAATACCGTCTTGGGAACGCGCACGAGATAACTCAAACAAGACAAAGCCATCTTGCGTTCACCAAGTGCGTTGCTGTGCCTATGCAGCCAGCACACCATCACCAAAATTGTAACTGATGAACCTAACCACAACGCAAACAGAACAATATGCAAGAAAATTTGAAAATGGTGGTCTGCATACATGTTATTTCTCCTTGATAGCGCTCGTACAAAACCATTCAATGCAGTATACTAGCATCCGTCCGGTCAGTTTGTTATGCAGCTTTTTCAAACGCGGTTTGCAACAGCTGGAGTAACGTGGCTATTGCTCGCTGGACTCGATTTCCGCGCCTGGCTTTATCGCCAAAATTGAGCATTCTACCCGATCAAGAATATCTTCAGCCGTATTACCAATCAGCAGACCTAGCACACCTGATCTCGCGATTGTACCCAAAATCAGGATGTCCGACTCTAGTTCATGAACCTTGTTAACTAAAACTTGACGTGGTCGACCAAAAACAGGATGAGGCACAAACTTGGGGACGTTGCCCTTAAATAATTTGGTTGCTGTTTGTAGGAAGTCGGTTATCCAAGCGACACTATCCTGTTCACAATCCTGCATATATTCATTTGCCTCCTGCGGCGTCATCCCGGACCGCGCCGACCGTATTGTATCGAAACCGACTGCATCCCATGCATAGATAACATCAACAGTTTCAATGCCAAGCGATGTCGCCAGCTGAGCACTGTGAGCAAGTTGATCCAGCGCTAGATTGCGGCGTTCCTCATAATCTGCATACCCATCAGGGCGGTCGATAGCGACAGCAATCCGGTCGAAATCTGAACCAATGTCTGAGCGCACCACCCATACCGGCACAGGGCAATTACGGATGAGACGTTTGTCAATACCACCAAATCGGGGCGCACTACCCTCGGATGACGGAGCCGCTGTTTTTAGCACCAGGTCGGCATGGTTGATAATCACTGCTTTGTCCGCTTCCTCTACCAAGCGCCCTGAAACCAACGAGGTTGATGTGTCGTCCGGTAGTTCGGCAACGACCCTATCAACTTTCTCCTTGAGCGCATCAGCAAACTGGCCTGCTATAAGTTGAGCGGCTTTTGTTGCTCTGCTATTTTTAAATGTTGGAGCGGGGAACTCGGGCAATACACCCAGAACGAAAAAAGAAGCAGAGGTTTTGGCTGCTAGCTTACCCGCAAGCGATGTGATCACATCTACTTCGCTGTCGAGGTCTATAACAATTAGTATTTGACTGAAAGACAATGCGTTCTCTCCTTTGTAAGAATTTTAGTTTCTGTCGCGACACAATGAGGCGCGTCATGGTTTAGTCCCAATACGTTTAACTGAGGTATTTTCAAACATTTTCAAGATATTTCAAGTATTTTTACGTTGTTATAGATTCTTTTATATACTTTTAAATATTTTGAGATTTGATTTAAATCAAAAATTATTGTATTTAAACCTGTTTACGCGCGCTTATCGTACCGATAGGGTATTTTCCTGATATCCGGAGGCTGAGGCATGTTGAGCAAACCCTTTATGACCACGCTAGAAATAGCCAAACTGCTTAAGGTTAAGGAGCCTACAGTGCGGTCATGGATTCATGAAAACCAATTGAGGGCCGTTAAACTGGGTCGAGAGTTTCGTGTGGCGGTTAAAGACTTGGAAGCGTTCATTGAAGAACGGACAACATGATTGTCACAATCCTGCTGAGCCACAGAAGCAGGGTGACCGGCTTTAGGTTTGATGGAATTTGCTGGAAGTGATCCATAGACCTACGATACCGATGCCTCGAACAACTGAATAGTGCCAGTTTTTGCGTCAATTCTCGCGCGGGTGCCAATGGGCATAATGCCATTGCTAGCGATATGGCCAAACGGCGCGCCATAAAAAGTCGGCACATTCGCAATCTTCCCGTAATGCTCAAAAATATCCATCAGTGCGAACGCGCCGTATCCGCTGCCGTCGTTGCCCACATCAGTGAAGCCGCCAAATACAATGCCGTTCACTGCCTCCAACGCGCCGGAAAGTTGCAGGGTCGACAGCATACGGTCCACGCGGTAAATGGCTTCACCCACGTCTTCCAGAAACAATATTTTGCCTGTCATGTCGGGCATGTAGGGCGAGCCGGCTAGGGCTGTTAGGACGGTTAAGTTCCCGCCGACAAGTTCGCCTTCGGCGGTTCCCGGCACTACGGTTTGCACCCGCAGACTATGCTGCGCCAAGGTGTCATAGTCAGGCACCGGGTTTTTGATGGTTGGGCTGTTGCCTTCAAACAATATCTGTTTGGCCGTCTCAGCTACAGCCGACCGCCAGCGCGAGGTACCGTTGGGCCCGTGAAATGTGGTCATGCCGGTTTTGGCATTTATGGCGCACAATAGGGCGGTGATGTCGCTATAGCCGATGCTAACCTTGGGGTTGGCTTTGATGATATCAAAGTCGAGCAGGGGTAGCAGCCGGGCAGCGAACCACCCACCAGACAAGGCGAAAATGGCTTTTACATTAGGGTCGGCGAAGGCTGCCATGAGGTCAGCGGCGCGGTCTTCGTCTGTTCCGGCAAAATAACCGTGACGGTCCAGCGCGGGCGTGCCCGCGGTTGGCTTCAGGCCAAGGCCGATCATATTTTCAAAGGCAATTTCAAGCCGGACTTTCTGGAACAGCGCACCAGCCGGGGCCACTAGCCGCACTTCGTCGCCCGTCTTCGACGGTGTCGGCGGCAGTGTTTCAGGTGCAGATTATACCGAAACTGAAGGCGGCGTCCTATTGACCGTCACCTTCACGGACAACATTGCCGACATTCTTGCGACGACCGGCCAGGACGGCAGCTCGGGCAATGCCTTTGGTACTTCGTTTTTCACAACCTCGAGCGTCAATTCCATCTGATCGACGATACTGTCAATTGCCTCAGATGAAGAGCCAAACCGTGCCCGTTTGAGAGTGGCAATCTGAAGCTGCAACTTCTCGATAACAAACCGCATCTCAAGCACGAGAGCGTTTGATTCCACAAGGGTTTTTGGCAGGGTAAAAGGTGCTTTAATCATGGGCATTTTATAGCCGATACCCAGCCCAACATCTATATACAATATCAAAGAACAACAATTAAATCAGCGGCTTGACGGCTTTGTCCGGCAACCAAGCCGGACGCTAAAATCAGCCTGCCTTTAAGGGCTTCCATGTCTGCTTCTGGATACGCCAATCAATGCCTTCCAGCAGCATGGAAAGCTGCGATCCACTGAGGGTGACCTTACCGTCTTCGGCTCGCGGCCAGACAAAGCGGCCACGTTCTAATCGTTTGGTGAACAGGCAGGCACCTTGCCCGTCCCACCAGATGATTTTGCAGAGATCACCGCGCCTGCCGCGAAACACAAACAGATGGCCGCTGAAAGGGTCTTCTAATAGGGCTTTCTGCACCAGCATGCTGAGGCCGTTAAAGCCTTTCCGCATGTCCATGACACCAGCTGCCAGCCATATTCGCATATTTGACGGCACCGTGATCATAGAGCCGCACCCTGGGTGGTTGGCCTCAGCTCAGAAAGGGCAAGACTGAGCAAGGCTGGATTGATATCACTGCCACACCGCAGCTTTGAGCCGCACGGTAGGTCAATCTCAAGAAAATCTGATGCAGTATCATTATCAACAAACGCTGCCTCGGGAGCCGCTCTAATCTCAACCGGCACCAAACAGACTTCTTTGCTTGTCGTCCGTTGATTTGCGCCAAACTTCTTCCGCCAGTTAAACACGAGGTTGGCGTTCAGACCGTGCCGCCTGGCTATCTCGGATACCGACACATCAGCCGCATTCGCTTCAGCAACAATCCTGCGCTTGAAATCTTCCCCGTACCGTCGACGCGGTACCTTGCCTTTAGCCATAATAAGTGTCCTGTGTGGATGGCTCCCTGTTTGCAAGGTATATTTGATATTTATCGGCATGGTCGGGTGCAGTCTTGTGTTCGGCCTGTTGTTGCAGTGTTTTTAACCGTTGGCCCTGATGGATTCCGCGGATTGGGTCCCTCTCTACTTAACGGACTGTTATGTCCTGGACACTTATCGGGTTTTCCCTATCCCCGGCCTGACCGGTTCGCCATCACATCTCATCGCCCTTGCAATTGGTGAATATTCTAAATCGCTCTGCTGGTTTATCTCATACCGAACTCTCCTCTGCAGGCTGAGGAATACGGTACACCTCACGACGGGTCATAATAACCCAGGCGATACGAGCAACCTTGTTAGCCATGGCGACAGCAACCAGTTTGGCGGGTTTTGTTTGTAGTAAATTGGTGATCCAGGGTTGGGTGCCCGGTTTTAGCCGAATCCACCGAAGCCGGGCTGTCATACCGTTCACCAGCAGACGTCGAAGATATTGGTCCCCCATCTTTGAGATACGTCCCTGGCGCTCTTTTCCTCCACTGGAATTGGCTTTGGGTGTTAGCCCTAACCAGGCAGCAAATTGTCGACCCGACGTGAACTGATGTGGGTCCGTGACCGTTACCGCCAGTGCTGAGGCTGTAATAAGCCCGATCCCGGGAATGGTTGCCAAGCGTCGTGCAACCTCACTTCCTTTGAACCACACCATCAGATCCTTATCAATAGCTCCGACCCGCCCTTGTAACGCCTGTATTTGCTCGGCCAAAACTATAAGCACCTTGATTGCCAGTGGGGGAACAGTCAGCACTTTACCCTCTAGAAGCTGCTCCACAAATTTGAGGGCATGCTGAATTCCTTTGACCAGTGATATGCCAAATTCTGCCAGTTGGGCGCGGATCATGTTTACTAACTGAGTACGCTGCCGGATCAGCAAATTACGCGTTCTGTGCAACGCCAGTACTGCCTGTTGCTCGGGAGACTTGATGGCCACAAACCGTATCGTTGGTCGCCGTACAGCTTCACAGATAGCCTCTGCATCAGCTGCATCGGTTTTGCCGCGCTTAACGTATGCTTTCACGTACATTGGAGGCATTAATTTCACACTGTGTCCAAGTGATGACAACTCCCGAGCCCAGAAGTGGCTTGTACCACAGGCCTCTACCCCAATCAGACAAGGTTCAAGTTTGCTGAAAAACGGAATAACCTGGCGACGACGCAGAGCTTTGCAGACAATAACTTCCCCGGCTTCTCCAATGGCGTGTACCTGAAAAACGTTCTTAGCCAAATCAAGGCCTACGGTGCAAATCTTCATGAGGGTAGCTCCTTTTATTTGTGATCGTTGATGACAATCACACTTTGGCATGTCGATGCCGGGAGTGGGAGCCATCCACCCCATCTACTTAAAATAAGCGGACACTAAGCCCGCTACCAGTCACACTTATATTATGGCCGGATTAGCTACGGAAGGTGGGGATCACCGGGCATTAACGGCATAACTGACGTAAATGCTCCTCGATTTCTTTGGCGGTAAGTTCTTTTCTAAATACTGTTCTACTGGTTCGTCGTGTCATGTTTCTGGACCTTAATGTGGGCTCCCTCCAAGGCTTCTAAAATACACAAGAACAAAAAGAGAACAAATGAAATTTTACACTTCGTACAATCTCACCTTTTAGTAAGCCTCAAAACCACTTTGACACAAAGCTGAAAATCAAGTACTGTAGTAACAATGCTACAAAATAGATAAGGATGGAATAGTGTCTGCTGCAACATATACAAGCCGGGATTTCAATCAAGATATTGCTGGCGCTAAACGGGCGGCAAGTAAGGGACCTGTTTACATAACAGATAGAGGACGTCCTGCGCACGTTCTCTTGTCTGTCGAAGACTATGAACGCCTCAAACGTGCCAAGACTAATCTGGCTGATCTATTGTATCATGAAGAAGCAGCACTAATAGATTTCGATCCCGAGCGGCGACGCGATTTGCCGACAAAAGTTGATCTGGACTAATGTACATCCTTGATACAAACGTCGTCTCGGAGGCCAGAAAAATTCGGGCAGGAAGAGGCGATAGCGCAGTCGCAAACTGGCTTGATGAAGTTTCGCCGGAAGACATGTACATTTCAGTAATTTCCGTACATGAACTAGAAACTGGCATTTCCTTGAAAGAGCGGGCTGACAAAATACAAGGCTCAATCCTGCGTGAATGGTTTGAAAACCATGTCCTCGTTGCATTCAAAGACAGAATACTACCAGTAACTACAGAGGCCGCGATTGAAAGTGCAAAGCTGCATGTACCAAATCCGCAACCGTTGCAGGATGCATACATTGCAGGAACTGCCTTGGCTAACAAGATGGTTGTAGTAACTCGAAACATATCTGATTTCGAAAAAATGAAGGTGCCTGTTTTCAATCCTTGGGATCATAGTTCGAGCTAAATCCGTACATAATGTAAGGATTCCAATTTCTACAGTAATATGCTAATATAAGAGGAAATCGGGAGAAGGCCCATGACCACGGAAAATAACGTATACACCGATAAATTGGCACAAATCGCTGCTGAAGAATATGAATTCAATGCTGGTATTATGCGCTATTTATTCGCGCTTGTTTCACTTGCTTTTTTTACAGCGTTTGTCCTGTTGACGTTCACGAATGTGCCTTTTGATCTAATCCGAGGCCCGGGAAATCTCTCGCCTTACTTTTCAGCGGGGTTCCTATTATTCAGTTTAGGCGCGGCATTTGGAAGCTGGCGCACACACGTCGTTTATAAGAAACTTAAAGCAGTCGTTGAAAATTGAGATTGGATAAAAGAATTAGCTGATACGCTTTACTAATGACGCCTATAACCGTTCCATTTGCTACTATAGTACCCTTGGGGAACTTTAGGTAACTCCTCCTCTTCTACAGGCTCCGATGGACCTTTGTTGATTTCCTTTTCCGCAGCCTGTTCCTTAACCCAGTCTTTTGTACCAAATGCTTCATCTCGCAAACCATCTACTTCATGCAGATATAGCTTGGTACGCTCAAAATTATCCAAATCAAGGTCTTGGTTGCCGATTGTTTTATCCCATGCCGTTCTTACACGGTCGCCCCAATAGTCAAAACCGCTAACCTCTTGCGCAGATTCTGTATCCACCGACGAACCTGTGGCGCGAGAGCCATGTTCCGCAAATCCGCTCCAGACTTTAAAAAACGGCACTTCTCCGCCAAGTTTAGTAGAATAGCCTATGTAACTTTCCGCTGAACGTGAATCAGAATCACTAGACATATAGGTAACGTTCTTACCCGCTATGCTAGAGAGATGATGTGAAGCTTGCTGCGCAAAACTGTCTGACAGAATGTCTTCTGTACCTTCATTTTGACTTTTTTCAATCGCTCTACTGACATGTGTTACACCTTCATATAAACCATCTTCAGCAGCACTCGCTGCTATGAATAGGCTTTGACCTCCTTCTGCGCCTTGCCTGAAGTCAAACCGGAATCCATCAGAAACATGCACACTATCATCCTGGCTTCCACTGTTTCCACTTCGCACATCAAACTGACCAACTTCATTTGTGAGAGGATCAAAAGTAAACGCAAATGACCCACCAGAATGGGCAATGTCCTGTTGTTCAGGTGTCAGGTATCTTCCGAACGCCTCCTTTGTACGGTCATTAATAACAGTTTGGATATTTGCACCTCTGGCATTTTGTATATCACTTGTGCTGATGCCGTGTGATTTGGCAAAATCCGCAAATCGGTTATTGCCAATTAGTCTGTCAGATGCATCCAGCGCTGCGGCTTGGCCAGAAAGGGATTGCTCAGATTTGCCAGTGTAGGCACTCGCCTCCCTGACACCTTCCACTTCGCCTGTAGACCTCTCATGCCGTAATTCTCCACCGAGCCTCAGATCTTCCAGATCAGCACCCGTTGCCTTGTTTTGGAAATCAAACCCACCAGCGCCAGTGAAGGTATCAAGATAGCCCCCGGCTTTAGATATTTGTTCTGGTGTTAATCCAGCTTGTTCCGCAGCCTCTCTTATGCCTTCGGCAGCGCCAATCCGCTGAGTTTCACCTTGCTCACTTGTACTAAATACCCGGCCTAGATCACCGCCAGTACCGCCAGCTCTACCGGCAGCAAGACTATTCCCGTATCCCGCAATCAATTCCTTGGCGGCACTTGTGTCGATACCAGCATGTGATGCCAGTTCATTCGCACTTGTTTCAAACGTTTGCGCATCAAGAAACCCGCGTTCTGATCCAGTCGCTGCGGTATCCGCTGCACCGCCAGCAAGTTCACTTTCACTCAAGCCCGTTTGCCTGCCAAGCCCCAGCACACTCCCGGCTTCACCGCCACCGCTTACGGCACCCGCAGCCCTATATTGGTCGAGCGGACTGACGCCACTTGCGGCGCCTGCGCCCGCAAATGCTCGAAGGTGCGACTGGTTTTGCAGAAACCGTCCTGTTGCTTGCTGCGTGAGCCCCTTAAACCCACTGGAACCTGATGCACCAAGTCCTGTTAAAGCACCAGCCGCTTGTGCCCTATTTGCGGTATTATCAGCCAACCGAGCCGGATTAAGGCGAGAGTCCGCAGCCTCGGACCCGATTTGCTCACCTTGGCGCGCAAAAGACCCTGTGAGCTGGCCAAAGCTCGCACCTGATAAGCGGAACACGGACACGACAGCGACGCTTGCGAGACTGATAGATATTAGACGACTGGCACCAAACACAGCCAAAGCCTTAACTGATGCTGGCGGCGTCAGCATAAAAGCATTAAACGCCAGATTGTTCCTTCTAACTTCCTCAAACGCATCATTGGCAACACCAACAATCATGACCTGAAGGCCAATATCGATAATCCCCCATGCAGCCACAAAGACAAAAAAACCAACCGATAAAGAAAGCGCCCGCCACCTGAGAGGTGTCACAAGAAAAAGCATAGTAAGCGGCAGTGTCGCCATTGTTGCTGCCAAAAATCCGGCTCTAACCGATTGCCCGTATTCTTGAGCAAAACTGAACAATCCAAGGCTTTGTGTCGTGAATGATCTATTCGCCTCCTGTGCTATCGACCGCTCGGGGTTCTGATCTGCGGCTGCGTCCTGCATTGCGAGCGCGAGTGAAGCCGAACGTAAATAGGTTAACCTATCTCCGATTTGCCCGAACACCGTTGGAACAATTTCATCCAAGATACTGTTACATTGTGCCGCCTGCCCGCCGTCTGTCGTGTCAAAGCCAACGCTAGCGCAAAGTGACGCTACAAGAGAGGTGTAAGTTGCCGGATCGGTTAATTCGGATTGCAGATTGGTAAAACCGTCTGTGCAAGTTATGAGCGTGCCAACAGGATCAGCCTCGGATTTATACGGAAACTCCACTGCATTCGATGCGGCATTTGCAAAGGTGGCAAGCAAATCCGTTGATGTACGGTTGATGGCGTTGAGATTAAAACCAGTGCCCGGCAATGCTGCCGCGACTTGACCGCATTCCAGATAGTAATTTTTGATATTTTCCCACAGATATTCATCCTCAAGAGGCTGTCCAGATCGATACGTATTACGCACGAGCTGGAACGCAATGCCGCCAGCAGTATTTTCATAAGACACAGGGCTTGAGGTATTTGCAATTTCGACCGCGACTTGCTCAACAAGGTTGGTAAGCCCTGCAAGAATGATAATTCCATCAGGCACGCCCGCCACGGGCTCATAAGCGTTTAAAGTACGATCATAAACATGGATGGTGCCTTTTGGTGTGATAAACGATGCATATAGTCCAACGCCGATACCAAACATCAGAAACCAGTTCCTGAACGTGCCCTCTTCTCTATATCCTTTTGATGATGCAATCACAGCCGCCGCAACAAACCCGACAACTGCCGCAATGAAAACCAATCCGCCGTAATCGTCATTAGAGAAAAAAAGCGCAACGTAACGGAATGCAGTCACGATCTGGCTGAAACCGTTGTAGGTCACATAGTCCATCTCAAGTGCAGTTGCGGGAACAGTGGCAAAAAGGGTAAGCGTGATGAGCAAACAAAAGTGGGTTGATCTAATCACCAGCTTGCCTCTTGTCTTTCTGCTTTAGGGGTGCCCAATTTCCGTTTTCATCAAATTCAACCGGATCGCTCGGAGAACACCAGCACAAATCGTAAATATTTTGCATCGCACGATTTGCTGATTCCAATTCCGGCCTAGCCTTGCACAAATCCATTGCGAGCGAACCACCGCTATCGCCTCTGGCTTTGCGTTTCATCACTTCAAAAATAACGTCTGAAGCATCGCGCATCCGGTAGTGCATTTGATGCAGGAGAGCATGAACAGCCTGTTCCTGCGTCAAAGGTGGACCATATGAAATCTGTCGGTTCTTTTCTTCCAATCGTTCCGGAAGTGACTGACTCGGTGTGTTCATGGTCCTATCCTTCCGATTGGGCTTTAACAAAATCCCGTGCAACCGCATCCCGGTCGGCACGAAACAGTGCGGCTTGTGCAGATATTGCGTGTTGCTGCTGGACAGTGACTTGATAAGCTTCAAAAGCACCACGCCGCGCATCAACCAGGTCAACCCGCAACCGCTCAAGTTTTGCGCGTGCAGGTTCATAGATCGCGAGATTGCATATTGTCTCACCGCCAACCGCTGGATTAATACCCGGTGTTGTCGCGTCCGAGCTGGCTTTGCTCACCAGAAAATCAATGTTGGTTAAGAGATCATCAAAAATGCGGTAAGCCAATGATGAGGCAATCGGAAACTCATAAGCCCCGATAGCTTGATCAAGCGAACCTGACACCACGCCAGATCGCACGATCTCCCAAACCGGCTGTGCAGACTGATTAATAAAATTGACTTCATCGGTTGTGAAAACCCGTTTTGCACGCAAACCTGCGCCGATTTGCATCATATTGTTACGCACCATGCCGATAACCGACACAGTGGTCGCACGCACACATGCACCGCCGTTTGCTGGCCGTCCCTGCACTTCACCTGTCAGAAAATCATAACTTGAAAAGCGATCAACTTGTGGGCAACGGTCAATTTCGCGGATAGTCGGTGCATTGGCGCTGTTAGGCCAGTTGATCAATATATCGCCAATGTAAGCCCGGATGATTGGTGCCATGTTAGCCATGCCTACACGAGCGGCAGCATTATCGATCACTGAGCCGTTTGCAAACAGCGCCCGAACCGATGCGGGACAGGCCGCAACTTCGTCGTGCAAGTCAACAGGCACTTCGCCGTCATTGTCACGAATGGCTTGCTGCGATGCAGCGTAGTTCTTTTCAATAGCGTCTTCCAAACTGCGGGAACCTATTGCTTCCTCCAATATATTGCTGACAAACTCGGGATTGTCGCCGTTTACCAGTTTAGCAACTTGGGTCGCCATCCGGCAGTCATTGACTTGGATCGAATTGAGAAATGAGCTTGTTGCCTCCAGCTTGCTCATCACATCTTCGCAAGTTTCGCAGTGGGCCTTGAGCGCCATTGAGAACGCAAGGGCTGGTGCGGCCTGCAAGATGTTCTCGAACTTCTCAACAAGATATTCGGGATCAAGAAAACTCAACCCACCAGCAAAGAGATCAATCCCGCCGCAACCCGCTCGCACACGCGGCGGAGATACAGTAAATGGATTGTCGGTCGCCAGCCGATAGCGACCTGAGAATTGCCCGCCTTGTATATAACCGCGACGCTGACCGGAAAAAGAAGACGGGCCGCTGTGGGTTTGACTATCGAACCAGTCTTTTGTCCAGTCCTGTGCTGAAACTGATGACAGCGAAGGCCAGACCATTGAGACAGTACAACTCAAGACTAAAGCTAATTTGACCGATTTACGTTTTGATACTGGCATTGTTCTGTCTTTCTTTTTTAGCTCTTACTCTGATACTTATTTGGCTGGCGCTTTCGCAGTTTGAACGCGGCCAAACGCGGCCATTTGTGGGTCAAAAAACCCACCATCATCGCTTTCATTGTTAAGGAATTGCTGAACCGTTATCTCGCCGCGCAAGACGCGAATGCCGCGATATGCATTATCTGTGACTTCGGGCAGCGAGACGGCTCCGACCGAGACAGGGAACCAATCGCGGGTATTTTTGCGGATCAAGATGGTCATAGGGGTGCCAGTCACATTGAAACGTGCTGCTCGTTCAGGATGTTCGGCAATATCAACCTTGGTCACATTCCAACCGGTCCGGTCCTGAAACGACTGAACAACACCCCACTGGACATCGCAGAAACCACAGCCAACGCTGGAAAACATGACGAGCGCAAATTCGCCGCGTTCCGTTTGCAGGCGTTTGTCTTTCTCTGCCTTGCGTTCACGACTGCGAACCGTGCGGCCTTCATTGGTAATGGGATAACTTGTGCGCGCATTGAGTATTGGATTTTCCAACAATGCGACGCCGGTTAAAGCTGTGAAGGTGCGCGAGCGGCGGCGGACAAAATCAAGGATGGTGTAATATTCCGCAACCTCTGCCACATCTTCACTGACAATCGCAAACGCGAGCTGGCTATCCATCAGCTTGCCAATCGATTCAGGCGTCATCTTTTGCAAATCTTCGAACGCGGGAATGGTTGGCTCAGTCGCGAAATCAGGGTTTATCTCTTCAACAACTGGCGGGTCTTCGTACCAGCTCCAGCCGCGTTTTTCGGGCCTATCCTGCGCTTCCGCCAAAAGAGGAAGCGTTATAAATATCAGTGTGATCATCGTCATATTGATGATGCGAATGGTCCAAAGGAATGCGATCATAACACCTTCTCCAATACTGTTGCTGATTTGAGCGGCACCAACCCGTAATAGCGGCTGTCATAGCCATCAGGGTGGTTTGTTCCCGCGAAGAAAAAGCCTTTTGGAACTGATCCTTTGGTCCATCCAAAAATTGAAAGAGGATCACCAGTTTTAGTGTTAGTTTTGGCTGTTGTTATGAGCTTGTCGTTGCAATAGAACGCAAGACCGTCCCGGCGAAGAGTATCACCAGACCAACACAACACATGCTTGGTCATATGGTTGACGCCGACAGGTAGGGCCGGGTCGTCCCACCGAAAAATCACAACATCATGCTTCGATACAATGAGGTCATGTCGCATTTTAAACAGTTTGCCCGGCACGGATTCCGTCATGTTGAAAGCGTAATTGCTCGATACATTGCCAACAAAATCAAACCAGAGGATTGCAATGGCCAAGATCAGACAAGCACGCCGCCAATCCTTTAGGACTTTAATGCTGTTGTGCCAGAGGAATGAAATCATCGCTGATACTCCTTTGGTGCATTTAAAACGTTGAGCAAGATGGCGGCGCGGTCATCGCCCTGGCGTGCAAGTTCATCCAAATGACCGGAAAGGTGGGCGTCGCCGTATGTTACAAACTTGCCAAGCGACCCTGCTTGTTCCTCCTGTGGGCGCTCGCAGTAAGCTGCAAAGGGATCATGATCGACAATCGTAATCGCAGGGACACGATCTACACCGTTGTTCCCGAAAATCAGCGGATCAAGGATTACGCCAATGTCAAAAACCTCACAGTCCTGACCAGCACAGTCCGGGTTTTTCAGGATGATTTTGTGTGTGAGTTCGACGATTGGCTTAATCGCGGATATACCCCCCGGCACACCTCGAAAAACAATCACACCATTTATTTTTTCAAGCTGTGCGGCATACGTACGCAAAGTAGTGAGGGGTATCGACGACGAAGCAAAAAGGATGGCTCTATATTGGAATCTGCGAACGTGATCGGTTTCAATAACAACACTGTTCATATTATCAAATATTCCCTTTTGTCCGTTGTCGATAACACCCAAGGCACCGCGAACGCGTGTGCCCATATGATCGATAAGATCGACCATGTTTTTGCGGCGAAATGCTTCCGCCACTTCTTTTGCCCTGCGATCTAGTTCTTCATTTTTTTCTTGGATGTGTGGAGCGTCTGGTTGCTGTGCTGACACTGAGCCAGCCTCAAACACCAAATAAAGCAGTATGCCCACACAAATCGCTTGAAATGTCCGCGTGAAAACTTGCCAAAAGACAATCATGGCTCTCTCCCCACATTGATGTAAGCTTCCAGACCTTGCTGGAATGTCTCTTGAAGCTGGCTTTCTGACCGTGCCTGCAATTCGTCGTAATATTCACTCAGATCAAGCTCCGAGAAATTCAGTGCTTGAAACTCCGCTGGTGTAAAACCCCTACATTCCGGCGTTTTAGGTTCACCAAACCCATCAAACGCTTTGAGTTGAACCCGCCCTTGTTCGTGAATGATGCGGCCAAGCTTTGAGTTAAAACAGCAGAACGATCGGGCTTTCTGGATGCAGCCAATGAAGGGGATTTTTGCGACACAGTAAGAGCCGACATAGGTACACATACCCGACCCGTCCAAGAGGCCCGTTTCCAAATCCTGTTGGTCACAACCAAACCCGAGCAGTTCCGTAAAGAGAAGGTAAACGCCAGCTCCTACCGCTGCCACAGGACCTCCCGCAGCCGCTATCGCGGCAGTTCCAGCACTTGCGGCAGAGGCCGCGGTCGCGCCAGCAGCTAACGCACCAATTGCCGCCTGCGCACCAGTAAACACCGCAGCAACCGTCGAAACTCCGGCGACCGCCGCGATACCGCCGGTCCCATCGCGTAGAATTTCTCCGCGATTCTTGCAGCAGTTTTTAAACAGAGTAAGCAAGCCGGGACGCTGGCAGTCCATCCCGCGCCCTGTGAATACCTGCACATCGTTCAAACATTGCCCGTTTGCGTCCATTTGCCCGTCATTGACAAACGCCGCGCGCTCGCGCTGCAATTCCTCAACGGGCACATTTGATGTATTGATACACTGCGTATCCGAGCAACGGCTTTTCCCGTCAGACCCTATGAAACATTCGTCAACACCCTCAAGCGGACAACTATCAGGTAACGGTTCATTGCGGCACTCACCGGGCACAGTTATCTGGACGCACTCACCGGGGATGGTGCGCGTCGTACATACTCCGGGTACGGTAACATCCCGGCATTCGCCCGGAACCGTCTCGTTCCTGCACGCACCAGAGACAATCACGTCACGGCATTCGCCGGGCCGGATGACGGTTTGACATTCACCGGGCACAGTTTCATCGCCGCAAGGGCCAGCGACCGTTATGTCTCTACACTCCCCTGGTACGTTCACCGCACGGCACTGGCCGGGCGTCGTTACATTCCGACAAGCACCGGGCGCCGTCACATTCCTGCAAGCACCGGGCGTAGTCACGTTCCTGCAAGCGCCCGGCGTGGTCACATTCCGGCAAGCACCAGCCGTAGTCACATTTCTGCAAGCGCCCGGCGTGGTCACATTCCGGCATTGGCCGGGTGTTGTCACATTTCTGCAAGCACCGGCAACCGTAACATTCCGGCAAAGACCTTTTTCAATGACGTTGGTACAACTGACGCAAGCCCTGCCAGGAGCGTCGCATTGGGACCGTGGAAGAGTAGTACAGACACGCCGAACCGTATCAGCTTCACAAACCCTGCGTGTAGTTGCAGGATCACAAACCCTGCGTGTAGTTGCGGGATCACAGACCCGGCGGGTAGTCGAGGGGTCGCAAACGCGCCGTGTCGTTGACGGATCGCAAACCCGTCGCGTGGTGGACGGGTCACAAACCCGGCGAGTGGTCGAAGGATCGCAAACCCGGCGAGTGGTCGAGGGGTCGCAAACTCGCTGCGTTGTGTCCGGGTCGCATTCCTCTCGTGTTGTGTCCGGATCGCATTCGCGGCGCGTTGTATCAGGGTCGCAGATGCGGCGTGTGGTGTCTGCCTCGCAGACCTGTTCTTCTATGTCAGGATCACATTCGCGAGCAGTTGTATCGGGATCGCATACTTGGCGCGTCGTGTCAGGGTCGCACTGACGAGTGACAATATTGGGCTCACATTCCTCAACCGTTTCATCGGGCGCGCAGCTCGTCTCTTGTCGGTCAGGGTCGCAGACTTGATGAACGCGGTTGGTAACACATTCAGCCGCCGTTAAAGGACAGACGCCGTTGTCACACGATGCTATTTCGCCTTCACCGTCATAGTCCCCATCACCGTTGCGGTCGGTACCACAGAATGAACGGCCTTGAAGACTGTCAAGGTTTTGCGCCATCGAAGGCACTGCGTATAGAAATATTGCAATTCCTACCGCAAGGGCTGTCGTGATCCACTTGTGCATGTTAAGTCCTGACCCGCCAATCGGAAGGTCTGCATAATCGCAGCCGCGTCGGTGAATTCGTTGAGACACCCACATTCGGTTACTAGGTTTTCGCCCGGCCCCACCGGACAGACACCCCCTGCACAGGAATGGTAGTTAAAGTTTTTTGTGTTTGGATTTTTGAGGAGCGCATTAACCACCCCCGTTGACGATACTTCATTATCGGGCTCAACAATGCTGACTTTGCAAATCTGCTCGCAATCGTTAATGCCAAAGTCTGTATTGAAACTGTAATTGCCAGAAAAAGTCTGGAGCGATCCGTCACTACCTGGTCGAATGTCGGAAAACTGGTCCACGCCCGAGATGGAAAGGATATGTGCTGACCGACTGAAATCAAAATTCAGGGTACCCGCATTGTCCGCCTCACATTCATAGGTGCGGTCCCGCTCGAACCAAGGCTTGTTAAAGGTCTCCACGCACCGGGCACCGTATAATGTCCGCGTTTGCGCAATCGGTGTGAGACCCGTCCGACCGCCATTCAACCAAGTCCTAACATCGTCCACACTTTCATCAACAAGGCGGCAATCATCGTTGGCCGCGTGCGGTGCACAGGTGTCGTCGATATTTTCCACCAGCTCACACGCCGGCTCATATCTGACGCGGCCACGGATTTGACCACTGCCACGCTTTTTAACCGCTATTTTGAGAACCATGCGATTGGTGCCCTCCTTTAATGCGTGGAGGAAGCTGCGGTTAATATTGACGCTCGCTTGATCGTCAATTTGGCATTTGTCGGGATCGCTAACACCGTTAAAGCCGCCAGTAGCAAAAATGTGAGTGCCGTTGACGCTGATCTGGATTTGATCTTCATAGGTTGCGCTGGTGAGAAATGCCTCGCTTAAACGGTCTTTATGATCAACCTGCCAGACAATTTCGCGGGTGAAAATGTTACAGCCTTTTTTGACAATCCCATTGTCTGTATCGTCACCAAGAGAAAACTGAAAACAATCTGGATCACCAGCGCAGGCCGCTTCACCGTATTCGGTTGAGGCCGTGACCCTATTGATAATATCAGAAGCCAATATCTCATCCAGGGTCACGCGCCTCTCTATCCAGCAACTGTTGCGTGTGATGAGCACGGCGTCACCAGACGGAATACCGGATACAAGCCCGAAAACATTATCATTTGCACTCGCAGCAAATGCATCGCTTGAGAGGTTGGCGGGCGTATCAAAATACTGGTGCTGCCCAACGTCCGGCTCTGGTGAACATGCCCGAGCGTCCTGCCCGGCAAGCTGGATAACAAAATCTTCCTTCTTGACCGTACTAACCGAGTAGCGCGGGTCGCGCTGCATCAACGCACCAGCCATCCCGCCCGCCAGATCATCAAGCACTGTGCTGCGATTAGAGAAAGCAAGGCTGTTACCGCAACTATTATTGACACAGTAACACCCTCCAAGTTCGCCAAGGCTCGTTTCCTTAAGCGCCAGCCGCGTGCCGCTACCTGCGGTCCAGCTATATGATCTGCAATTGTCGAATGTTCCAGCGTCACACGCGATAATGCCGTTTGCACAAATACCTGAAACAGGATTTGCAAAGCTGACATTCCAATCAAACTTGCCATCAAAGTTCGTATCCTGCCGCACACTGATAGGTGAAAGGTCGCCGCCACCACCAATACCGTAAAACACTTCCAGATAGTTTGACGACGATGAACATGATAATTGTTGGTTAAAAGCTGTTCTACCATCAAGTGTCGTAAAGCTGGTGCCAGACGTGAGCGGCGTTGTGAAGTTTTGCTCTAAAGCATCTTTATCACCGAACCTGCCCTTGATCGCTTCATAGGCTTGCTGTGCATTATCTTTTTGCGGCTGCGTAGGGTCACTAGCATCTTGCGCCCACACTTCTTGTACTGAGACACTAAGTATCACAGAGACTAACGCCAGTTGACAGATGATATGTTGGTTACGGTGTGACACAGCAAAACACCTTTTCAAATATCTGCCACGCATAATTGTCATGGTTCGGGGGATGTTTCTGCGCGGTCCACAAAAGGCCGCTTCGACCGATGTTTACGCAACTTGATTGTTTAACCGGGCGCATCATTTGCATTTTATAGAGAGATTTGGTCCAGATTGGTGCAAGTCGCTCGCCGCAGCCGTTGCGGGTACTTTCTCTGCCAAGCCCCAGCCGCCCTAACGTGAATATCTGTTTGGCGGCAATCGCGGCATTAGCTTCCACATGATCGGCGCTCGACGACCTGCCACCAAGCGGATAGGTCAGGCCCCAACCGCCCATGCACCAAAACAGCGCATCGATGGTGCCTCCCGTATGACTGACGCCAGCATCGGCAACACACGCGAGCAACGCCGCAGGATTACCGAACAGCACAGCTTCAGGATTGATGATCGAGCCCAAAACCTCATTCTGGTAGGTGGGTAAAACCTCGGATATCAGCGCAATGTCAAAGCCTCGTGTCTCCAGACACGGAATATCCTGAAACAGACCAAGGAGCGCCCACACAGGCGCGATGTAATAATGCATCTGTGCAAATGTTGTCCCCTGCCGATGTGTGTTGCGAGTGCTGCCGTGGAGCCGCCCGTCTTCACCAAGAACATCGATACCCAGCGGCATCATGCATCCGGGGTTTTCAACGGTATCAATCCATCGGTTTGGTGCCCAAAAATTGATGCGGATACCCGGCAACGGAAAACCAAACGACGAAGGACAAAAGCAAATCGGCGAGCGTGGGTTATCGGCGTCCAACGCCGACTTCTTACCAATACTAATCCCGGCGATCTGCACCGGGAAAATACACGGCCAATGAACTTTGGTCAGAGGGTTTATAAATCCCTGATTACACGGCGAAGCTTGCGCGCTGTTTTCCGATATGAGGAAGGTGCCGACCGTCAGGCAGACAGCGAGGATGAACCGCTTAACCATCAGCACCCCCCTCGGTTTCTCCATCAAGGAGAATTTCTTCAATGACGAAAACGGTGCCGTCTTGTTCGACGATGGATGGTACAAACCGCAAATCAAGGCGGTCGCGCACTTGCTCTTCCAGCTTGAACACAGGAACACCGCGATCCCGCATCGCCTGCAGAGCATTGCCGCCCGCCATGATCACCATGTCGCCGATTTCAGCTTGTGCGAAAGCCCAATCAAGCTGATCATTATTCACAATAATTAGCCGTGAAGGAAGACGGAGATATTCAAGCGGATTAAAAGTGTAACCTGCCGGATAAAGGATATTGCCGTCTTTGTCTGGTATATCAAAACTGAGTGCGAAAAATGGTATAACGCGGCGTATCTCACGCCTTGAAGCGACCGGCAGTGTTGGCGAATTAAGCGCTGACCAGCTTTCTTCTTCACCAAACACCTTTGGATCAAAAGGTTTTCGGGCTACGCGGGCTTCAATCTCGGCAAGCGCATCAGGTTCGATGATCGGGTACGTCTTGCCGATCACTACACGCTCTTCTTGATTCTGCGCCGTACCAGGCGGGCTAACCGGAATGGCAATCGCCATCGGAATGATGCTGCCAACAATATAAGGGTTGATTGTCATTCGGCGGCCCTCGTTTCCCCAAAAGGAGGTTCCAATCGTTTGGCGAGAAGCGACTGATCTTTGCCTTTAACGAGCGCGTCGATGGCTTCTGCAGGAGAAAGGCCAAGGCTGACCAGTTTGGAATACCGCGCCACTTCATCCGCCGCACTTGTGTTCATCCAATAGGTATGTGGATCGACAACAAGCCGCCCAACACCGATGCCAAACGGGCTATCAATGAATACTTCCGAATAGTTCGGCTTATTGTTGGTGACGGACTTCAAAAGATCGAGCGCAAAACCGTCGTATTCGATAACTTTGGTTTCCGCCGCACGGCCATAAGCTTCGCCTTGCAGCAGGAACTTGGTCGCAGCATTATCCCATATGACCGTGCCAACATCGCCGAACGATTGCAAATCCATAACAGACTGGATAACAACGCCGAATGAACCACCGTATTTACGAGCGCGGCGATATCCGGCCTCAATGACCGACTGGAAGTTTTTGGCGCGTCCACCAGCCAGATTGTCCTTCAGGAAGGTAGCAGCCTCTTCAAACAAGATAAATGTCGGTACAGACCTGTCGCCCAGGTATAAATCCTGCGTCACTGCATTCATGACCTGTAAGACAACAACGCTAAAAAGCTGTGGAAACTGACGCAATCGCTCCAACTCTAACACCACAAAGTCATCACGAGCGATATCAAACGTGCTTTTACCGTTAAAATAGCTGCCGTATTCCCCTTCAGAACAGAAAGGTTGGAGATTGAAGGCAAGTGCCCGCGCACGGTCAATCAGGAACTCAACTTTGTTGGCCTCAAATGCATCAATCTCGTCAGGGAACGTTGCAAGAAACTCTCTCGCCGCATCGACACCCGTTACACCACGCCCGCTCTCAACAACCCACCTGCCTGCGAGCCGCAAAAGGTTAAGCGATTCCTCATCCAGCTCGCGGCCACTTGCGGATGAACACATGAGGGCCAATGAAGCCGACGCAGTTTGGATACCGAGATCCAGTTCTTCCTTGTCGCCCGCCTTAAAATCAAACGGATTGATACAAAGGCCAGTTACGTCAATGAACCGTCCGCCCATCAAAGAACATAGTTTCTGATAAGAATAGCCGATATCGACGATGCGAATTTTAGCGCCCTGACCATAGTATTGATTGATCAGATAATTGAGAAAGAAGGATTTGCCTGCACCGGACGGAGCTGCACAAACGAAATTCTGATTGTTCAGTCCGGGATCAAAAAGATCGTGGGTGATAATCTGGCCTTTGCGACCGAACAGAATGATTGAGGGTTTGCCTGCACCTCGAAAATCGCCCTGAACTGGTATAAGATGTGTGAGCGTGTTGACCGGAGCGATGAAGTCGCGGTCAAGCGTTTTAAGGTTTTTACCCTCATCATAAAAGCCAAACGGCAGGCTCATCAGAAAGAGCGGTTTATTGAGATAGCTTTCGTCTTGGACAGCAAACCCAAGATCGTTCCACATGCCTTTTGCGCGACTAACAGATTCGCGGACTTGTTCCTTATCCCAACCAAATACCCACATAATCGGTACAAACTTCAAAACCCGTTCACCGCTATCTACAACATCGGTGATCCACTGAAACTCTTCTGTGCGGCGCTCAAGGTCGCTGGAGAATTTAGCCCCGCCCTTTTGCATGCCGGTTACATGCGCCTTGGTCATAATCTCGGTTTTGGTCGGTTTGAAAAACACAGTCAGCGAATAAAGAAACGGCGAGGTGATCTGGCGCGTATCATCCATCACCCCCATAATACCGCCAAACAGACGATTTATTTTTTCCGCCGAGACATTTTTAGGGATCGCGTGGGGTGTAAAACACCGGGCATATTGCTCGCCAATTTTGGGACAATTACCTTTAAAGCGATACGTCTGACCACCATCGAGAATTTGCTTCCTGAGCGGCCTGTCGTCTTCGCATGTACCGCTCTTGCGCTCGCGCATATCACTGAACATACGGCGCAGGATCGCAAGCAATCCATCGGTGCCAGCAGCAGGAACCGAGCGAACGCCAAACTTCGCAAGGCTTTCACGAATACTTGCAACAACATCTGGATCAAGTGTCTTCCTGGATTTGAGCGCAATGAAAACTCGGAAGTTACGCAGTGGAATGCCGCGCATTTGCTTGGCACCATTCTGGTGATCGCGCCAATATTTGACATAAGACGCGACATTATCCTGTACCACTTGTTGATCGCGCACCTTCAGGCCGTGAAATGCATCGAGATAATCTTCAACATAAGGATCAGCATACAAAATGAACTGGAGCATCGCAGATGGCGGCAAGTCCATATTGAGAAGTCGTTTCACGGCAACCAGGATCGGTTCGCTTGCATATGTGACAGGCTGGATTTCCCAAAGGTAGCCGTCACAGCCATCGGTCAGGCTGTAAACTGTGCTATCCTCATTGTAAGATCGGTAAGGTAGGAAGTCGGAAAGCGGTTCACGCTCCAGCATCTTGTCCCACTCTTTACGGCTGTCGCCGCCTTGCTTGCCAAATAGAAAATCAAACACCATGCTACTCCTTCTCGACAAGTACTTGCGTACCCGGTTTGGTAAGGAGTTCTTTAAGGCTCATGCCCCCTTGGCGGCGCACAAGATAATCACCAAGAACAAATTTCGATTGTTCCAGTACCGAATAAACGTAGCGAGGCATATAAAGACGGGAGGATTGTTTTGGGTCGGTGTATGGCAGGATAAGCGTGCGAACAATTTTGGCTGGTGCAAGGATCGGTGTATCCGGCTCGCTTACCAATCCTTGCAACTCGCCGTAAACAGCTTCCTGATAATTGACATAATTGCCGTTGGACGGGTTGCTCTGAGGCAATCCATGTTGATGGTCGCTGTCCAGCTCACCCGCTTGCGATCCAGTATCTTTTTGGGTCAAATTCTCACTTGGAAGACCGTTGCTTTCGGCTCTCGCATTCTCATAAGCCGTCAGAGGGTGTTCGCAACCGCCATGATCCGAATTTTTGCAGCTAAACTCACTGTCATAAGCTGAAAACAAAGACGTGCAGGCCGATAAAAAAATAGACGCTGTCACTATTGTTAAAGTCCTAACTGCCTGCCACATTTGAAACCTCCTTAATCTCAAGTTCGATACCTTCCTGAATAACCAGCACAGCACGTTTCTCGGTGCCGACTTCAATCACTGGGGAGATGGTTTTCGCAATATCGAGCCAGTATTCAGAGAGTGTGTTTGCGGTATCACCGATCCCTTGACCAAGACCCGCAATAACCGCTTCTTTGGTATCAAAAATGCGGGTTGAGCCGAGCGGTGAAATAGACTGTGTGCCTGCGGACGCTTGTGCGACACCGCCAAAACCATTGAGGACGCCCGCCGCGAATGCGCGGCCAACAATTGCCCCGTCGCGTGTAACAACTTTACCCGAAAGCCCCTTCTTGCCGTCTGTATCGACAAAATAGCCTTTAATCGGCTGGTCAATCACTGTGCGTTCTTCAATATCTACGCAGCTGAGTGATACTGCACGAACATCAACCCGTTCTTTTGCCAGAATGCCAATACCGTTGCCGATGACAAAACAACCTTGCAGGTTTGCTCGCACATCGTTTGGTAAGACAGCCGGCGCTTGCACGCGGAAGAGAACAGGTTCAGGATTGGACTGCGCTTGATTGCCGACCAATGCATCAAGGCCCGTTAACAATACTGCTTCCATCATACCTACAGGTAAATAAACCTGCCGTTTCTGGACAGCGGGTTCTGCGGCCACAGGCACAGGCTTGACGCCACCAATCCCGCCGATCACTTGCAGAACTGCCGCCTGTAACTCGGGGTCATGCGCGGGACTAGGCGTGCCGTCACTGGCCACAAACGCAGGCGGGAAACCTGGTTGGGTAGGCGCTGCAAGCCCTGCCAATTCATTCGCTGGTTTAATAGCATCCAGGGTTATGTCAGGAACGGTCTGTACGCCCACAAAATCAGGGCCACCTAGAGGTGTTTGACCTTGGCCGTTATCTTCACCGAGCCTGTCAATCAGATCAGTGACCAGTTTCTCCAACTCACCGATCCGGTTATTGAGGACGGCAGTTTCACCGCGCACGCTTTCGCGGAGCGTATCTTCCATCAGATCGGAAGTGATGGTTAAGGATTCTGTTTTGCCGCGTGATGCCTTTGATTTCTCGCCTGTATCATTCGACTTGACCGATACCCAAAACACCAGAAAGATCACAACGAAAATCGAAGCGCCCAACATGAGCTGTTTTCGTTTGGAGGGTAAATGATCGTACCATTCGCGGAAGCGCTCGAAGAAGGTCATGGCTGCGCCCCTCGATAGACAATGACGGCGCGGCCAACTTCCCCAGCTTCAAGCCCCAGCCGCTCAAATGTCACGGCATATATGCCTGCACCAAAGAACGAATTGAGAAATACTTTTTCCTGCAAGTTGATTTGGGCGCGGGCGCGGATACGGTATTCGCGGGCATAGTAGCCAGTACCAGCAGCAGATACCTCGCGGTGCAGGCGCACATCCATTTTCGGCAGAATATGTTGATCATAGCGATCATTCGAATTACGCACTGCAAAAGAGCCGGGAATATTGTCTTTCAATATCCCAAATGTCATTGTAACGGCGCGTTCTTCTTCGGAGAGCGGACTAAACAGAGCACGGTTGGCTTTTTGGTCCTGACCAGTGCCTGGCACTAGATAGACGGTCATCGCCGGTACATTCTGCGGCGTAGCGAGCACCGTGTAGGTCACGCCGTCGCACTGGAAGTAAAACTCAGAGCGCACGGCGACATATTTTTGTTCCTCATCGAACTGTTCGATCAGGAATTTGATATAAGCTTCACTGCCACTGCCATCCACGACCGCGCCTTTTTCCTCAGAAAATCGATAGCCATCAATGTCTCCGGACACGCATACAATGCGGTTGGTATCCCGGTTACTCAGGGTAATCGACGTTGGCACGTCTGGTAAAACAGACTGGTGAGGCACTTGCCCCTGTGCAGATGCTGCAAATCCAAGTGTTGCAATGCCAAGCGAGGCGGTCAGGCGCAGATAATGTCTAATTGCTAAGTTGTTCACTTTGAACCTCCCCTTGTCTTGTAAATTTGATATCTGTCAACCAGAAGCGGCCTGCTTCGACGGTGTAGTAAAGTTGGTAGTAGCCAGTGTCGGAGGTGCGACTTTTGCCAACAAACCGTTCACGGCGTACAGGCACCCGCACAACACCTTTGCCAAAGTCAAACTCTTCATCGTAGCGGATGTATGTTGCGAATGAGATTTCACGAAAATCATTGAGCCGTGCGACATCGGCGCGGAAGGTCTCACGTTTCAAAGCATATTCGCTTGGATGAACAAGCTTGAGCACTTCATCCAACTGGAACACGATACCGCTGGACGTATACGTACCGACAAGCTGGATGACATTGCGCGAGATCGCGACCAGATAGCTCTCAGACGGCTTATCGCCAACAAGATACAAATGCTCAACACCTTGGCCGAACGGGACAACGATTGTCTTCTCGCGCCCCATTGCTGTCAGCGCCAGATAGCCAAACACAAATGAGGCAATCAGGATACAAACCGAGAAGAAACGCAGGACGCGGTTTTCTGCCCAAATGTTAGAGGTTGCATCGGTAAAACGGTTAATGAAAGGACTGTAGGGCGTATGGTCGCCGCCGTCTGGTGTAAGAGTTGCCCGCGCCGTAGTAGCATGCGAGCCCGCACCCGGATTTGTTTGTACTTTACTCATGAAACTTCTCCGCAACAGCGAGCGGGTAGCCGCGTAATTTGCCGAAGCCAGCCCGGTAGAAAAGATGGCCCATGTACCCGCGAGGCTTTGAGCGTTTAAAAGGGATAAAAATCGCGGCAGCACCGAGAAGATAGAAAAATGAGTAGCCTTTAAAAAAAAGGGAGAGAACGTAAGCGAGGAACAACACAGCAAACTCTTGATCATCAAGACCAATGAACTTTGTGGGTCTGTGTAGGAATTGGGGCATACGTTCCATCAGTTCTCTCCCAGTCGCAGGGGTTCCGAAAACGGGTTTTTAAATTCAGATTATGAAGCCAACCGTCGTAACGATATCTTCTCCGGCAACCATTGCGGTTGTACCCGCGAAGCCGCCGCCCATTGCAAACCAGTTGCGGTTAGCAATCCCGAAAATACCAAAGACTATGCTCGCAACTGCGATCATCGCGCCGATTGGACCTTCGATACCGTCGTTGACAATGATGTCGTAAATCTCGAAAGCGAGATCACCAGCGGCAGGGGCTGTGAAGGCCACCACAGGCACCGTCAGCATCATGCAAAGTAGAGCATGTGCCGTGCGGTCTGCGGTTCTCAACCAGTTGGGTACGGGTATCGGTGAACCGGATGACCGGTCAAACCCTTCACCAAAGCAATCGTCTTGTTGATAGGATGTGTTAAGCGCCGGTTTCATCTCTCTTCTCCTCGTGAAGTCAACGAGGCACGATCAAGGAACTCTCTGATCTTGGCTTGGTCGAAGCCCCTTATACGTTCGCCGTCAGCGAACAAAGTTGGAGTCCCAGAGACCCCGGCGGCCTCCGCCATTTCGATATGTTTCTGGACGCGGGTGTAACCTTCATCGCAGCGTATGAGCGTGCGCGGTGTGCGGCGCTCATAGACATCTGCAAAAGCTTTCTCGGGATCGTCGGAACAAAGAATGTGTTCAGCGACATTTTGTGCTTCAGGCGAATGTCCAACCGTAAAAATTATCTGGCGGCGAACCTGCAAACCATCTTGTTCCAGATTTTCCAGCCAACCATGAAGCTGCTGACAGTAGCCACAGTGGGGATTGGAATACTCGGTCAGGAGCGGTGCATCTTCAGGACCAAAGGTGAGAGCAACACTGAAGTCGAAGTCCTTCATGCGTTCAGCGGCTGCAACGGCAATCGCTTCTTCCGAGAGGTTCACCCCCAGGTCATTCCACATTTCTCCAAAGATCAAAACACCTGCATCCGGTGCGAAATACACCATCTTGCCGCCTGTATCGATTTCATAGAGACCATCAACGACTGAATGGTTGATCGAATGGAATTTAAAGTTGTTAAAGCTGAACCTCAGCGATTGTTCTGCTTGTATGCGGGCGGCTTCAAGTTTAGCCGCCTGTGCTTTATCTTCGTCGTCTGCAAGTGCCGGGATAGAGGCAATAAATAGCAGGGCTGACGCAGCAGCCGTTTTGGCTGCACTCGTCGCATAGAAAGTCATTTTTCATCTCCTCGGCGGAGTGCAACAGCGCACTCCATTTGTCGTGCTCGGGCCGGGAGAACTTGATTGGGTGAGTGGTCGTTTATCGACTTGAATTTCACGCCATTTGGGCTCAAAGCGTAGAGCGCCTCCTAAACCGTTAGCAGGTATAGATTCGCGCCAAAGCTGTATGAATGAAAGAAAAACCGTATGTTTGAATGGCACGCCATTTGAACATATTTTCAATAAAACGGCTTATCGAATTGATGGTAAAAGTTTATTTTTTGTGATGCCGCGTGAGACTTTTTTTGAACCGACATCATAAAATATAATCAATTTGAAAATATTTTTTGCATAATTTAATTGAGCATTTATATTTTTATTAAGCTTTATCAAATAGTTAAATGATTCGTACGCTTACTCCTTAAAAATATTTATTTTTCTATTTTTTCTAAACCCTTGAAATAACAACGAATTTATGTAAAATCGCTTGATTGGGGTCGGGTCGCTCATACAATGTGACGATATTTTTTTTGTGATGTCCAAGCCAATATGCACATCTATTTAGCCCGATCTTTCATATCTGCGCCGTTAAACCGGAGCAGCGACGAGAAGACAGGAGCCAAAAATGGAATCACAACCATTTCAGATTTATTCCTTGGGGAATGCACTCAAAGCAATGCGCGAACATAAGGACATGCCACAGCAATTTATTGCTGCCAGTTGCGGCATTGATCAAGGAAACCTAAGCCGGATTGAGAACGATGCAAGACCTCCAACCACTCTGGAAATGTTCAAATACGCCCATGCCATGAAAATCGACCCTGTAGCTATACCGTTTTTTTGGGGCAAGATATTCAAGGAAGTGCGTGCTACAAACGCAAGCAATTATGGCAAAATACTATCTAATTGGTAGGCTTTGGCGGCCCCACATGAAACTTCATTGCATGACGGTTAAGAATGATGTGCAATGTCTTCGCTCTGATCTGTAATTCGATACTTTTTTCACTCAATGCATCGGCTACAGCATTTACCACCCTATCGCTCCGCACATGTATTTCTGGCCCTGCGTATGTATTAAACACCCGCGACAACGTCGCTTGTGACAGATTGAGCTTTTCTGCCATATCGCTATATGTGCATCCAGCTCCAACGATTGCACCATGATACAAGCGGCCAAGAGGTGCTACATCTGGTCGGTAAAATGAAATCTCTATTTCGTTTTTCCGTTCGTCAAACGTGGCACCACGTTTGCCCAATGCAGCAATGAAGCGTTCTATTATATTTTCACACACATTGATATCGAGTGTGCAATAGGTTGCCAGCACTCGTGACAGATAGCCTTGTGAATGCCCGATTTCCGGCGCTAGCTTGCTAAGCGTGATATTGAGTGCTGTCATGGCTCCTTTTATCGCCAGGCCTGTCTGGACAAGCCTGATACGCTCTTCGTGAAAGTCAGACATCAAACGAACTTCAGGCTGCGTGTTTCCCTTAACGTTCCGAACTATTTTTGACTTTTCGAGGTTCATAATTACTCTATGCCTCATTCTTACAACTTGTTACGGATGGAGGCTGCCCGCGCATTGGCGGGATACTAATAATAGGTTTGTGATTGTTTGCCCCTCTATTCCCCTTCTCCATAAATAACGCAGTGCAAATTCCCTATCAATGGCGTTCTACAAGACCACGTGATTTCAATGCGATAACAATTAGACTAGAAGCCGAACGGTTATGAATTGTATTGTCTTCCTGTGTTGCCCTCAATTCGTAACACGCCTTGTTACCCCGACACTCGTTGCCCCAAACGTGACGCAATACAAGAGTTTATGGGCATTTAACAGAATGAAAGAGCGGCGTGTAGACCATGATTGTGTGCGCCCTGTGATCCCCACCTTCGGTAGCTCATCGCGCCTTACTATAAGTGTGACTGGTAGCGGGTTTATGGACGCTATCATGAAATTTCTGGCGGAAGGCCATGGTGAATATGGATATCGCTACGTACAGGATGGTGGAACACTAAGTTTCTTCAACGACCTTATTGGGCAAGGCCACTGTGTTGAGGGGTGTCCAATAGGTCCTATACAGTCAAACATCAGTATCAAGCGTCCAATCTATGAGATGTCATTTAACACGAAAACAAAGTTTGCTGACTGGGTCGGGTACAAGGTTAATAGCATTGTTAAAAAGATTAAGCTTTCCAAAAGGAACAAATGAACTGTTTTAGTTTAGACCAACTCCACCCGTATTGAACGCCCCACAACAGAAGCAGCTTGAGCAAGTGTTCCCAAGGTGACGCTGGCATTGTTGGGATCAAGCAAGCGATCCAGTTGTGAACGACTGGTATCAAGGCGTTTTGCCATTTCCACTTTGGTAATGCCTTGCTCTTTCATCACGCTTGTCAGCTGCCACGCAAGCACACGTTTAACAGCCTGTTCAGTTGTTGCTTCAAGCGTACCTTCATCTTGGAGAAAGTCTTCAAATGAAGAACCAATGTTTTTTTTATCAACCATGACCTTATGTTCCTTTCATGCGCTTGGTGGCAATATCCAGTTCCTTATCCGGCGTTTTCTGCGTCTTCTTGATAAAGCTATGCAATAAAACCATACTTCCAGAAGCTATGCAGAAAAAGACTCGTGAAATACGCCCGCCTGCTAAGCGTGTTCTTATTTCCCAAAGCCCTTTCCGGCCACTGATTGCCCGGCAGAGTGGCATTCCCACAGGCCAGCCAAATTCCGCAGTACGAATGTCATCACCTACAGCTTTACGGTCTTCTGGTGATAATGAAAGCAACCACTGTCTTACGGGTTCATTGCCACTATCAGACCGATAGAACCTTGCGCTTATAATCTTACCATTCATATTATATTGTACTTTATATGGTACATGTTGTCAACTTTCTATATATGTAGTTCGACAATAAAGTATCATACTGGCTGCGGAATCACCCCAATCGGTCATTTGACGAACGCCTGCTTGTTGCCTTGAAGCAGACATTTCTGAGCGAGGAATATTGGTGAAGCTGAACTTCCGGTGATCGCCATCAGCCGACGTCCGTTCACTTTACAGCGAAAGGCAGATTCGAGCCCTGAGTGACCTGACTAGTGGACGTTGCCCAAGCTGAATGTTCACGTTAAATTTCGATCAAAGAGATTAACAGGATGATGGCAGCAGAAAAGAACTAGGCTCCGGGCGCAAATATTTGGCCTAAAACGACCACCCAAGCGAGGCCCTGACGGTGTGGCTGTCATAGTCAACCACCGCCAGATTTGAGATGGAATTGATGTATTTATATTCAATGTTTGCCTCAAACTGCTCGCCAAACGGCAGTTCCAGGATCGCTCGGGCTGTGTGCCGTTTGTCGTTCCTGACCGCACTGATCGACGGCGTGATCGCGGAAAAATCCTTTTGCCGGTAGCGATAGCGCAGCCGGAAAATATTGGGTCGAGCGCTATCATCCAGTGGCAGCTTCAATCCTACATCAGCGGTATGCCCCCAATAGGTAAACGCATTGTTCCGCGCGTTGTGACGGGCAAGCGTATAACCAGTGGTAATATTTTTACCCTTGCCAAGCAGGAAAAATACCTTGGCGGCAACGCTGTGGCGCTCGGCATTGCGCTCGGTCAGCCTCAAGTCCTCGAAACTCTGGCTGCGATACTCGTAATGGGCGGTCAAATAAGTTTTTTTGGCGATCAACAAACCAATATCCGGTCGGATGGTGTGCACTTCCTGAAATTTTGACCCACCAAGTGTGATTATATCAAAGCGATAGCTAGTCCCCAAGTTGGCTCGGCCTATTTTGGTTTTTCCGCGCATGGAAAACCCATGAATTTGTAGATCGAAGTCAGTCAGGTCCTGGTGCAGGCTTTGGAAAAAACTATAGCGGCCTGTCAGGCTTGTATCGTTTTTGTCAAACAGGTCGAGGCCAATGCGCGCCCGAAACCGTAGTTTGGTATCACCCCGTGCGGCATTGCTGTCAGTATCATCAACGGTGATGTTATTATCGTATTCGCCGCCCACCTCGAGATAAAGTGTCAGCGGCAGCTCTTCCAGTTCCTGGAAGGGTTGGGAGACTTCCTCCTGCGCTGACACCATGGCTGCAGGCAGCAATAGAAAACTGAATGCACACCGTAGTGCGCGCCGAAGGAATAAACCGCGATCCAGTATGAAGCGAAACGATTGCATGAAATTTGCCCCTTATTCTTCCGTTGATGCTTTAATCAGGCCGTGGCCGTATGTTTCGTCGAACCCCGGCGCGCCCAAATCCTGCGCCGCAGACTTAAGCCGGTCGATGGTTTGTTGCATCGGTGTGCCCGCATCGGTTTCCCGGGCTAGCGCAAGAATTGCCGTCACAAACGGCGCGGCGATCGATGTGCCGGATTTGAGAGCATATCCACCGCCCGCACGCGCAGTATGTACGTTCACGCCGGGCGCCGAAAAATCCACATGGCCCCCTCGGTTGGCGCGCAAGAATACCCGGGCCTGGGCGTCAACGGCGGTGACCGCCACTACGCGCTCGTAAGCCGCAGGATACAATGGTTTGGCGTTCGGGCCAGCGTTGCCGACTGCCGCCACCACGAAGGTACCGCGCGTCGATGCGCGGGTGATCGCCAGCTCCAATAGCGCGTTAGACGGCCCGCTCAGGCTCATATTTACCACCGACACCCGGTTGCTGACCATCCAGTCAAGGGCCAGGATCAGGCTTTCAGTGGTTGCGACCTGCTTGTCGGGCTCCGGCTCGACGAAAACGCTGGCGGCAAAAAGGCTGGCGTCTGGCGTCAATCCTTGAAAATCCGGCCCGGCGTTGCCGACCAGAATGGATGCAACCGCCGTGCCGTGCCCGACGGGACGTTTGTCGCTGTAGCGCGCAAAATCAGCCACTACGATAGCGCTGGTGGCAAGAGCCACATGGAATCGATCCAGTTTGGTGTCGATCAAACCGACGCGAATTGAAGCGCCACCCTGCCGACCCAACCCCATACTGGCCGCCAATTTTGCTGGCGTGGCGGTCAGCACTCCCTCAACACGCGACGGCGCTTCCGGCACAAAAACATGATTGACATCAGCCACACCTGAGACCAGCGTGCCCGAGAGTTTCGCCAGCGTGTTCGACAGCATCTCGGGGTCTTCAATCCTGGTGCGAATAAGCACCATATCAAGACCTTCAAGATAGATTGCGTCCTGTTCGATGTATGTTTCAGCGTCGAGGTCCAACGGACCTTCGGTGTCGACCAAAAGCAGAATTTCATCCTGAATGATGGTTTCGCCGATGTCATCGATGATGTCTGCATATTCGCGTTCCGCCGCAAACTGCTGGCGCGCGGCGCGTTCAATTTCTATTTGCGCGTCAGGGCGGTGTCCTTGCCGTCGGTCCGCGCCTCTGTCGGCTTGTGCCTCTGGTGTATCATGGTTGAGCTGTGGCAATAAGTCAGGCTCTGGTACTTGTGGGGAAGGCTCCCGTTCGGATTCCAGCCGGTCGTCGTCAATTTCCACGTCGTCGACTTCTATGTCTGGGTCTGGCAGGTCGATGTCACGTTCCACGTCATCTTCTCGGTCTTCTAGGGTATCCTGATCAGCCTCTTCTTCAGCTTCCGCCTCCGCTTCTTCCTCGGCCTCCGCCTCGGCCTCTTCCTCTGCTTCCGCTTCAGCTTCCTCTTCAGCTTCCTCTTCAGCTTCCTCTTCAGCTTCCTCTTCAGCTTCCTCTTCAGCTTCCTCTTCAGCTTCCTCTTCAGCTTCCTCTTCAGCTTCCGCCTCCGCTTCTTCCTCGGCTTCCGCCTCAGCCTCTTCTTCTGCCTCTTCCTCGGCTTCCTCCTCAGCTTCCTCCTCGGCTTCCGCCTCAGCCTCTTCTTCTGCCTCTTCCTCTGCTTCCTCCTCGGCTTCTTCCTCAGCTTCCTCCTCGGCTTCTTCCTCGGCTTCCGCCTCAGCCTCTTCTTCTGCCTCTTCCTCGGCTTCCTCCTCAGCTTCCTCCTCGGCTTCCGCCTCAGCCTCTTCTTCTGCCTCTTCCTCTGCTTCCTCCT
>Ga0316204_10002367_pt1 | contig 43201 bp, 30 predicted proteins | sample 6monrhotite_MG_2_FD_205661 | JGI IMG/M metagenome (GOLD analysis project Ga0316204, IMG submission 205661) | Microbial mat bacterial communities from mineral coupon in-situ incubated in ocean water Damariscotta River, Maine, United States -... | ecosystem: Environmental > Aquatic > Marine >... | reverse complement strand
ACCAAAAAATTTGATCACCAATACCTGGGGAATAGGATCGTCAATTATTGTTACTGTAGGAAGTGCAGGCGCACCTACCTGGTATGCAGATACCGATGGAGATGGACTGGGAGACCCAGCCAGTGCCTTAGTGCAATGTACACAACCAACAGGATATGTATCTAATAGTGACGATCAATGCCCTACAGCAAACGGAAACGGAAGCTCTACAGGTTGCCCTGGTACACAAAGTTTGTCAGATTACAATTATATCTATACAATCACCGCACAAAAAGCGACCACAGATATAGAAAACACCTTACAGAATGACAGAGACAATGTAAGTGAGAGTGTGACGTATTTTGATGGACTGGGAAGACCGATGCAAAGCATTGGGATTAGACAGAGTCCAAACAAAAAGGATATTGTGAGTCATATGCAGTATGATGAATTTGGAAGACAGACCAAAGAATATCTACCCTATGCAAGTACCAATAATGATGGGTATTACAAAACAGGAACTTTAACCGCTACAGAGAATTTTTACAATACGACCAAATACCAGAATACCACAAATCCGTATTCAGAAAAGGTATTAGAAAATTCACCATTAGGAAGAGTATTTGAACAAACCGCTCCAGGAACCGATTGGTTAAAAGGAGCAGCGATCACAGGAAAAGAGTATTCGGACGGGCACAGTATTCGTTTTGAGTATGATGTAAACCATGCCACGGAAGTGAAAAAGTATACGGTAAGTCTAAGTTTTGCTAATAATACCTATACACCCACTTTAACAGGAGGAACTACTAATTATGCGTTAGGAGAACTTTCTAAAACGATTACCAAGGATGAGAATTGGGTAGTAGCAGATGGTGTGAATCATACCTCAGAAGAGTTTACAAATAAAAGTGGACAAGTACTCTTAAAGCGCACCTATAATAGTAGCCAATCCCATGACACCTATTATATCTATGACGATTATGGAAACTTAAGCTATGTGTTGCCTCCTAAAGCAGAAGGAAGTATTAGTGTACCAACGAGTACTGTACTAAGTGAGCTATGCTATCAGTATACCTATGATCATAGAAACCGATTGGTAGAAAAGAAGATTCCGGGTAAAGGATGGGAATCTATTATCTATGATAAATTGGACAGACCTGTACTAACGCAAGATGCTATACAAGCAACCAATAATGAGTGGCTCTTTACCAAATACGATCAGCTAGGAAGAGTGGTGTATACAGGAATCTATGATCATGGATCATCGAGCACCAGAACAGCAATGCAAAGTAGCTTTAGCAGTCAGAACGATGCCGTTTTTGATCAGTATGAAGTAAAGGTAAGCTCTGGAACGGGGTATGATAATACCTACTATACCAACAACAACTTCCCGACAAGCAACTTAGAAGTATTGACGGTAAGTTATTATGACAACTATGCGTTTAACCTTGCAGGAGGAACTGCTCCAAGCTCGGTATATACCATAACACCTACCACCAATATAACAGGTTTGGCTACGGGAAGTAAAGTAAAGGTGTTGGCTGTAAGCCCTGCCAAATGGATTACTTCGGTAAGTTATTATGACGAGAAAGGGCAACCGATCTATATATATAGTAAGAATGATTATTTAGGCACTACCGATATTGTGCAGAGTAAAATTCATTTTACAGGACGCCTAGAAGAGACTACCAGTAGCCATGTAAATGTAAATGATACAGGCAATGGTACACATACCCTAATTGATGTGTTTACCTATGACCATGCAGGTAGATTATTGACCCAAACCAATAACATTAATGGCGGCTCAACATCGGAGGTGATTGTAAGCAATCAGTATGACGAAATGGGTCAGTTAGAAAGCAAAGGCGTAGGAGGAAAAACTACGGGAAGCAGATTGCAAACCGTGGATTATACCTATAATGTACGAGGGTGGTTGACAAATATTAACAACGATGTAAATAATGACAATGATTTGTTTAACTTTAACCTGAAGTATAACGATATTGTGGATACTTCAAAAAAGTTGTTTAACGGAAATATTAGTCAGACAAGTTGGAATACGCTCAATACGGACAGTAGCACTAAAACGTATACCTACAGTTATGATGCTTTAAATAGGATTACCAGCGGTATTGCCAACAACACGAATTACAATCTGACCAGTGTGAGTTATGACAAAAACGGAAACATCTTGGATCTCGTAAGACAAGGACATATCAATGCTGCGGCGACCATTTTTGATGAAATGGACAACCTATCGTACAGCTATGCTACGAATAGTAATAGACTGATGAAGGTAGCTGATGCTGCAACTACCGATGGCTTTGGTTTTAAAGATGATGCTGTAAATACAGCGTTAGATACCGTTAATGACTATACCTACGATGTAAATGGGAATATGAAGAAGGATCAAAATAAGGGTATTTTAAATATTAATTATAATCATCTAAACTTACCTATATTGGTAGACTTTGGGAATAATAAGTATATCCAATACACCTATGATGCAACAGGAGCAAAGCTCCGTAAAAGAGTACGTAATGTAAGTACTTTTACCAATACGGACTATGCTGGGAACTTTATCTATGAAGATAGCAAACTACAGTTCTTTAATACCGCAGAAGGCTATGTAAAGCATACCAATACAAGTGGTTATGAATATGTATACCAATACAAAGACCATTTAGGGAATGTACGTTTATCGTATATGGACAGAAACAATGATGGCGACATTGATGTAACGACAGACCCTAACACCAATGAGTTATTAGAAGAAAATAATTACTATCCATTTGGCTTAAAACATAAAGGATATAATGAAAATTATAACCCTGGCGGAAATCCAATAGCACAAAAGTTTAAGTATAACGGTATGGAGTTGGAATCCATTCATGGAGTAGATTGGTATGAAATGGACATGCGTCAGTATGATCCAGCCATTGCGCGTTGGACAAGTATGGATCCTGTGACACATCACTCCATGTCTACCTATACAGCATTTGATAACAATCCTGTGTATTGGGCAGATCCAAGTGGAGCAGATGCCGAAAGTATAGAGATTAACTGGCAAACAGTGTTGAATATTTCGGATAATAGTACAACTTGGATAAATGAAGGAGGAGGAGCTTTTTCCCGTTCTGAAGGAAAACAAAGTGAAAAAACTGAAGAGGAACAAGCTTGCTGGTGGTGTCCTGTAATTCCGAAAATAGCAGCGTGGCTCTCGACAGGAAAACCAGTTACTAATGAAACAATAATGAGCTCTCTAGCTGAAATAAGGAATAGTGCTAATCAAGGGCATGTAGATGGATTAAATGATATTGTTTATTTCTTAAACAATCAAATAATATCAGGTGAGTTTTACTATAATTTTGCAGCTGGAGTTTTTAATGATATTGGAAATGGTGAATCATTCTTGTTTAATGCCAATCCAGAATATAAGCTTAAAGTAGCTAGAGGTTTAGCGAATATGTCTATTAATGATTGGACGTATTCATTAAGCAGGCAGACCCCTAGCACAATTGTGCTTTTTGGTGCTGGAGGAGCTGCTTCCACAGGATTAAAGACTTTAGGCGGAGTAAGGTTACCTAAAATTAGACTAGGAATGGCAGATGACGCAAACGTTTTTACTGAGCTTATGTATAGACATGGTCAGGAGAGATTTCTTTTTAGAAATGCAAAAGGACAATTTATGAAAGGAACCGGAACAGCTACCTCTATTGACTCATACAATAAATATTTGGGATTTGATAATTTTGGTAGAGCATCTAGAACGACACCTATTAATTTTTCTGCTATTGGAGGAGCTAGGTGGGTGAAAATGGGAGGAGCTACAGGTTTAGCAGGAGCAGTATTATACGGAAGATTAAAAAAGAAATAAATTATGATGAAATTATTTAAGAGACGACCTAAAACCCCAAATGGGTTTGTTAGAGCATTTATGAAAGACTCTAAAAAGAAATGGTGTCAATTAGAATTATATTATAAAGGGAAAGTAATATTGCAAGCGGAGAGTTTAAAGTATGTTCCAATAATAATGGAACACGCCAAGGTTAATAAAAAAAACTATACCAATGGATTTGTAGTTCACTTTTTTATTGAACAAAAAGACATACCAAAGGGAGATATTTATAGGAATTATCTTTTAAACAAAAATAAACTAGAGATGATAGAATATGAAGATAAAGATTTGGACATTATTAATTATGCTTATTTTTTTAAAAAAGATGTGGATCCATTGGATATGGCGGATTATATGAAAAAGATTATAGAAGCTACTCACATATTCAAAGAAATCAACCCCCAAATTTTATTTAATATTAGGTATTTGAAGTGGGATGAACAACCTAAAAAAATAAAGAGGGTAACGGAACAGAATGGTACTTTACTAAGGTAATGTAGTAAACCCGATTGCTCGGACCTGTCTGCCGACAAGGCAGGTATGTTAGCTCCCCCGCTGCCGCACGATTGTATCGTGTGGAAAAGGAAAGATAAGAACTAAAACCCGATCGCTGGGACCTATCTGCCGACAAGGCAGGTATGTTACGCGGATTTTCGATCAGTACGCAAGAGAAACTAATATTGTTTAGATGAATATAAAAACCACTATAACTCCCTTTAAGGTGTTATGGTGGTTTTGTTTTAAGTAGAACGTGAAGCATTCGAAGACCAGCTGGGCATTGCAAGAACTAATTCGGATGAATAAAATTATGTATCCAAATTCATTTATAAAATAATTTATATGAAACCTTTAGAATTTATAAATCAGATAAAAAAAATAGTAATAGAAGAAAATATTACTATTTACAAGGACTTATTTACCAATACTAAGCCTAATACAGTCACTGATGAGTATTGGACTGAAGCATTGTCTTTTTTTAATAAACTTGATGAAAATGATAAGAGAGTATTTTTTAAAATACTTCGTCAGATACAAGTTGATACGACTTCCAATATTTTAGGAGTTTTGGATGGTGTTATGTGGCTTGAAAATCAAGAAGAAGAGTTCGTATTGACTACCAAAAGTTTAAAAGAGCCTATCAATGGAGAATTACAGGATGTTTTTTTAGAAGAAGAAGAAGAAAAAGGTAATGGAGGGTAAGTGATGCGGTAAAATGGGTTATGCCCGATAGTGCGGAACTTGCCTGAGGCAGTCAGGTTTGTAATCCGTACGCAAGAGAAACTACTATTTTTTAGGAAGAATATTCTTAAAGTAATTAAAGGCAATATGGGAGCCAGATCTATTATTGCAAAGGATGACCAAAAAATAGTCCTGTTCCGGGAAGTATCGTAATTCACCACTTACACCTAAGCCAGTTCCGTTATGCCCAAAGTTTAATACAACATCATACGAAATACCAAGACCAGCGGATCTACTATTTTTCCTTTTTGTTTTTTTGTATTCACCTAAAACCAGAGACGTTTGCTCTTCCAATCTAAAGGCGGTGCCATTAAGAATACTCGGGCTAAGAAGAATACTTCGATGGGCTAGATCTAATAAATCATAGGTTTTAAAAAGCGCATTGAAAAATATTCTTAAATCATCAACATTACTATAAATGCCAGCTGCAGCACTGATGTTTTTTGAAACTCCCATGTTATTAGACGCTAATTTTTTAAGACCGTCAACTTCAACAAAGTATCGGTAATAGGAGGCAGCATTATATTTTTTAAAGGAAGTATGCTTCATTCCAAGGGGGTTGTAGATATTTTTTTCAAGATAATCACTAAAAGAAAGCCCTGATATTCTTTCAATAATAACAGCAATTAAATCGTAAGAGTCATTTGAATAGTCAAATCTAGTTGGTAGGGTAAAGGAGGTATAATGTTCCCATTTTGGTATATACTTTAAATGTGTTTTATAAACCTCTTGTATAGATGTAGTTTTTGAAAGTGCTTCTCTAAAACCGTCTATATTATCAAGCTCATAACCCGATGTGTGATTGAGTAATTTTTCTAGAGTAATTACTTCAGCAATGTTTTTTGGTAACTCTGGCAAATAGTTACTTATGGGAGCTTTTAAGTTAAGCAATCCGTTTTGTACAAGTTGCAAACAAGCAACTGCGGTAATCATTTTAGTAATGGAAGCAATATTACTTCGAGTATCTATTTGAAACCTAGCCTTACTTTCTATGTCTTTAAATCCATACGATGTACGAAGCAAAATATCGTCTCCTTGTTGCACAATGACTGCTCCTTGAAAATAGCCTTCCTTTTCTACCTCGGACAGGTATTTTTTGAATTTTTTAATCATTGCTTTTTTATGCTTAGTGCGAGCATGTATAGCGCTTTTAGGTTGAAACCCTTGAAGGAGACCAGTGGCACGTATTTTTGATGTTTTGTTGTTTAATATAAACTCTGGTGCAAACCAATATTTAGTAATACTGCCCTGAACCCATACTTCAATATGATGTGGTTTGTTAATTGAAAGCGAATGAGGAAGGATGGGGCCATATCTGTGATAAAGATCCGCCCAATAGTCAACGGTTTTTCTTATGTAATTTTGAACACTCTCAGAGGATATATTTTGTACACTTTTTTTAGTCAAATAATGAGCAATAATAAACTTTCTTAGTTGCGCAATGTTACCTGTATTATATGATGTTAAGAAATCTTGAAAAACCAATGAGGCGGGAGTATTTGGCCAAGTAAATTTTTCATGATTAGTTTGTGCACTAATACTCAAGTTAATCATGAGAATGAGTAGAACTAATTTAAACTTCTTATTATGTAATACGTTCATGACCGATGTGTTTTAAAAAACACGAAGGTAGTTATGCCAAAAAAACAATAAAATTCGAATGTATTGAACTGTTGTTTTTATGCAGTGAAATGAATGATAGTCAGATTAGTACCTACAATATGGAGTTGTAACAGTTCTGATGTATAAAAAAGCCTTCCCGAAGGAAGGCCTACACGTGGAGTAGTCTTGTCAAAAACTACACTATGAAACTATATATATGACGCAAAAAACATCGTAAAGTCACTTAAAAAGATGTTAATTTTTTACAAAAATAAAATCTCCTCCTTCGTCGCCAACACCAAATACAGTTCCGAACTGTGGTAGGTTCTCACTATTATTTGCCACCGGCGTACTTAAACTATTGAATAGTTGCATGGACGTGATATACTTATTTTTATTGTCAGACAAACGCTTTATTAAATACTTTAAGAAAACACTCTTATTAGGAACTTGCTTTAACGTTCCACTAGTCATGGCTTTTCTGCTCATCAACTCATAATTCTTTTTTATAGACTTAGGAGCCGTATTTAAATTCCCTGCTCTTGTTTTCTTTAAAATACTTCCGCTAAAACAAGCATCTGCAATTAATAATGTATGTTTCGATTTAATCTGTTTGATATACACTTTTAACTCTGCATTGGTAATCACATTTTCGAAGAACTCAGGATTCGCATCAGAAGGTAACCAGTTTCCTGTTTCACTATCTTGATCATAATCGCCATGCCCTGCATAGAAAATCAGAACATTGTCCTTCTCCGTAACTTTTTTCCTAAGATTTGCAAAGCCTCTTTTAATTTGATTGGCCGTTGGGCTGTTGTTTAACAACATAACATGCTCCTGTCTAAAGTTATACTTAGTCTTTAGAATGTTAGCCAAATCAGTAGCATCTTTTGTAGGATGACCAGCTAAATCTTGCAAGTCATTGTTCCCATAATCACTTACCCCTATAATTAAGGCATAGTATTTTCCGAAGCCAATATTTGGTTTGTCATCGTTATCTACAACGATAATATCATCATCCTTAACATCTGGCGATTTTCGTGTTATCGTAAATGTCTTGGTAGACGAAGCTTGTTTAATATCAGTAGCTTTTACAATCAGGTCATTTTCACCAAACTTTAAAGGCACATTTGCATAGAAGTTACCATTAGCGCTTACCGTTGCATCGACACCATTGATTAATACTTCAAAAATACCATCTGGATCCGTAGCTTTCCCTCGAACCATAATACGTTTGGTTTTTACAACTTTGAACCCTCGTTTTAATTTTACGTCTGGCTCCGTGATAACGACCACCGGAGGATCGTTATAGGTGTTTGTTTTATATCGAATGTCTAGATAGTCTACCGAAATCTTTTGATTGTGATAAGCCGTAAACCCTAAGTAATCTCCGTAGAAACCTTCAAATTTGGTTTCGTTCACATATTTATCGTTGATATAAAATCGAAGCAATCCGCCAGATTTCACAATCTTAATTTTGTTGCTCTGATAAGCACCTGATTTAATATAACTCGAAGATGTGAACGGAATGATAGACACATATTTGTCATTGTCAAATTTTCTGAACTTATAGCTACCTACATCTGAAAGTAGAAATGAATACTCATTGGATGAGTTTTTACGTCCAAAAGTAAAACCATACATTCCGGTCGCACTTTCTATCTCCTTGGCAATAGAGGTTTCTATAATAAAATCTCTAGTTGTATCTATATTGGCATGTCTGCTAACAAATGTACCTCCCTTTTGCTTTCTATGGATCTTTAACTTCCCACCAGACATCGTAGTACTCTGCTTGTCAGAACTGGTAATGTACCATGAATTTGTATTGGTAGAGAAATTGTCTCGCAAGGGTAATTGCAATATTTTATTCGTTACAACTGGACTTGTGGTATTCAGATATTTAACACGCAGATAATCTACCGCTATTTTTTGCTTATTAAACAACACAAATCCCATGTCGGAACCATAAAAAGGTTCATAATCCGATTCTGTTAAATAATACCCGTTGGCATAGAATTTATATTTGTCATTCTCTTTTTTAACTTTTAAAGTATTGGAGCTACCATTTCCTTTTTTGAGGTACGAAGATTTTGTCCACTTTTTTATGACCTGCTCTTTGCTATCAACATTTCTAACGATTTTATAATACCCACCAGATGAAATATAGAATCGGAAGCTGTTATTGCCGTTTTTACCCCACAAGAGTCCATAGGAGTAATTGGTAACCCCGCTAATCTTATCTAGCTTAGTTTCTATTTCAAAGTCTTTAGCAGTATCTACATATACATCGTCATAGGTAGAATACCCTTTAGAGGTTCTTTTATGCTCTAAATAATACTTACCGTTAGTAATTTTATAACCGATTTTATCGTCATTGGTCTCATCCCAAGCGTTTGAATTATTGTTAAATTGATCACTAAAATGAAAACCAGAATCCGAATAAGTATAGTTACTGATATCGTCTTTTGTTGTATCAATATTAGTATCGGTTTTCTTACTATCCAAATACATAATACTTAAATAATTCACGGCTATTTTTTGTCTCTTGTAGACTACAAAACCAATACGGTCGCCATAAAATTCTCGGAAACTCGGACTGTCTACCAATGTATTGTTGATGTAAAACTTCAAAGTGCTTCCCTTTTTTTCAATTTTAAGGGTATTATAAGCGCCGTCCCCAGTTTTTATAGCACTAGAGCTCGACCAAGTTTTATTTTCGCTATTCATATAGCTACTCTTACCATCGTTCCAATCCCATATTCCGTAAGAGCCTCCTCCAGTAATCACATAATTGTACTCGTAGTTGTTATCTTTTCTACCGAAAATCAACCCGAACCCATTATTTTGAATTCCAGAAATCTTTTTAAAGCTGGCAATAATATAGAAATCTCTTTTGGTATCTATCTTTATTTCTTTGGAACTAGACCATCCGTTGATATCTCTTTTATGATCAAAGATATAATCACCATTTTCTATTTTTAGTGAGGCCTTTTCAGTATCACTAGTGCTCCAATCGCTTTTGTTATCCGTAAAACCATCAAATAAAATAGATTTTTTCCCAGTTGTCTTTGTGGTAGTGGTGGTGGTACTGTTCAGATATTTGATCCTAAAATAGTCTACAGAAACCTTTTGCTTTCTGTGGATAATAATCCCAATTTTGTTTCCAATAAATCGTTTATAAGAAGTACTATATACATAGGAATCATTGATGTAAAAAGTGATGTAGCTCCCTTTTTTCTTAACACGTAATTTATTTACGGCATAGTTTCCTTTCTTCACTTTCGAATTTTCTGTCCATTTTTTAATGGTGGTAAACGTATCATTTCTAGTTTCCGCCACTCTGATATAGCCATTAGGAGAAAAATTAAACTCAGAATAGTTATCACCATCTTTATAGTCATAAATAAAACCAATTCCATAGTTCTGCTCTCCTGATACTTTTTGAATAGAAGTTTCTAGTTCAAAATCTTTATCCTTATCAAAATAAATACTACCAGAAGTTACATAATAACTACTTTCTTTATTCTTATGAGTAAAGTAGTAACGGCCGTTAGCTACTTTTAACTCACGATTTTTATCATCTCCTGTGATGAACTTCCCTTTTGAATAAAACTCTTGTTGGAATACATATGAGGACGATTGCGCATTGCTGTTAAAAATGCAGCACAGGGTTAAAATTACGAGGGCTAATTTAAATCTCATGACATTATGTTTATTGGTGATTCATTTGAATAAATATAGGGACTACTTTAGCGTACGAGCTATTAGAGGATGCCGTAAATGCAATTTTATTAGTACTGAAGGTAAGATCATCTCCTTTAAACATTTTGTATTGCAATGCTTTTTTAATTCTTTGTACAAAATCTCCCGAACCATATTTCGCTTTACTAATAATGCTGTTAATGTTCAACTTTTCTTTGCTATATAATACACAAAGAATGTCTCTTCCAGGTTTGTTATCGAACTCGATAAAATAATCTTCACTAGGGATTGCAATCTCACTATTGGTATAGTTAAAAAAATCACTATAGTTCTCAAAAGGATATAATTTACTCACAGATTTATCTGCAGATCCATAACCAATCAAATACACATAACCCCTTTGCTTACTTTTAAGGTAGATTCTAAATTGGGTTCCTGATGTATATACTTTATTAATACTATAGGTAGTTTTTGTAGATTTTACGATACCAAATCCTCTTTTGGCTTCGTTAGAAAGGGTAGGAGTCATGTCCGTTCCATTTCCAAGGCGTAGTGTAATCTCTCCACTAATAGAAGATTTCGTTACGACTATATCGTCTTTGGTGTTATCTTTTATAACAGGCTTGGTTACATTATCGACCATTACAAAGGTAGAGTTTGTGTACATCTTAAAATCACTGTACTTAACCCATATATAACCACTATTCCCCCAGAATGTTCCCCAAGAGTTCAAGATCTCAAATGCGCCTCCATACTTATTGTCATCATAACCGACAACCACCATAGCATGACCGCCAATAGATTGAGAGTCGGACGTGTTCCAATAGCCTTTCGCTCTATAGAATGATTTCTTAATATTCATACCAATCACTACTGGGTTCTTTTCAGAAATCGCTTTTTTTACTTTTCTGATAAAAGAATTTGAATTATCACCCCATTTAGATAATCTTTCGAAACTAAAGATGGTATTTTTCTTAGCGGTTTGCATGTTGTAGGTCGATGGTTTTGACGTACAGTTTTTTTGATTATAGGCAAATTCGTTCAATTGTAGAATACCATTGTTCTTAATCAATTTCATAGCGTCTGCTATATAAGAACCTTTTTTACAATTATAATCTCCCTTAAATTTAATCTGGTTGTATACAAACGAAGGAGAGAAGGTGTGTTGGTTAATTTTAGTTTTATTATACTTCCAATTGTTCTTGATAGCATGGGCAATAGTCCTGGCACCATAACCGCTTGCCCAACCTACACAGGAAGGTTGTGCACCTTGATTTCCTGGAGTAGGAGCAAAAGCTTTTAAACTATAACTAGATGGTAGAGAAGTATAACTTCTCATAAGTATAGGAGCAGATTCTACTACTTCTTCATACTTTTCTTTACTGAATTCTAACCCGGTAGGGTATTCTTGTGCTAATAAGATATAGGGAATACTAAATAAAGCAACAAGGAAGGTAATTTTCTTCATTGTGATGTTTTTAAGAGTTACTGCTAGCAAATATCCACTCTAAATATATAAAAAAAAATACGTCATTTGACGTATTTTTAAGTATGTACGTGTAAATGAGTGTGTTACTCTTTTTTGATCTCGATAATAGCGTTTTGAATCTTTACAATTTCATTAAAGAGATTATATATATCTGCGTTTTTATAAAAGAACTAATCCATTTCCTTTGGTATCTTTTTCATACTCTATTTTTTTTCCAATTCAATAAATGAATTTTCAGCTTGTACAATTTTATTATAGAATTCCTTAAGATAAAGGTATTCTTCTTTATAAAAGGCTTCCTTATTAATAGTAATTTTCACATAGACGTTTACCGTATTTCCTTGTACATAAGAATTAACAATTAGTGAAGCCGATTTATTAGGCATATTTATGGCTTGTTTTTGAGGCATTCTTTTAATGGAGTGAGTATCAGGGACTTTTACACTAAAAGTGGTTATATACTTTCTAGTGTATCCATAATCTACTGCATATTGTCTATTTTCTAACTTAAAAGGATTCTCTTTTACCGCACCATACAAAAACGGATTAATTAGGAGCCCTCCTGAACTAGAGGGTTCAGCTTCTAGATCAAATTCGTAAACTTCTTTTAATGGTTTATCTAGAATTCGTACATTCATGTTATTATACTTAGATACTTCAAAATCGATATTTTCTGATTCAAAATCTTCCAAGTATTGTTTTTCTTTTATTAAAGATATCACTTCTCTTGATTCCAAAGCTTCATAGCCCGTCCTTTTGATAGATAATGTCCCAGTTAAGGTCTCATCATCATTTAATACACAACTAATAGAAGATTTTACGGAAGTTGAGATCGTAGCGTTAACAGGCTTCCAATAGAATTCTTTGGCATCAAAATCAAAAACTCGAGCATCTCCATTTAAACATTCAAACGGAACCAAACCAAAAGGTAATAATTTATTACTGGCATCTAGAAAATAATCTTTTCCTTCAACTTTAAGCAACACAATGAGGTAATCGAATTCTGATATGGCAGGAAATAGTTTATTGAGTTTTCTTACATTTCTTGTTGAAAGTAATACAACTTTAGGTTGTAAATCGGCTGCTTTCAACGCATTATAAAGCGTTAGATTTATATCAGCTAGACCTCCTTTCTTTTCAAAAATTGCTTTTTTTGTAGTTCTACCACTAAACAAACGCGTGCTACCATTCCATGTAAAATAACTTTTTATGAAATCAAATATTCTATTTGCTTTTGTTAAGCCATTCTTCTCTGAAAAAATGTCTTTTGGAATTTTAGATTTAATGAGCTTAGATTCATCCAATTTAAAAACAAACAAATCTTTAACAAGCTGATCCGCAGATTTCCAATTATGATCTTTTCCTTTCTTAACAAATCTATCAAAGTAATCGTATTCAAATTGCAAACCGGAAACATAGTTTCGTTTACTGAGCATATAATCTTCTTCAATAAAAGCAGGAATATTGTGCATTTCTTGTTTAACTTCTATACATTTTTCTATACCTACGCAATTTTTGACAAGTTCAGAACTTTGAGTGGTTGGTTTCAAAGTACCAATTTGTTTGATATTGTATTTTGGTTTTAAAGGTAATTTGGCAATATAACTCGATTTTACCTTAGGGAGATAGGATTGAAAATCCCAATCATAAATACCATAACTGTTAGCAAATGTTGTAACCTTATATTCTACAACAGAGCCTATGCGAACATTAGGTAAGCTTAAAGTCATTACATCTATATGTTTTTTATGCTTTGTATAATGAATATCTTTATCTGATAAAACACTTTTTACAATTTTACCATTTTCTAGATTATATGTAATGCCCTCTACTTCTGGAGTTTTGTTGCCATAGACATATAATTTCATATTCCCCGCGTTTTTTGTCAAATCACTAAGAACTTTTACTCTTACATACAAATCTTTACGATAGTTAGACCCTTTTTTCGTTCTAAAATATACGTGAGCACGTTCTTCCAATATAACAGCATAGGCGGAAGAATCTTTTTCATAGTGAGTCATTTGTAGTTCCGCTAGAGTAACCTCGTTCATTTTCGAGATCTCGAATTTCTGAGCATTGACCTGTGAAGAAATGAATAAGAGGATAAAAAATATCTTTTTCATGGTTATATTTTTTTAATTATGATTTGATCTTTTTGAGACTCAATAACTTTATCGTAAAAAGCTTTTAATGCTTCATAGTTTGCAGCGCTAAAAATGGGCGTATTGATTTCAAAGACACTTTTGACTTGAATACTATTACCTTGTTGTACTATTTGAAAATAATAGAACAGTTCTTTATCTCTAATGCTGAAAGCTACATTTTTAGGTAGAAATCGTACCTCATATCCTTCAGGAATGTTTATTTGAATGAGATTGGTGCGTTTCTCAGTATTACCATAATCAATAGGGAATTTGCGTTCTTTCAATGCAAAAGGATTCTTTACTATATGATCAAACATATAAGGGTTGATACTAAAGGAATGTTTCGTAAGTGAGGAAAGCTCAATAGCGAAGGAAGCGACCTCTAACGTTGGCTTTGTTACTTTTTCAAGATTCTTGATTTTATAGTTGACAACCTCTATATCGGACCTGTTTAAAGATTGGTTTCTTATATATTCTTTTTCCGAAATTTCATCTAAACGATCCCTTAGCGCTAAAGCTCGATAACCGTATTTCTGTATTCTTGACACACCCTTAAAAAGTTGTGCATCTTTGTCAAAAACAATGCGAGTATTGATGTTGGTCTTCGTGGGGATATTCGGAGTGATCTCTTCCCAAAAGCTATACCCCGGAATATTAAAATACCGAGCGCTACCATTTAGACACTTAAAAGGTAGCTGTCCAAATTCGAGGTGTTTGTTAGTGGCATCTAAGTGATAGATCTTATCATCAATAGATACCCGAATAACCAAATAGTTAAAGTCGCTAAGAATGGGTTGTACATCAGTAACTTTTATATTATCTCTGGTTGATAGTAATACTATTTTAGCATCTATCCCAGAAGCCTGCAGTGCATTTAAAAGTGCCATATTAATTTCACCCAGACTTCCTTTTCTTTCATGAAAAGCTTTCTTTAGATCGAGGTTACTAATGAAGTAATTACTTTTATTCCAGGTATAATGATTTTTAATGAAGGTATAAATTTTCTTTGCTTTAGAAAGGGCATCTGAATCATTAAGAATTGAACTAGGTAGTTTTTCTTTAAAATATTTTTTATACCGTGTTTTTTTATTGAAGGCAACTCTTACAATTCTGTTAATCGTATTCCAATGCTCATTTCCATCTTTTCTTATAATACTATTATAATAAGCTCTTTCAAATGCCAATTTTGCCATAAAATTACTGGAAGACGTCATATACACATCTTTTTTAAAAGCAGGAATAGTGTCCATTACATGTGTCATTTTATAACAATTCTTGTAAATAGACCGACATTTATCTCTTGTCCTCGTAGTATCTTTCAATTTTAAATAGCCAATCAGTCTAGTGTTGAAATCAATCTTATCAGGAATATAAGCGTCATATGTTGAACGAATTTTTGGAATAAATGATTGAAATTCCCAATCGTATAGCCCATAGCTGTAACTCCCGATCGTATACGTAAACTCTATAACGGATCCTACGGTTACATTTGGAATTGCAAATGAAGTACTGTTCGCATTTTTGAACACTTTGTTCCTAAAAACTTGACTAGTAGGCATAATCGTTTTCTCAATATTTCCTTGAGCATCTAAATTATAACTGACTGCTTTTAGGTTTTTTATTGGGAGATCCTTGTCATGATATAATCTGCGATTCGCCAGATGTACATCACTTTTTTTAAGAATTTTAATTCGGGCGTAATATGTCTTGTAGAAAACATACTGTAAACTTTTTTCTACTCCTTCCGTTTCCCCTTTTTCTTCAAGAATAACAGCTCCTGTATCAGGATCTTTATCGTAGTGCGTCATAGACAACTCATCTTTGGTTACTTTTCCAAGAGCGTAATCACCTTTTATTTGTCCATAGCAAATTGTATTTAGCAGGAATGCAATTAATAATATCTTTTTCATAGTATATTTTTTTAATAGCGAATTATTTTTGTCACAGCATTATTTTTTAAGTAGTTTTTAATAATTGTTTTCGCAAGATCTTTTTGCTCAATGGAAGTTAGTAATGTTTTTAAGATGTCTAAATGTGATTCTTGAAAAGCTAGATTCGTATAGCCGTAACCAAAAACTTCATTATGTTCAATTAATAGAATTGCATGCTCATCTATAGTTCTTCCTTTATGAACAATGAGAAAGTTGTCATGAGCAAAGTTGTCTTGAGTTATTTTACGTTTACTCTTAAAATTAAATTTTGGGTTCAGGGTTTCTAATTCGAGATAATAGCGCAGTCTATTAAAAAGGAGATTTCCTGTTTCTTCATAGCTTACAGAATGGATCCTCGTCTGTATTTTTAGTGCGCGTTTGGTGTTTTTTATAAACACCTTACTGACCTCAGATTTTATATTCTTACTGCGACCAATATAGATTACTTTACCGTTTACGTCATGTACATAGAAAACACCTAGAGATTCTGGTAATGTTTCCAGAATAGCACTGAATCTTTGCTTTTCGGTTCTCTTGTCAAAATATTCAATAGATGCTTCTAAGATGGTTTTGTTTACATCTTTTTCTAAGAGCAATTTAAATAACTGTATCGTAGCCAGTGCGTCTCCAGAAGCTCTATGTCTATCGCTCATAGGAATACCCAATGATTTGCATAATTTTCCTAAACTATAAGATTCTTGATCCGGAATTAACTTCCTGCTCAGTTCAACCGTACAAATAGTATCTCTATAAAAATCATATTCTAATCTTGAAAATTCAGTTTTTAAAATGCGATAATCAAAACTTGAGTTATGTGCTACTAGAATGCAATCTTCTGTAATCTCTACAATGCGTTTGGCAATTTCATAGAATTTTGGTGCATTGCGTAGCATTTTGTTATTGATACCCGTTAGTTTTACAACAAAATCTTGAATAGGTTTTTCAGGATTAATAAGAGTAATAAATTGATCTACAACGGTGTGTCCGTCATATTTGTATATAGCAATTTCAGTAATTCCTTCTTCATTGTATTTTCCGCCGGTAGTTTCAATATCTAAAATTGCGTACAAATCTTTTTTTTGGTAAATTAAGGATTATAATTTCTAGCACCAAATATAGAGCTACCTACACGGATCATATTGCTGCCATTTTCTATGGCTAAAGGATAGTCTCCGCTCATTCCCATGGAAAGCGTGGTCATTTGGGGATTCGTCAATTTAATAGCGTCAAAGAACATTTTTAATGAAGAAAATTCATCTTGCAACTGTTGGGTATCTGAAGTAAATGTTGCCATTCCCATACATCCTATGATGTCTATATTGGACAATTCGGATAGGATATCGGAAGAAAGGATCGTCTCTATTTCAGAAAATGAAAGACCAAATTTCGAATCCTCTTTTGCAATTTTAGTTTGTAATAGACACTTGATCGTTCGATCATGTTTTTTAGCTTGTTTATTAATCTCTCTAAGAGTTTTTACACTATCAACGCCATGTATAAGATCTACAAAATGAGCCATATACTTTACCTTGTTGCGCTGTAAATGACCGATCATATGCCATTGAATATCTTTAGGAAGTGCTTCGTGTTTAGAAACCATTTCCTGAATCTTATTTTCGCCAAAAACACGTTGACCAGCATCATAAGCCTGCTGTATGTCAGAGACAGGTTTTGTTTTTGATACTGCAACAAGAGTCACTCCTTCAGGAATGGATACTTGTATGTTGTGAAGATTATTTTTTATAGAACTCATATATTAAAACTCATACATGGTTAAACCACTTCTTAATTTAGGCTCTATATAACTGGTCTTTGGAGGCATTCTTAATTCAGCATCTGCAATCTCTTTCATTTCCTGCACCGTAATAGGAATAAGCCCAAAACCTACTTTGAAATTACCATTATCTACATTTGTTTTCAAAGAAAGTGAATCTAATGTATTATTGGTATACCCTATACGATTGTTGTTATTTAGATTATGAATACCCAAAATAGGTTTTAGAATGGTTTGAAACAATATTTCTGCATCTAAAGTACTTAAAGCATCTGTAAATTCATAGCTCCCTTTTCGTAAATATAAAGAATAGAATTCACCATTCAAATACATGCTATAATGATGTTTTTTGGATGGCTTATACATCTGCTGTCCTCGATTTTCAATTCTAAAGTGAGTATTCAATTGTACCAAGAATTCATCTACCGAATAACCATTCAGATCTTTCACGAATCTGTTAAACTCTGAGATTTTTAAATGCGATTCAGGAATTAAATAACTCATGAAAAAATGATATGACTCATCGCCTTTATCATGTTCATTATCCTGAGCTAAATGTTTGGCCAAGAGGGCAGAGGATGCGGTTCTGTGATGTCCATCTGCTATATATAAGGAACCAGTATCTTTAAACAGATTAACAATGGATTCAATGATAGTCGCCTCTTGTATTACCCAAAGTTTATGCAGTTTTTTATCAGTAGTGGAAAATTCATATTCTGGACGATCTAATTTCTTTTGATCAATGATAGTTTCAAGAACTGAGTTGTCTTTGTAAGTAAGAAGTACAGGTTCTGCGTTAAATCCTGTAACCTTAAGGTAATTCTCAAATAATTCCTCTCTTTGCTGAATGGTCCCTTCGTGTTTTTTAATAACTCTATTATTGTAATCGTCAACAGAAGTAGCTGCTACAATTCCGCAGAATGTATTGTGGTCATCAGAACTTTCATACAAATAAAAAGCGGGCACATCATCCTGAATAAAGATATCATGCTCCTTGAACTCCTCATATCGATTATGGACCATCTCAAATCGTTGTTCTCCAGTTATTTCTTGATGATACTTATACCCAGGATTAATAATATGTAAAAACGTAAAAGGATTAAAGTCTAATTTTGCTCCTAACTCTGCAGGAGAATAGGCCTCATAGGATTTAGAAGATACAAGTGCAACTTTATCCCTACTTGGTCGTATAGCCTTAAAAGGTTTTACAATCGCCATATTAGCGGAATAAGCTTATGATTTGAGAAGCTAATTCAGTTCCAATTCGATCTTGTGCTTCCTTGGTTGCCGCTCCAATATGAGGCGTCAGCGACAATTCTGGGTTCATTAATAATTGAATTTCTGGAGTGGGTTCACTTTCAAACACATCTAAAGCAGCAAATTTGACTTTCTCACTTTCTATGGCATTTACTAGCGCTACTTCATCTAAGACACCACCACGTGCAGCATTTACAATACCTACACCATCTTTCATTTTTTCAATTTCATCTGCTCCAATTATATAATTGTCTTGCGCTGGAACGTGTAATGTTATAAAATCACTTTCTTTTAAAATAGTATCCAATGGTACGGTATCTATTGATATAGAAATAGATTGACCTGTAAAGAATTCAACATTGATAGCAGCATTTTCAATATACGCATCAGCAGCAATTACTTTCATGCCAAGACCTAATCCTATTTTTGCTACCTCTTGTCCAATCCTTCCCAACCCTATAATACCAATAGTTTTTCCACGTAATTCAGTTCCTCCAGCATAAGCCTTTTTTAACTGTTTAAAACGAGTGTCTCCTTCCAAAGGCATTTCTCTATTAGATTGATGTAAGAATCGAGCCATTCCAAACAAATGGGCAAATACCAATTCTGCTACTGAACTCGAAGAGGCAGCCGGAGTATTAATAACATGCAATCCTTGATCTTTAGCATATTGCACATCAATATTATCCATACCTACACCGCCACGACCTATAAGTTTAATACTTGGACAAGCATCAATTAATTCTTGACGTACCTGAGTAGCGCTTCTTACCAAGATGGCATCGATCCCATGTTCATTGATATAATCTTCCAATTGTTCTTGTGCAACTTTGGTTGTGATAACTTCAAATCCACCTTTTTCTAAAGCATCAATTCCGCTTTGAGAAATTCCATCGTTCGCTAATACTTTCATCATGATTTTTTTTCTAATTCTTGCATTACATCTACCAATGCTTGCACACTATATAAAGGTAATGCGTTATACATACTTGCTCTATATCCTCCGACACTTCTATGACCATTTAACCCATCAATACCTGCTTCATTTAGCATGGTATCGAATATATCTTTTAGGCTTTCATTTGTTAGCACAAATGTTGCATTCATAGTACTGCGATCCTCTACAGATACTACACCTTTGAACAATGGATTTCTATCAATTTCAGCATATAGAAGATCTGCTTTCTTTTGATTTACTTTTTCTATAAAAGAGACGCCACCTAGATCTTTTAACCATTGTAAGGTCAACATTGAAACATACACAGCAAAAACTGAAGGCGTATTAAACATACTATCCTTACCAATATGAACTTGATAATCTAACATTGAAGGAATCACTCTATCTATTTTCCCTAAAATTTCTTCTTTAACAACGATCAATGTTGTGCCAGCTGGTCCCATATTCTTTTGAGCACCTGAATAGATTAAATCGAATTTTGAAAAATCCAATTGACGCGAAAATATATCCGAACTCATATCACATACTAGTGGTATACCTGTTTCAGGAAATGATTTCATTTGTGTGCCAAAAATCGTATTGTTACTAGTACAATGGAAATAGTCTGCATCTTCAGGAATACTATATTCTTTCGGGATATAGCTGAAATTTTGATCCTTAGAAGAAGCTACTTCAACTAACTCTCCAAACAGCTTAGCTTCTTTAATCGCTTTGCCGGACCACGCTCCTGTATTTAAGTAAGCCGCCTTTTTATCTAAAAGGTTATAGGCAGTCATTAAAAATTGTGTACTGGCACCACCTTGTAAAAACAATACTTTATATCCTTTGCCTTCAATATTTAAAAGCTCTAAGGCAAGATTTCTGGCTTTTTCCATCACCGCTACAAACGATTTACTTCTATGAGAAATCTCTATCAATGATAAATTGTCATTATTAAAATTTACAACTGCTTCAGCAGCTTTTTGTAGCACTTCTTCAGGTAAAATACTTGGGCCTGCACTAAAGTTGTGTTTTTTCATTATGCTCCGGAATTGTTTTCATAAGCTTGCAAATTTGCAATTTTTCTGTTAGAACTCATATTATTTAGTCGATTAAATTTGAGTTAGGAACGTAAGCGTATTTATTCCATCTGCATAATCCCATAGTTTTGGACTCTGTGTTTCACCAAACAAAACCTCATTCTCTATAAAACCATTAGAAACTACGCATTGAATACTTTCTTTTTCTTCATGCAATTTAATCTTCAAATCTATAGGATTTTCATAATACTCATAAAAAATGCTTGCAATGGGAGAGGCGTAACTTTGATCTTCTTTGATCATTAGAAAACCATTTTCTAAGATATCAAATTCACTCATAAGATATACCGCCTTATTGTAGTCATAGTTGTTTGCATATTTAGCATTATGAATGATATCTCGCTGCTTGTACATTCCTGTAAAAAAAGCATCAAAATCATAATTTTTAGGAACAAATAACTTCGATACACTTCTGCAACCTAACCCGAAATAACGAAAGACATCCTCGCTTAAATTTTCAAAATCTTGCTCCGATTCATTGCCTTGTATTATGGCAACCGAATTTCTGTTTTTCCTGATTATACTAGGCTTATCTTTAAAATAGTATTCAAAATATCGTGCAGTATTATTGCTGCCTGTTGCAATAACAGCATCAAAACCTGAGAGTTTCTCTTCAGTAAAAGAGATCTTTCCTTTAAAAGAAGGCTCCACATATTCTAAATACTTCGCAAGAAACGGTACCAGATGCTTATCATTGGAAGATTGTTTTACCAATACTGAATGTCCAGTTATTAAAACAGATAAAAAGTCATGAAAACCAACCAAAGGAATGTTTCCAGCCATAATAATAGCCACATTTTTTGAAGAACTTCCATGTATATTTTCATCTTTTACCCACTCATTTAGATTTTCTAAAGTCAGTGCATTAGCCCAACTTTCTGTGGCAAACAGAATATTCTCTTTGGTAAACCAGGTGTTGTGTTCTTCGGCAAGTTTTATTTGATGTTTGAATCCATCAAAGAATACATCGTTGAATAAAACATCATCTTTTTCTACAATCTCTTTTGTTGAAAATTGATGTAAGAAATTTCCTAATTTTTCGAAAGCTGCTAACCTATTTTTAATACTAATCATTTCTTTTGGTAATCCGTTTTTTTGGAGTTATTTTTGCAGTCGCAAAGGTACAAAACTGAAATAGAAAAGATGGCAATAATTATAACTGACGAATGTATTAATTGTGGAGCTTGTGAGCCGGAATGTCCAAATACTGCAATTTATGAAGGAGCAGATGATTGGAAATACGCAGATGGAACAGATTTATCTGGAAAGGTAGTACTGCCAAATGGCGTATCTGCTGATGCAGATGAAGATCAAGAGCCAATTTCGGATGAGATCTATTATATCGTTGCGGATAAGTGTACTGAATGTAAAGGATTTCATGAGGAGCCTCAATGTGCTGCTGTATGCCCAGTAGATTGCTGCGTACCTGATGAAGATAATGTGGAAACGGAAGAAGAGCTATTGGCCAAGCAACGTTTTATGCATAACGAATAAGATAAAGATAATCCTAATAATAGAAGCTCTTACATAAATAATGTAAGAGCTTCTTCGTTTTAAAACTAGTTGTTTGCAATTTTAAAACTGATAATTCAAAGACAAATTATACATAGTACCAAATTGACTGAAATGAAAACCGTCATAGGTAGTAGTGCTATATCGTTGGTTAAATGTGATGAGATTAGATTGTGTCAATACTTGAGCAGGATCATTTAAAAGTGCAACCCCTGCAGCATTCTCTGCCTTGAAGTTCCATTCCGGAGTAATATTCAAGAGGTTATTTATATTTAGACTTACCACAATCTTGTCCGTGAATTTATAGTTTATTCCAAGGTCTGTTATTACTTTAGGAATAAACTCAGTTCTTAGATTAGTACTAAGGCCTTGTTGATGAAATATTGCTTTTCCAAAATAGGTGTTGTTCAATGTAGCACCAAATTTCCCTAGGTTGTAATTTGCTCCTAAGATCCATTTGGTTTTTGGGCGAGATGTAAAAAGTACGGACTCCTGTGTTTTATTTACTACAGTTTGACCTGCATCTTCTATCAGTTTAGGGTTTTTAGTAGCACCAATTTGCTTGTTTTCTAAGACATAGTTCCCAGAAAGATTTAATGCCAGAGAGCCTTCATGTATAGGAATATTTTTATAGTTAAGTACCACATCTAACCCAGATGTTCTAGTGTCCAGTCCATTAATGAAAAAACTTATTCCTTGTAGATTTTGATCTCTTAAAAAAGCATCTAGATCAGTAGTTCCGATGTTCGTTCCGTTAGCATCAAATGCAGTCCCATTAATTTCATAACTTAAAATCACCCTGTCTTTAATCGCGATGTTATAATAATCTAAAGTAAACTGAAAATCTTTATTGATTTTAGCCCCAAAGCCTAATGTAAAGTTGGTTGATTTTTCTGCGCTTAGTTGTGGGATCTCCAATAGTTTAGCTTCTGGAGAAATATTATTGATCAATCCTGTTACCTGAATTCCTTGACCAGCAACAAAACTATATTGTAATTTTTGAGAGTAAATTTGATGTAGGGTAGGAGCTCTAAATCCTGTAGATACCGAGCCTCTAAGTGTGAAGCTATCTGTGAAATTATAGCGAGAGCTCAACTTCCATACAAATGCACTACCAAAATCAGAGTAGGTCTCTGTTCGTATTGTTCCATTTATTAAGAAGTTCTCAGTAGCATGATAACTAAGATCAAAATAACCTCCCCAGTTATATCGATTAAAATTCTTAGAATTTTTTGGTCTACTACCTGCAAAAGAATCTGATCCACCACCATCATAAGAAGCTAACTCTCCAGCAATCACTTCGAAATTTTCGAATCTAAACTCAGTTCCCAAAGCAATACTAACTTTATCAGAAATGATTCTAGAAATATCAATATTACCCACTCCATGTGTAAACTTCGTTCCTCCCACATCAAATGTGATAGGGCTATTTTCTCTATATAACTCAAAACCTTGCGTGAGCTCACCTGTATCTACAACACCATTATTATTGGCATCTACCCAAGTTGATGGTGATAGTACTGAATTCCCATTATGAGAATTTCGTACCGTATATTTTTGAAGGTTGCCTCCAATGGTATAACCGACGTCATAATTCCAGCCATTCTTTTGCCCTTTAAATCCGATACTTGCATTATAATCATTTAAAATACCATCAAAGGTTGGAATGTATCCGTCGTAGTTATTTGGAGTTCCTGGTGCTGGAAAGAAATTAGCTAAATATGGATAATCTGCTAAGGTTCTCCAATATGGAGTTCTGTAGTTTGCGAAACTATTTGCGGCTTTATAAACATAGGCTGCATTGAAGTAAAGTTCGCTTTTTTCACTAAGATCATAACCACCATTCAACAAGAATTTTGTAGTAATTGTTTTAGGGGTTGCATTGATATTTCCCGCATCAGGATGACGGTCTAAAAACTCCTGAACATCCACAATACTAGCGCCAAAATCAGTTGCTTCTCCCAATGCATTTACTGTACCAGGTCTATTTGCTCTATTAGATTTAGAAAAATCTACGGTATAATTTAGAAACCCTTTTCCATTATTAATACTTTCACCATTATTTAAGCTAAAACCAAATAATTCTCCATCTCCCTCAGAAGTAATTCCAGTTCTTGTAATTACCCTGCCTTCATGGTTATTATCTTTTAATATAATATTGACTACACCTGCAATGGCATCAGAACCATAATGTGCTGAAGCGCCGTCTCTTAAAATTTCTACACGTTTAATAGCATCGATTGGGATGGCCGAAATATCGGCACCTGTCTCGCCTCTTCCTGCAATACCGTATGTATATGCCAAAGCACTTAAGTTCTTTCTTTTCCCATTTATAAGGATAAGCGTCCTACTTGGCCCTAAATTTCGTATTTCATATGGGTCAAATAAGGAGGTAGCATCCGAAACAGGAATATTTACAACATTAAAAGAAGGCACCTTATATTGTAGGGCTTGATCGAATGATACTTGACCTGTACTTATAATATCTTTAGAAGGTAGGATATCAATAGGGAGCGGCGTTTTGGTGTTGCTTCTTAATGGAGTTCTACTACCCACCAATACAATTTCATCTAAAACATTGGTTTCCTGTAATGTTATTGAAAACTGGGTTTTGGTACCAATCGTAATTTCTTGATGTTTAAATCCAATAAAACTAATCACTATTACTGAATTCACTGAACTAACTTCTAACTCAAACGTACCGTCAAGATCAGACGAAGTCCCATTGTTCGTGCCTTTCTCCACAATACTTGCGCCAGGTAACGTGTTGTTAGTTTCATCTTTGATGGTTCCTGTAATTTTTATTTGAGCAGATACTACTATACTCGTTAAGAATATAGATAAGCAGAGAATTTTTTTCATGTGTAGGAAGAGCTAAAAGTTGTGGTCAAATGTATTGATAGTTTAAGAGTGTGTGCTACGTGTTAGTACTTATAGATATTTTGTTTATTATGATGACATTGTCAAGATCATAAACCCTAGCCGTATAAAAAAAGAAATGTCCTGAAATCCTACTTTTTTGGGTTGAAAAGCTGTTTTTTTGGAACCAAGATACTAGATATCTTGTACGATTTCTTTTATAGGATTAGAGTATTAAAGTACTATATTTGCACCCTCAAAACTAGATTATATGAAAGCCGGAATTGTAGGACTTCCTAATGTTGGTAAATCAACTTTATTTAATTGTTTATCGAATGCCAAAGCGCAAAGTGCGAATTTCCCATTTTGTACTATAGAGCCTAACTTAGGTGTTGTAAATGTTCCAGACCAGCGAATGGAGAAATTAGAAGATTTGGTACAACCAGAAAGGGTAATGCCTGCTACTGTAGAAATCGTTGATATAGCGGGTCTCGTAAAAGGAGCTAGTAAAGGAGAAGGGCTAGGGAATCAATTTCTAGCAAATATTAGAGAGACAGATGCTATTCTACATGTATTGCGTTGTTTTGATAACGACAATATTATACACGTTGATGTCTCAGTAGATCCAGTAAGAGATAAAGAGACTATAGATATTGAATTACAGTTAAAGGATCTTGAAACTGTTCAAAAACGTCTTGAGCGTGTGAAAAGAACTGCTAAGACTGGAAATAAAGAAGCACAAGCTGAATTAGAAGTGTTATTGAGAGTAGAGGAAACTTTATTATCAGGGATTTCTGTAAGAGCTATAGAATTTACAGAAAAAGAAGACGAGTTTGTAAAACCACTACAGTTTATTACATCCAAACCCGTATTGTATGTGTGTAATGTGGATGAGAATTCTGCAGTTTCTGGAAATGCATATGTAGATGCCGTAAAGGTTGCCGTAAAAGATGAAAGTGCTGAGGTAATTGTATTAGCAGTAGGCACAGAGGCAGATATCACTGAATTAGAAGACTACGAAGAACGTCAGATGTTCTTAGAAGATATAGGTTTAGAGGAACCAGGTGTTTCTAGATTGATTCGTTCCGCATATAAATTATTGAATTTGCAAACGTATTTTACGGCTGGAGTAAAAGAAGTAAGAGCTTGGACTATTCCAGTTGGAGCTACTGGACCTCAAGCTGCAGGTGTGATTCATACAGATTTTGAAAAGGGATTTATTAGGGCAGAGGTAATTAGTTATGAAGATTATGTAACCTACGAAACCGAAGCAAAGGTAAAAGAAGCCGGAAAGATGAGAGTAGAAGGAAAGGACTATGTGGTTAAAGATGGAGATGTAATGCATTTCCGATTTAATGTATAACAAATAATCAATAATTGATATGATCAAAAAAGGAATACTTTTAGTACTATTGATGGTGCTTGCAGTTTCATGTAGCAAAGATGATACTGTAGCACATAATCCAACACTAACTGTTCAAGTGGATGGAATAAATAAAGGAGAACATAGTTTGAACCAAATGAAGGCAAATTTGACTTCTCAAAGTATCTCGATATTCGACCCTGTACATGGAAAACAAAAGAACTATCGTGCTTTTCCTTTGGCTGATGCGTTGTACTATTTCTATGAAACACCTTTTTTGCCGGCTAATGGTATGATTCACTTTTCAGCATTAGATGGTTTTATGGTATCGGCTGTTGTAACAATGGCTATTGAAAATGGAGGCTTCTTGGCTTTTGAAGATTTGGATGTAGCGGGTGAAGCGAATTGGGAAGGAGTAGTCCCAGAAAATAATAATGATCCAGCGCCTTTTTATATCGTTTGGTCAGGTCAAAATCAAAACCCTACTACAGATGGGTACCCATGGCCTTATCAATTATCGACGATTAACTTAGAAAATTAAGAATTAAAATTATAAAGAAAAAGCCTGTTGCATTGCAACGGGCTTTTTTGTTTCTTGTAGGGATGATTTATAAACAGGTTCTTCCAAAGAATGAGCTGTCTCATAGTGTTAAAAGTTTCTGGTTCATTGATAGCGAGGGAGATAGTTCCATTCATCAAGAGAAAATCATTCCAGATGGATATCCTGAATTAATCTTTCATTATGGTGATCCATATAAGATTAATATAAATGGTTCTTGGGAGCTGCAAGGAAGAACTATTTTGGCTGGTCAAATTCGCAATTATTTCTTTTTAGAAAATACAGGGGAATCAAAAATGTTTGCGATCAAATTTCAGCCATGGGCCCTGAAAGAACTATTTGGTATTGAAATGTCATCTATTACCGACACGGTAATTGAAATACCATTGCAGATGAGGAAAGCATTACAGGAAGTTGTTGCTATGGCTACAGGTATTGCATCCTTTGAAGAAAAAGTACTGCACATTGAAAACTGGTTTAAATCCTATATCGGTAATGGGGAGTTTAACTTTTCGGCAAAGTACAGATCGGTGATTTCATTAATTGAAAAAAAGGGAAGTATACCGTTAAAGGAGTTACAAGAAGGTTATCAAATAAGTGAGCGTGCATTGGAAAGGTATTTTAAGTCATATATTGGACTCTCGCCTAAGTTTTATGCACGGCTTATTCGCTTTTCATACATCTTTCAATTAGTTCAAGAAGAGGAAATAGACTGGGCCGATATTGTTTTTAGAGCTGGGTATTATGATCAATCACATTTTATTAAAAACTTTAAAGAGTTTACAGGCGAAGATCCGAGTGCATATGGTTTTTCTGAAAAAAACATGGCAAACTTTTTTTTAAAACTATAATGTCGGTTTTATACTATCACACTATGTGATTGTCTTTTATTTTGGTCAGATTAATAATCTAAAAACTGATATATGAAAATTGTGAAATTTGGTGTAGTCCTCTCAATGGCTATACTGTTGTTATCTTTTTGTAGTACTTCTCAAATTCAAAAAGTAGATTTCTTATTAGGAACATGGAAAGTAGAAGGAAAAGAAACTTATGAGTCATGGAAAAAAGATGGAGGTAAACTTATTGGAGAATCTTACAAAAAAAGAGGTGAGCAAAAATATGTTACTGAGACATTGGAAATTCATGAAAAAGAAGGAAAACTGATCTATATAGCTACTGTTAAAAATCAAAATAATGGTAAAGGAATACCATTTACATTGCAAGAAGTAAAGGATGATTTGTATTCTTTTGAAAACCTTGCACATGACTTCCCTAAAAAAATCCAATATAAAATCTTGAATGGAACAAGTCTTCAGGTTTCTGTCTTGGGAGAAGGCGATAAAGGTTTTTCGTATAAAATGAAGAAGCAAAAGTAATTTTGCAACACATACTATAAGTTTTCAGTCATTAACAAAAACTATAGTCATGGGTATTTCAAAGAATCAATTTCTTTTTTTGGTAGTTAGTAATTTGCTAAGTTGGAGTATTATAATATTTCTAGTCGTGAACGAATTTGGCGGTAGTACAAATGAATTTGACTTGTTAACAGCGAAACGTATCAATATATTAAATGAAGACGGTACAACTGTACTTGCTATTTCTAATAAACAGCGAATAGCTGCGCCAGTTATGAACGGGAAAGAATACCCAGTTAAAATGATTGAAAGACAACATTATGCTGGAATGATTTTCTTTAATGAGCAAGGAGATGAAATGGGAGGGCTTATATTTAATAGTTTCAAGTTACCTAATGGTAAAATAGCAGGTTCTGGGCATTTGTCTTTTGATCGTTATAATGACAATCAAGTATTATCTCTAGAATACAAAGAAAACAAACATGGTAAAGTTCAGGCAGGTCTAACGTTTTATGATAGACCAGGAGATGGAAGTTTTGGAAAACATTTAGAGTTGATGCGGGAATATTATTATGATAGTATCTCTCTAGAGCGCAGACAAAGCATTATAAAAGAAATGCGAGCATTAAAAAAGGATAAAGGATTAGGTGCGGAACGTGTGTTTATTGGAAGCACGAATGAAATCCCTGAACTTATTATAAGAGATAAAAAGGGGAATCCACGAATTAAAATTACTGTAGATGAAGAAGGAAATGGTGCATTACTTTTTTTAGATGAAAAGGGAAAAGTATTATCTCAATACCCAGAATAGATTACTATTTAAAATAAAAAGCCCACTTAACTAAGTGGGCTTTTATATTGTATCTAATTTATCCTTTATAAAATGGCAACTTTATAATCGTTGCAGAAATTTGTTTTTTACGGACTTGAATAAAGATTTCGGTATCTCTTTTGGTATGTGGTCTATTTACATAGCCCATTCCAATACCTTTTCCTAAAGACGGACTCATGGTTCCAGAAGTCACTTCACCAATCTTTGTTCCTTCAGCATCCACGATATCATATCCTTGTCTTGGAATCCCTCGTTCATTGAATTCAAAAGCCACTAACCTTCTGGTAATACCAGCTTCTTTCTGTGCTTTTAAGTTGTCAGCGTTTACAAAATCCTTTGTGAATTTTGTAATCCATCCTAAACCTGCTTCAATAGGAGAGGTGGTGTCGTTAATATCATTTCCATATAAACAATACCCCATTTCCAATCGTAATGTATCACGTGCTGCCAAACCAATCGGTTTAATACCCCAATCTGCACCAGCTTCAAATACGTTATTCCATACTTGTTCTGCATATTCATTTCTTACATAGATTTCAAATCCTCCAGAACCTGTATATCCAGTTGCAGAAATGATTGCGTGTTCAACACCTGCAAAATCTGCTACCTTAAACTTGTAAAATGGAATCTCAGCCAAGTCTACAGAAGTTAATGATTGCATTGCTTCAATCGCTTTTGGGCCTTGAATCGCTAATAAGGAATAATTGTCTGAAACATCTTTTAATTCAGCTCCAATACCCTCATTATGTTTACTGATCCAATTCCAATCTTTTTCTATGTTGGAAGCATTTACCACCAATAAATAGGTGTTTTCTTTGACACGATAACAAATAAGATCGTCCACAACACCATTCTGATCATTTGGAAAACAACTATATTGTGCATCACCAATCTCTAATTTAGAAGCATCATTAGAAGTCACTCTTTGAATCAAGGTCAATGCATGCTCGCCTTCTACAAGAAACTCTCCCATATGGCTCACATCAAAAACTCCTACACCAGATCTAACAGTTAGATGTTCTGCTGTAACGCCCTCGTATTGAACGGGCATATTGTATCCTGCAAAAGGAACCATTTTTGCTCCTAGAGCTTCATGTATATGGGTTAATGCGGTATTTCTCATGATAGTTTTTGATTTGTTTTGTGAAAGCAAATGTATTGAAAATTCACAGAAAGATAAACCGTTTTGGAAAGCAAAAATTCTGTTAATATTTTTACTTACAAAGTTATATGCATTACATTTGAAACGAATCAACTCAAAAAAGAAAAAATGAAATTAGTAAAGTTAGTATCCTTCCTATTGTTATTGGTAACTGTGCATACTTTCGGACAGACTCCTACGGATTATTTATCTAAAGATTTTCACAAAAAGAGAAGAGCTGCTTTTAGAGCAAAAATGCCTGCAAATTCTGTAGCCGTTGTTTTTGCTAATCCGATAAGGAACAGAGCAAATGATGTGGATTACATATATCATCAAGACCCTAATTTTTACTATTTGACAGGATATAGAGAACCTAATGCCGTGTTGATTATTTATGCCGCTGATCAGCAAGATGCGAACGGATCGACGTATAATGAAGTAGTGTATGTGCAAGAAAGAAACCCAAATGCTGAAATGTGGAATGGAAAAAGATTGGGTACCGAAGGAGCAAAGAACGAATTAGGTTTTAAAGATGCGTATAATGCTATTGAATTTGTAAATGCAACTATTGACTTTAAAAAGTTTGATAAAATCTTTATTGAAAAATTCAAAGATGATTACAGAAATACAGGCAACAGTGCTGAAGTATTTGATCTGGTAAAGAGCTTTAAAACTAAATCTGGATATGATCCAAATATCTATTTATCTAGAGCAAAGAAATATGTATATGAGTTGGTGAAATCAACTCCTATAGAAAATAGTGCAAATGTTGCACAGGTTATTGGTAGAATAGAAAATCGTTTTCCAGATATCAAGCAAGACGATCTTTTGATGAAGTATAAAACTGCTACAGATGACAAATTAAAGGGCGATTTAAAACAAAAGATCACGTTAAAATTAACTCCTAAGACCAATATTGACATAGATTTCTTATCTGCTACCTTGTCAGATATGCGTGAGATTAAATCACCAGAGGAAATCAAACTATTAACAAAAGCAATCCGTATTTCAGCTGTAGGGCAAATTGAAGTGATGAAGGCTATGAAACCTCATATGTCTGAAACAGAGCTGCAAGGGATCCATGAATTTGTGTACAAAAAATATGGAGCTGAATATGAAGGATATCCATCGATTGTAGGGGCAGGAAATAACGGGTGCATCTTACACTATATCGAAAACAACAAAACAAAAGTTGGAAATGACCTTGTATTAATGGACTTAGGAGCGGAGTATAGAGGGTATACTGCAGATGTAACCAGAACGATTCCAGCTAATGGGAAATTCACACCAGAGCAAAAGGCTATTTATGATATCGTATACAATTCACAAGAGGCGGGAATTAAAGCAAGTGTTGTGGGAGCTTCTTTTGGCGCGCCAAATGCAGCTTGTAGAAAAGTGATTAATGAAGGCTTATTGAAATTGGGAATTATTAAAACCATAGATGAAAGACATAACTATTTACCTCATGGTGTATCCCATTACATAGGGTTAGATGTGCATGATCCTGGTACCTATGGAAGTTTTAGAGCAAATTCAGTGATTACTGTAGAACCTGGTATTTACATTCCAGAAGGTAGTCCTTGCGATAAGAAATGGTGGGGAATTGCAGTACGTATTGAAGATGATATTCTAATCACTGAGAAAGGACCTATAAACTTATCTGCAGAAGCGCCAAGAAAATCAGACGAGATTGAAAAGATGATGGCTAAGAAAAGTGTTTTAGACGAGTTTGTATTACCAGACCTAGATAAAGAATAAACAAATTAAAAAAGAGAGGCCTTGGCCTCTCTTTTTTATACATAGATTATTTAACTATTCAAGTACCCTTGTTTTTTTCTCTTCAAGAAACTCAAAAGAGAGAAAAATTTAACCCCTATTCTTACCATTTAACCTTCCAATAGATAAGTTGTATTGACGCTTTTCTGCTTTTTATTACATCGTTATTTGATACTACAACGAAAAGAGGTTTGAACTGATAGATATTATTCTACAATTATTTTTTTAGCGGATATACCATTTTTTCCTGCTTTTATGGTACATAAATATATTCCGGACACAACATTAAAATCGTTTTTAGAAAATGTAATTTTTTGAAGACCTGAAGAGTAGCTCGTAGATTTAGAGTTAAATACAACTTTCCCATACAGATTTGTCAATTGAATATGAACGTCGCTTTGGACTTTTAGTTCTATTTCTATGTGCATCTTTTCTCTAACTGGGTTAGGATATACTTTTAAATTCGTATTCATAACAGTTTGTGGAGATATACCAAGTGTAGCTGTCGCATACGTTCTTACAATATCAGTTTGAAAGAATATAAGACTATTCGTTTTCCAGTTTTGAGAAAGAAAATTAATACTATTTCCATTCTCATCTTTAATAATTACAGCATCTAATTCTTGGCCATTATTGATGATAAAACTAATGTTTTTATCCAAGGCAATATCATCACTGGAAACCGTTACGTATGCTGTATTATCCGTAATTGTTGTTGTAAGATCAAAGGTTTCCCTTGCCTTCCAATAATCACCATAAGCATTCATTTCTTCAATGTACATTCCTTCTGGTAATTCGGAAAGTAATAATTCTTGAGCGGTAAGTTTATAATTTCTATTTGGATGTATTAATAATACAGCAGGAGCCTCATTATCATTTGTTTTTCTAAGTACGTCCAACCAAACTGCAACTTTATCGTTGTAATTCTCTTCACTAATTGGCGTATCTCTAAAAATATCAGAAATAGTAACAGGCAATTCGTAGACGCTAGAAGTTGCACCACTAAAGCTTCTGTTCATTTTATTTTGATACGGAAAATGAGTTAAAACATCACTCGCATTATTACTAGAATTGTACTGATATCCTAAAGCATCCAATACATTGACTAGATACTTGTTATATGCCAAATGCCCAGATCGAAAAGATCGTATCTCTAGGGGATAATCATTCTCAAGAATATTTTTAGACACTTCACATTCTCCAAAAACTGTTCCTCCAACAGTCTCGCTACCATCGTTATAAGGGGTGTAATTTGTTTCTGTATTTCCTGTTGTTCCCATAGGAAATATTGTATTATCTGCAAAATCAGGAAAATGCCCAACAGAATGAGAACCTATGACATGTCCTTTGTTTAGTATACCTGTAATTTCAGTTGCTCTGTCATTATAAAAATCAGAATTAAGAGCATCAGAAAAATAACGTACAGTAATATTGTAATCGGTAATAATATCTATTTCTTTTTCAGAATTTGTAAATAAAGACAACATATCCATTCCAGAAGAACTATCTATATCATGTGTAATCATTAAAGTAGATGTAGTGTTTCCAGGACTGGTGTGTTTCCATGTTAAATAGGGTATATGCTCGTTGGCAATAGCTCTTATAAATAGTATAAACACATCCTGCGTAGGCTCAAATCCATTTCCTGAAGTTCTTTGTGCTTCATAATCACGGTTTATTTGACTTCGTAGAATCACATCTTTCCATGAAACTCCAAAACTATATGCAAAACCATCATCCTTATTGTTTTTGAGAGCGGCTATAGTCCCATTATTATACGTCCCCAAAATAGTAGCATCGGTAATTTCATAGCTATATGTTTTAATGACTTCATCAAGTTCTTCATCACCTAATGAAACTTGTTTTTCATTAGCTTCATTCATCCAACCATAAAACTCAGAAGAAAGATCTTCAGACCAATCTATTTTATGGTTTATTCTTGAATCTGAAAAATTGGAAATTCCAAACAAAGAGAATAAATCTGAGTCGAGCATCCGTGGAGTAATTAATACACCTCCATTAGAAACGTATTCAGTAAGCACTACTTTTTCATCATCCGTAAAACTTGAGCCGTTTATTTCAGATGAGCACAATATAATTGCATAATTAGAAGCTTCATTTAAATCGGTAGTAATTATAAAATGAACCCCTGTTACTTTAAGGATATGCTCTGCAGAAAATAAATTACTGTCGTTGGTTTCAGAATTACGTTGACTCATATCTAATAGAGCAATGCTTCTTTCTTGTGCAGAAATGCCAGTGATTGTTGTTATAGCTATTAAAAATAGTACAAAGAATAATTTCATAATAATGGATATTATGACAGCGAAAGATAGAGTGAAAAAGCTCGAACCATCAATTTGGTAAATGCGATATATAAATGCTTATTGTAATAATAATGGTGATTTATATTTTAAACGCTAGAACAAACTTAGAAGAAGCTTACCCAAGTTTCAGTTTTGTTCGATGATCAGAGTTTTTATAAGGTTCAATGAACCTGGTTAACCTTTAAAGGATATTAAAAAAATAGAGATAAACGGAGTTACCGTTGTTGGATTAGAATTAAAATCCGCATCAGACTTAGATACTTTAATAGTTAGCATAAAACATCATGATTTCTATATAGATTATTTGAATAATAAGCCAGATCTATTTCATTTTTTGGTGTAAGGTCAGTGTTCATTTGATAAATAATATCAATAATACCATAAGATTATATAGACGAATATGCTATTTTTTGGAGTATAGAATTCGTAAATTTACATTTCCAATATCTATAAGATGTCAACAACAAATAACAGGGTTGAAATCCCTGAACTATATAAGATCAATAGGGTAGTAACGCAAGATAGCTATTTGGTAAATGGTACGTTAAAACCATGGGCCGGACAAATGGCAGAAGTGTATTCTACGATTTCTTCTACAGAAGAATATGCACCAACTTTGTTAGGAACCATTCCTCAATTAACAGAAAAAGAAGCGCTGGAATCCCTAGATGCTGCCTGTAATGCATATGATAAAGGTAAAGGGTTGTGGCCTACTATGAAGGTTTCTGATCGTATTGCCTGTATGGAAAAATTTGTAGCGCAAATAAAGATCAAGCGCGATGAGGTGGTTAAACTATTAATGTGGGAAATTGGAAAAACATTGCCAGATTCTGAAAAAGAGTTTGATCGAACCATCGACTATATTAACGATACCATTGAGGACTATAAACAAATGGATCGTGATAGTGCGAAATTTGAAAAAAGTGGAGGAGTTTTTGCACATATTCGAAGAGGACCTTTAGGGGTTGTATTGTGCTTGGCACCCTATAACTACCCTTTGAATGAAACTTTTTGTTTATTGATTCCCGCATTGATTATGGGAAATACGGCCATCTTCAAACCGGCAAAATTCGGAGTCTTATTAATGTCTCCACTATTGGAAGCATTTCAAAATAGTTTCCCTGCTGGAGTAATCAACGTGATTTACGGTAGAGGAAGAACCTTAGCAACACCTATTATGCAATCAGGGAAGGTCGATGTATTAGCATTGATAGGTAACAGTACATCCGCTAAAGCATTGCAAAGTCAGCATCCTAAAAGTAATCGATTACGATTGGTACTAGGTTTAGAGGCAAAAAACCCTGGAATTATATTACCAGATGCAGATTTAGATTTGGCTATTGAAGAATGTCTTGCAGGAACCCTGTCGTTTAACGGTCAACGTTGTACAGCATTAAAAGTGTTGTATGTGCATGAGGACATTGCGGAAACGTTTAATAAGAAATATGCCGAAAGGGTAGATGCGCTGTCATTTGGGAATCCTTGGGATAAAGGTGCGAAGCTAACGCCTTTGCCAGAACCTGGAAAACCTGCCTATATTCAAGAATTGATTGATGATGCTCAGGCTAAGGGAGCGCAAATTATTAATAATAGAGGAGGAGAGACTTCAGATAATTATATTTTTCCAGCGGTATTATATCCTGTAAATAAAGACATGCGTGTTTTTGAAGAAGAACAGTTTGGTCCGGTAGTGCCTATTGTACCATTTAAGGATATAGACGAACCTTTAGATGATATAGCCGATTCTAACTACGGACAACAAGTAAGCTTGTTTGGAAAAGATGTGCATACCTTATCTCCGTTGATTGATAGCCTGGTGAATTTGGTATGTAGAGTTAACCTGAATAGCTCTTGTCAGCGTGGACCTGATGTATATCCGTTTACTGGTAGAAAAGATTCAGCGGTAAGTACCTTAAGTGTACATGACGCCTTACGTTCATTCTCTATAAGAACCTTTGTGGCTTCTAAGGATAATGAATACAACAATGCCATATTAGAAGAATTACTGGATAAGAAAACATCTAATTTTATCAATACTGACTATATTTTATAATGAGTATAGAACAACCAAACAATCCACTCCATGGAGTAAAATTGGCAACTATGTTAGAACAATTGTATTTAGAATATGGTTGGCAGGAATTAGGAGAAACTTTAAACATTAATGCTTTTAAGAATAATCCGACGTATAAATCTAGTTTAAAGTTTTTAAGGAAAACACCTTGGGCTAGAGAAAAGGTAGAGAAATTCTATTTGAAAACGATAGCTAAGTAACAATACATTTTTCACTCTTTAGAAATAGAGAGCTAAAATCAATTCTTCTAATTTTAAGAATGTACATACTAATCTTGATAATAACCTTTACCAAGATTAGTATTATGTAACCTTATTTTTATGGTACTACTAAAAATGTTTTAGCTGCAACATCAATTTTTCCGCCGCCTCTTGGTAACTGAGCAGTAACACGACTAAACTCAAAAGAGTCGCCACTTGTTAGAGACATTAATGCTGTTTTGATTTCATTTGTTAGCAAATGTGATTTTCCTTCAAAAACTTGTGTTTTCTTTTTTTGTCTTTTTATTTTTAAAGTATACTTTGTGATTAATGAACCTGAAGCGCAACCATCTACTCCTAATTTTGTTGTTCTCTTAATGTGGTTTTTATTTACGACACCGCCAAATTTACCGGCAAAAGTTAAATAAGCACCACCAAATTTTGAAGTTGATTTTACAATAGTTAAACTATTCTGTTCTGTCTTTTCTGAATCATTAGTAGTAAAAGCAACTAGGAATAAAGAAGCAAAGAGACTTACTAATACGAGATGTTTTTTCATGATTATATAATTTAAATGAAACAATAATGAATCAAATCTAACGAAAGTCATTATGCGAAATTTTAATAGTAGATGAACAGCGTTTCGTTGTATAGAAATAACTTACTTATGACAACTTGTAAGAAAATTGAGTAGAAGTTAGGTTGTTTTGTTGTTAATCTACGTAATCCAACTGTTCCTCTACAATTTTTTGAGTTCTAGGCATTTTTATAGATATTTACCTTAAAAGTATACATGGGAGGCATTTCAAAATACAAGTTAAAACAAATCATTTACCATGTAATTTTTTGGATCTTATATGTAGCTTCTGAATACATTGCAAATGCTCCACACTTAAGAGGAATGGAACATCAATTAAAGATCAAAACAGATATTTTGTCTCTCCCTTTGCTATTAATACCGACCTATATTATAATTGGCTATGGTATTCCAAAGCTTCTTAGAAAGAATAAGATTTTCTTGTTTTCTATTTTAATTGTTGCATCAGCTACTTTCATTATATATGGAAGAGTAGAATGGTTAGAGTTTGTAAACTATTTAAGAACTGGATTAGAACATGATATGCCAGTAGGGAAAGTTTTAAAAAATGTAGTTAGAGATTATTCAGTAATTAGCTTGGCAATATGTATACATATTATAATAGATTGGAGAGAGCAGAGGATTGTTAATGATAAGCTTATGAAAGCAAACAAATCATTAGATATTGAATTGTTAAAAAACCAATTGCAACCTCATTTTTTATTCAACACACTAAATAATATTTATAGCCTCTCATTAAAACAATCAAAAAAAACACCCGAAGGGATACTGAAGTTATCGCACTTATTAGAATATTTAGTTTATCAATCTAGCGAAAGCGAAGTAGTTTTTAACGAGGAAATACAATTGGTTACAAACTATATTGAATTAGAAAAATTGAGATATGGCGATCACTTGCAACTCGATTTCAAGGTTGATAAACTCAGTGATGATATAAGAACAGCTCCTTTAATTTTATTACCTTTTGTTGAAAATTGTTTTAAACATGGCGGAAAAAATGAAAAAGGAATCTTTTGGATTACCATTAGCATTCGATCTTTTGATAAAGGAATTTATTTTTTTATTAAAAATAGCAAGTCAACAAAAGCCAAAATCAAAACTCAGAAAGGAATTGGTTTACAGAATATAAAAGATCGTTTAAACTTACTCTATAAAGATAAGTATACACTTACTATAGAAGATAATAGTAGTTTTTATGAAGTAAAGTTGCATTTAAAATTATAAGATGATTAAATACAAATGCTTTATTGTTGATGATGAACCACTGGCTATAGAAGTTATTGCAAATCATTTAGAGAAGCTCCAGAACTTTGAAATTGTAGGAAACTACACAGACGCAATAGAAGCTTTCATGCATTATAAAAAAGAAAAGGTTGATCTGTTGTTTATAGACATAAAAATGCCAGATTTTAATGGCTTAGAATTTATAAAATCACTAAAGAATAAACCAGAAATAATAGTCACTACAGCTTTTAGAGATTTTGCAGCTCAAGGATTCGATTTGAATGTTTTAGATTATTTAGTGAAACCTATTTCTTTTGATCGTTTTATGCAATCTATTGATAAATTCTTTGATAAAAAAGGGAGGCAAATTAACAACAAGTTGTATGAAGTTGACGAGCAACAATTTGTGATCGTTAGAGCCGACAGAAAACATGTTAAGTTGTTTTTAAAAGATATTCTATATGTAGAAGGATTAAAGGATTATGTGAAAATTGTACTGAAAGATAAATACATATTAACCAAACAATCCATTGGTAATTTTGAAAAACATTTAAATTCAAAACAATTTTTTAGAGTACATAAATCTTTTATTGTTGCAATGAATCAGATCACAGCATACACAACGCATGATGTAGAAATTGAAAGGATAGAAATCCCTATTGGTAGAAGTTACAAGAAACGTTTTTTTGAATTAATGAATGGTAATTCTTGATAAAGAATAGAAGTCTATATTTCTGATTTTAGAATCTCCAAAACCAACCCTTTAGTCAATGGTTTTCCGTTGGCAATTTTTTTGATGTTTTCAAAAGTGAAAACAAAATCACAACCCACTTTATAATCTGAGCAACCATATGCCGATTTTCCTTTTAGTATCGTTCCTTTCTTACATTTGGGGCAAGATATCTTGTCTGAAGATTTCTCGATTTCGCTCGAAATGACAAGTGCTTTTTTAGGTTCAAGTTTTATATTGAAGTGGTCATCAAAACGCAGCAAGCCTTCTACACTTCCAGCATCTGTTTTAAAACCTTTTAAATTGGTCGTGGAGCCTTTCTCTAATAAGCGAATCACTTGACTCTCAGAAACCTTTTTCTCATACATTTTAAATGGGATCTTAAAACTACAACCACTTTTATATTCAGAGCATCCAAAAGCAGTTGTTCCTTTTAGCAAAGTTCCCTTTTTACATTTGGGACACGTCTTTCCTGCTACTTGTTTTTTTGATTTCTTTTTTGGAGATTTCTCTTTATCAGTTGAAATGACAGCTGATGTGTGAGAAATGGTGATATTCTTTTTACTGGATCGAACCTCATAAACAAGGTCATCCACCATCTTTTTCATATTCTTAATGAATGTCCCTGCATTGAATTCACCACGCTCAATCTCTTTCAGACGTTTTTCCCAACGACCCGTCAATTCAGCCGATTTCAAGAGCTCATTATCAATTAAATCGATGAGTTGAATTCCTGTTTGTGTTGGAATGACTAGCTTCTTTTTACGTTCAATATACTTACGTCGGAATAATGTTTCAATAATACTTGCTCTGGTAGAAGGTCGCCCAATACCATTTTCCTTCATCAATTCACGCATCTCATCATCATCTACTTGTTTTCCTGCCGTTTCCATGGCGCGCAATAAGCTAGCTTCCGTATAATTTCGAGGAGGTTTGGTTTCCTTTTCTAAAAAGGAAGGTTCGTGTGGTCCTGTCTCGCCTTTTGTGAAAGTGGGAAGTATAGATTTTTCGGCTGTCAACTTTTTCTCTTTACTCACATGAACGTCATCTCGAGCGGACCTGTCTGCCGACAAGGCAGGGTCGAGAGATCTAAAGTCAAATACCACACGCCACCCTTGTGTCAAAATTTCCTTCCCGGTAGTTTTAAATGGTACATCCGCAGCTTTTCCTAAAATGGTAGAATTCGAGACTTCACTATCCTCATAGAAGACGGCTATAAACCTTCGCGTAATAATATCATATATCTTCTGCTGATTGAATTGCAAGTTCGCTTCTATTCCTGTAGGTATGATAGCATGATGATCTGTTACTTTTGCATCGTCAAATACCTTTTTCGTTTTTCTGATTTTCTTCCCTAATAAAGGTAGTGTCAGCTCACTGTATTTTGAAAGTCGTTTTAGAATTCCAGAAACTTTTGGGTATACATCATTTGGTAAAAACGTAGTATCAACTCTAGGATAGGTGACTACTTTCATCTCATACAGCTTCTGAACCATTTTTAAGGTTTCGTCCGCTGAGAACCCAAACTTATTATTACAATAGACTTGCAATCCAGTTAAATCAAATAACTTAGGTGCGTAATCCTTTCCTTTCTTTTTAGTGACAGATACAATTTCGAAGTCAGCAGCTTTTACTTTTTCAGCTAAGGCCTGACCATCTTCCTTTTTGGTAAACCTACCATCTTCATAATTGAACAAGGTATCTCTATAAGTCGTTTGCAATTCCCAATACGGTTGTGGTTTGAAGTTTTCGATTTCTTTATAACGATTCACCAACATAGCAAGAGTAGGTGTTTGAACTCGTCCTACGGACAATACTTGTTTGTATCCACCAAACTTAACCGTGTACAATCGTGTTGCATTTAAACCTAATAACCAATCACCAATGGCCCTGGAAAAACCAGCATAGTAAAGATTATCATATTTTTCAGAAGAATGTAAATTGTTGAACCCATCTTTGATGGCCTCTTCGGTTAGAGAAGAAATCCACAAGCGCTTAACTTCTCCTTTATAATTTGCTTGATTGATCACCCAACGTTGAATCAGTTCTCCTTCCTGACCAGCATCCCCGCAGTTAATAATTACATCTGCTTTTTCGAATAATCCTTTTACAATATTGAATTGCTTTTTGATGCCTGCATCGCCAGTAACTTTTGTGTTGAACTTCTCAGGGAGCATGGGTAAGTTATTTAAATCCCAACTTTTCCAATGCGGTTTATAATCTTTAGGTTCTAATAAAGTACATAGGTGTCCAAATGTATACGTAACAGCATAGCCATTCCCTTCATAGTAACCATCACGTTTAGTGTTGGCTCCTAGAATGTTAGCAATCTCTCTTGCTACACTGGGTTTTTCTGCAATACAAACTTTCATGTATAGTATTTGGATTGCGGAAATTAATAAATTATTTGGTAAGTCTGCAAGTTAGAACCAAGTAAAAACAACCTCGATATGATACGTTAATCTGTTCTTTTTGGAACACTATGAATATCAATGCTGATTGCTTGTAGTAAAAACTGAACCCCTAAAATAACAGGTAAAGCTACTAGCATGATAGTACCTGCATTGTTTTCCGTGTTTTCTAGGATACCTATAGTCCATCTGTAGATTCCAAAGCTGAAACCAAATAATAGGAGAGGCATGGCAATGAGCATATAGATGGAAGCCATATTAAAATTATAGATATAATATTTAAAGAATATCCTTTTGATGAATCTCTTACATATTTTAAAAGGAAAGGTCAATAGTATTTTTCGAATATTTAGATTGCTTTTTTCATTCTTATAAATGGCAGAGATAGGAACATCTTCTACCACCTTGTTGGCAAGATTCAAATGGATTAACATATCTGTTTCAAAGAAGAATCTTTTTTCAATCTTATCAAGATTTATACTTTGCAAAGCGTGGTAAGAAATAGCGCAAAACCCATTTGTCGGATCCATCATATTCCAATACCCTGAGGCTGCTTTTATGATAAAGGATAACATACTATTTCCAAAAAGCCGGGTTTTGGGCATACTTTTAAGTGCTTCAAAATCATGAAACCGATTCCCTTTTGTATAATCTGCTTTGTTGTCGATAATCGGTTGTATTAACGTAGCGATGTGATTCGGATCCATCTGACCATCACCATCTAACTTAACCACAATATCACTTTTTAATGTGATAGCTTTTTTATAACCACAAATGACAGCGCCTCCTACACCTTGATTACGTTCATGAGTAATAACATGGAGGTTTTGCAGATGTAGATTCGTAGCAATATGTCCCGAGTTTTCCGGACAAGCATCGTCGACAACAATAATGTCATCCACAAATTCTGGAATAGATAACAGTACATCTTTGAGTTGTGCTGAAACTTGGTAACATGGAATTACAACTGCTATTTTTTTAGATGATTTCATACGCGGATCGGTGTTTTCTTTCGTGCTGTAAATACCTCAAAGAGTACTACTGGAAATAGTAATTTTCTCAATGTATTTACTTCTAAATGAGTTGCAAATTTTTTCTTGATTTTAGCAATAGTAGTAACATGATAATCTCCTGTAAATTTACTGCCTGCTATGCTTCTTCCTAATTTATACAAACTGTTCTCTGTGG
>Ga0316204_10002364_pt1 | contig 43225 bp, 44 predicted proteins | sample 6monrhotite_MG_2_FD_205661 | JGI IMG/M metagenome (GOLD analysis project Ga0316204, IMG submission 205661) | Microbial mat bacterial communities from mineral coupon in-situ incubated in ocean water Damariscotta River, Maine, United States -... | ecosystem: Environmental > Aquatic > Marine >... | reverse complement strand
CTCAATATGGCGAGACGTGAGCCATCAAAGATGTCGGTCAAAAGAAAACGCCTCAAAGCCGCCCTGAACAGAACATACCGCGAAAAATTACTCGCTTGTTAACGTTTTATGATTTTGCCCTGTTGTCATAAATGCTTGCCATTGTGAGCGGTTACTCCAATCTAATAGGCGAACAACCCGGAGCGCAAATAATGACCAATGATGCCAATCTAGCCGGAAAGACCTGCGTCCCCTGTCAGGGCGGCGTTCCGCGCCTAGATCTTGACACCTCGCAGGGCGCGATTACGCACCTGGAGGGCTGGACGCTGAATGACGACGCGACGCGCATTATCCGCACCTTCACATTTGACAATTTTGTCGCCGCACAGGCCTTCTCCATTAAAGTGGGAGATTTGGCCGAACAGGAAGGTCATCACCCCGACATCAATCTCGGGTGGGGATATTGCACCGTGACGTTCCAGACCCATAAAATTCGCGGATTGCATGAGAATGATTTCATTATGGCAGCAAAGGTCAATGAAATGTCGCGCGGAGGCGCTGATTAAATCGTTTCTGCGCAACAAGTCATTGCGAAATCGAAAAATTAAGCCCATATTATCCACGCCGGTTTACCGGCTATGGTGATAAACGCCTTGCGGAATAAGCGTTACGGACCCGGGGGCAGTGCCCGGCGCCTCCACCAAATTCACCCTTGCTGCCGCAAACATTTGCTGGCCTTGGGTTTTTGGGGGCGAAACAGGATCGACGTGCGTAGTAAAGGCCTGGTTTTTGCTCGGTGGGGTTCCGCCGTTACCGGACCATTTTAGTAGTTGCAAATGACAACTATGCTCCGATGAAAGCTGCTGCGTAAGCGGTCGCTTAATCGAACTAACTCCTTGCGGTTAGCACTGTAAGGCGGGGTCCGGAGGGCACCTGGCAACAGAAGCCCTCCACTTTATTTTGCTAAACGCTCTGGTATCCACTGTACGATCATTGTAAAAGTTCTGTTATGGATATGGATGAAAATAGCCCTCTCCGCTACGACCTATGGGTTGAGGATGCGCTTCGTGCGGTTATTCGCCGCACGCTGAACTATGCGGAAAAAAATGGTCTGCCCGGTGATCACCATTTCTATATTACCTTTCGGACCACTGATGACGACGTCGACATTCCCGACTTCATCCGTGCGGATCACCCTGAAGAGATGACCATCATCCTCCAGCATCAATATGAAAATCTGGAAATCCGCGAAGATTCCTTTACCGTGACCTTACGTTTCAATGGTCGCCCGGCCCGCCTCGACATTCCCTTATCATCGGTAATCTCATTTGCCGACCCGTCAGTTAATTTTGGGCTGCAATTAAAAATGGTCAGCATCGAAGAAGACGAAATGGACATGGATTTCGATTACGGCGATATCGGCGACCAGGAAACAGACTCCGCCACGGCGGGTAAAGGCGATTCCACTGATCAACCCAAAACGGGTGAAGTCATTGCGCTGGATTCTTTTCGCAAAAAAACCTGAACGCGACGAATGGCGTTGGCAAAGGGTCCAATGCGATAAATGCCGCCAACCTCAAAGAGAGGCTTGCCATGAATGAGTATGTCCACCACACCATGTTTCCCTTGGGCGAAGACCCTACCGACTATCGCAAACTTTCCGGCGATTATGTCTCGGTGGCTGACTTTGAGGGACAACCTGTTCTTAAAATTGAAACCGCCGCGCTAACCTTGTTGACGTTTGAAGCCTTTAAAGACACGTCACATTTGTTACGCACCGCACATTTGCAAAAGCTTGCGGGCATCCTTGATGACCCTGAAGCCTCCGATAACGATCATTTTGTCGCCATTGATCTGCTAAAAAATGCCAATATCGCGGCAGGTGGCGTGCTCCCCATGTGCCAGGATACGGGCACAGCGATTATTATGGGTAAAAAAGGCCAAAACGTATGGACTGGCGGCGGCGATGAAGCGGCACTATCCGAAGGCGTGATGAAAACCTATACAGAAACCAACCTTCGTTATTCGCAAGTGACAGCTCTCGATCTGTTCAACGAAAAAAATACCGGCAACAACTTGCCGGCCCAGATCGATCTTTACGCGGACGAGGGTGACGCCTACAAATTTTTGTTCATCGCTAAGGGCGGTGGCTCAGCCAACAAAACCTTCCTTTATCAGGAAACCAAGGCGTTGCTGAACGAAACGCGACTGATGGCGTTTCTTGATGAGAAAATCCGCACCCTCGGTACTGCCGCCTGCCCGCCCTATCATCTGGCGATTGTGATTGGCGGCACCTCGGCTGAGCTCAATCTCAAAACCGTTAAAATGGCCTCAACCGGCTATTACAACGAGCTGCCGACTGAAGGCAACGAACACGGCCAGGCGTTCCGTGATCTGGAGTGGGAAGAGCGTGTTTTAAAACTGACCCAAGACATGGGAATTGGTGCACAATTTGGTGGCAAGTATTTCTGCCATGACGTCCGGGTAGTTCGCCTCCCCCGCCACGGCGCCTCCTGCCCAGTGGGTATTGGCGTTTCATGCTCAGCTGACCGTCAAATCAAAGGCAAGATCACCAAAGATGGCGTTTTCCTTGAGCGCTTGGAAACCAATCCGGCCCGTTTTCTTCCTGATGTAACCGATCAGGACCTAAATGACGACGTGGTCAGCATCGACCTTAACCAACCCATGCCAAATGTGCTGGCTGAGTTGAGCAAGCACCCCATCAAAACCCGCCTTTCATTGACAGGGTCATTGATTGTCGCGCGCGATATCGCCCACGCCAAGCTACAAGAGCGCCTGGATGCTGGCGACGACTTACCTCAATACTTCAAAGATCACGCCGTCTATTATGCCGGTCCGGCAAAAACACCCGAAGGGTATGCATCTGGATCATTCGGACCAACAACGGCGGGGCGCATGGATTCCTATGTTGAGGCCTTTCAAGCCGCCGGTGGGTCGATGATTATGCTGGCCAAGGGCAACCGGTCCCAAGCGGTGACGGACGCCTGCAAAACCCATGGCGGATTTTATCTGGGTTCAATTGGCGGCCCGGCGGCGCGCCTAGCGCTTGATTGCATTACCAAAGTCGACGTGGTCGAATACGAAGACTTGGGCATGGAAGCGATCTGGAAAATCGACATCGTTAATTTCCCGGCGTTTATTGTCGTTGACGACAAGGGCAATGATTTTTTTGCGGAATTTCGAAAGTAGGTCCAGGTATGGCATCGGTGCTTGGTTCATTTACAACGTTCCCCCGTACCCGTCTGGCGGCTGCTCCGACGCCACTGGAGGCTATGCCAAATCTATCGCAGCACTTGTGCGGACCTAATCTCTTTGTCAAACGCGATGACCTGACCGGTTTGGCGTTTGGTGGCAATAAGGCGCGGCAGCTTGAATATTACTTCGGTGAAGCCTTGGCCCAAAGCGCCAACGTCGTTCTGATCACCGGTGCCGTACAGTCCAACTTCGTACGCTCAGCAGCGGCGGCGGCGGCCAAACTGGGCCTAAAGTGCCACGTTCAGCTTGAAGAACGGGTGCCGGGTATCGATGAGACCCATCGAAACTCCGGCAATGTCCTGCTTGACCGGTTGCTTGGCGCGACGCTTCATCACTATCCAGAGGGAGAAAATGAAGCTGGTGCGGACAGACAAATCAGTGGGATCGCTGAAGCGCTGAAAGCCAACGGCGACAGGCCTTACATTATTCCGTTGTCACCAGGCCATCCGCCGCTTGGTGCCCTTGGTTATGTCGCCGCCGCCGAGGAAATTCTTGGCGACCTTAAGCGTGATAATCTCAAAATAGACGAAATAGTTGTTGCCTCTGGAAGCACTTCGACTCATGCCGGATTACTATTTGGCCTTCGGGCGCTTGGATCGAACATTCCGGTGATCGGCGTTTGTGTTCGTCGGCCCGCTGATCAACAGTCACCACGTGTCATGGCCCGTTGTCAGGAAATTGCCAGTTTACTTGATGCTGAGTTGCCGGTAACCAATGAAGACGTCATTACAACTGACGCGACCTTGGCCCCAGGATATGGACAATTGAACGCCATGACGCTTGAGGCCCTGCAGCTCGCCGCATCGAAAGAGGCACTAATCCTAGACCCGGTCTATACGGGCAAAGTGTTCGCCGGCATGATCCATCGTATCCGTCATGGTGGTTACCCGTCTGACGCCAATGTGCTGTTTATCCATACGGGGGGCCAACCCGCGCTATTTGCCTATGAGCCCGAAATAACCCAGGCGATGGACCCTCACACGTGAACCTGCCGGTCTTACTTCATGACGGCCCTGAGAACGCTGAGCTGACAATTGCGCTGGCCCACGGTGCGGGCGCACCAATGGATAGCGATTTCATGCAGGTCTTTGCACGCCGACTGAGTGAAAATGGGTTTCATGTGGTCCGCTTCGAATTTCCCTATATGGCCGAACGACGCCAAACCGGCAAAAAGAGACCGCCAAACCGCGCTCCCATATTGTTGGAGACCTGGAATAAGGTGATCGAACACCTAGGCCCTGAACACCTGATCATCGGTGGGAAGTCCATGGGCGGACGGATTGCTAGTATGGTTACCCAAGAGCACGAACAAACGGGCAATCCCCTTTTGGGGCTGGTTTGTCTCGGCTATCCGTTTCACCCGCCAGGAAAGCCGGAGAAACTGCGCGTTGAGCACCTAAAGACGCTAAAAACACCGGCTCTCTTTTGTCAGGGAACACGAGACACCCTGGGAACGAAAGAAGACGTCGCCGCCTACTCCCTTTCAGAAACCATCCGCATACACTGGCTGGAAGACGGCGATCATAGCTTCAAACCAAGGAAAAAATCCGGTTTTAGCGAAGACGGAAACCGCCAGGCCGCAATAGCCGCAATAAGCGAATTTGCGGGCGCGCTAGCCCCCTGAACCGACGATAGGGCACAGGGCCCGGCCCTAATGTCATATCGTCAGCGCATTCGAGGCTTAATCGTCAGCGTTTTTTTCTCGTTTTTGTAACGATGACAGCACCTCTTCATATATGCTAACGGCAACATCTGGCGGAATATCGCCGCTGCTATCTGCCAGTTTTGAAATGATTGGGCCGGTCAAAAGAGCCGCGACAATTTTATTTTGATCCATTATTATTTTCCTCAAAAATTTCAATTTGATAACAACTGCTTTAGGAATCAATAGTCTATCAACTGATGCAGCAGAACGCGACAAAGATATTGAAAATGAGAAGCAGTCCAACTGAGCCCCGACATACCGCCCAAACGTTTTGAAGGAGCCCCATCATGACGATGAGCCAGGAATTCAAAGATTTTCTTGTCGATATGCTCGACCCGATCGGTCCAATCGACGCCAAGCGAATGTTCGGTGGCGGTGGATTGTTCCTGCACGGCAATATGTTTGCCTTGATCGACGAAGATGTCCTGTATTTCAAGGTCGATGACGGAAACAGGCAATCCTATGATGAGGTAGCGGCACCTGCATTCACCTTTACCCGGGCAAATAAGAAGATATCCCTGTCCTATCGACAACCCCCAGCCGAGGTCATCGACGACGCGGACGCGCTTTGTCACTGGGCAGAGCAAGCATTGCAGGCTGCGCAGCGATCTGCATCACCCATCAAAACAAAAAAACGTGGTGCGAAATGACCGTTTCAGAAGGCGTCAAACTACGCAAACGGTCCGTCAGAATTGCCGGGCATTTGACCAGCGTTTCAATTGAAGAGATATTTTGGCTGGCGCTCAGAAACATCGCCGACAAGCGCGGCATGTCCATGAATGCCCTGGTCACTGAGATCGACATTGCCCGCTCTGGCAACCTTTCAAGCGCGCTCCGCGTATTTGCCTTCGAAAACACGCGCAAGATCTAAATGCCGCGCGACGCGGCTAATTGAACAATTTTTGCAATAAGTCTTGAGGGTTAAGCTGCTGTTTTTGCGGGGGTTGTGCTTGCTGGGGTTGTGCTTGCGGGGGTTGAGAATTCCTTGGAGGAGGCGGAGCGTTTCCAGTATCCCCGGTCGTTCCAACCGGCGGCGGGTTTGATGTTGGTTGCCCGCCACCACCCAGGATACCTTTTAAAACATTTCCCAGCCCTTTTGGCGCTTTGTTCAACAACAAGTCGGCACCAGGTATTGGCAGCGTTGACCCCATCGCGGCACCCATATCGACATCGACATTGGGTTGATCAAGCGGTCCAGTAACTGAAAACGGAACGGTGCTCTTATTGCTCAATAATTTAGCCTGCAACAGCCTCGACAATGCGCTTTGCTTCAATTCAACCTGACCGTTTACGTTTAGGTTCCAATTGGGCAAATCAATCACCCCCCCAGCCGAACCATTTCCCAGACCCGAGACCAACGCCAAGTCGCTCGTCTGGGCGACGCCTTTATTGACTTTAAACGACCCGCTCACGTCAGCGCGACTGGATTGCTTGCTGGCACCAAACTGGTTAAGCGCCGACACCAGCCCATATACCCCGGCAAAAACAGATCCCTTGGTTTGCTTACTGACGTCAAGGTCTTTCATGTTGAAGGCGGCGGTCCCGCCAAGCGTTGACACAAAATCGGCAACGCTGCGTCCAATTGCACTAATATCAAGATCAACATCCAATCGACCGTCCGCCGATGGGTCGCCAACAACGGCGCGCAAGGCATCGGAAATTTTAATCCCAACAACCTTTATTTTGCTGCCGACTTGATTACTGGTCCCCGCAGCAACCCGCAAAACGCCGTCGACTGTCCCACCAAAAATACTGCCGGTAAGCTTATGAATATTTAACACGCCATCCTTGACTGCGGCAGACAGGTTGGCTTGTTTGACGACGTACTTTTCATAGGTAACAACCGGGGCTTCAACGTAGATATCTGCGTCAAAAGCATTAAGCCCGGACAGGTCAATAGGATTGGCTGACCACCGTCCTCTTTTTGCCGCCAGATGCAGCGCTGGATTTTTGCCGATCACCCCGCGACCCGGCCACGCCACTGGTTGAACGCGAAGTGGTCCCCATTTTCCGTCGTACAGCGACGCCTTTTGTGGCGCGGGGAGGAAGGGGTCAATGGTGAGCGCACCCGTTTTTATGGCCGCCTTGATATGTGGCTTGGCGCCCGCCAGATTGAGCGTCGCATCACCAGCAAGTGAAATGTTTCCAATCTTTCCCTTGATCGCACTTACTTTGACGACGCTGGCCGTCCCCGTTGCACGTAACGACAGGTCTAACCCGCCAATTTTTCCGGATGGTCGATAGGAACTGCCTAATGCACGCACCAAGCGCGCCATGTCTTTGTGTTTGGCTAAAATATTCAGATCGAACATATCTGAAGTTGGTATTGGCGACAGGCTTCCTGCCATACTAACAGTGGCACCCGCCACCTGCACTTGAGACTTAATGGTCGGCTTCAACAGATTACCATCAACGACGGTATCAATGCTAAATGCACCCATTTTTTTCGCGTCGATTCCAAGTTCCACCCCAGCCATTCGCATGAGTGGCGCGAGGTTTTTCGTATTCATTTTAACCCGTAATGCCTGAGCTTTCGGAAACCCCATCAGGTCATTCAGTTGACCGGACACCGACGTTGATGCCCCAGCCAAACGCCCGATCCCGAGGTGGCGAATTTCAAGATTGTTGTTAAAAAGCGTTGCATCCACCGAAGCATCACGAACCTGTTCTCCCCGAAATATCAAGGACTTAACTCGAGCCTTGATGTTCGCATCAAATGTGCCGAGTACGGAAAGTCCGGCAATCGGCGAAGACGTCTTCTTCGGCTTGACCGACGCTGCGGTGCTTCCTGTAATATTGTCGTTTGAATTGGTTGTTGGTGCAGACGACGGCAACGCGCCATTCTTGGTCGATTTTGGCAAATAGGCATCTAGATCAACACGGTCAAGCAAGACATTGATGCCAAAAGACGGGCGTCTGCGAAAGGCAATCGTTGCGGCACCGGTTAGGCGTGAACTGTCAAACCTGAAATCAAGCCCAGTGATCTGAGCTTGTTCAGGGGTCACGTTCATCTCAGCCTTTATTCCCAGTTTCCGTAGACGGCCAGAGGGAACGCCCTTAATGTCTATCTTCAACCAATCCAAAACACCGTGAAGATCATTGACCGTGGTTTCGACTTCGCCAACAAAATTTGGTTTTCCGCCGTCTGCTGAAAGCGTGCCGAATAGGGCAAGGTCAGAACCCCCAGGGAATTGAGCGGACAATTGACCCAACGTTAGGAGACCATCTGCCACATTGGCGTTGACCAATAAATCACGCACCAACCCCCCTTGATACTTTACTGCATCGACAGAGACGATAACCGATCCCTGCAAATCAGGTGGAATTTGAAACTCTGCAGGCGGTTCGGTTTGTTCGCTTAGTGCTGGTTTTGCGATAATTTTTGCATCGGTCTTTTTCGATGCCGCCTTAGTTGACGTTGAGGTAGCCGACGCGGCGGCTTCTTCAGCCAACCATCGATCAACATCCAATTGACTGGTGTTCAAGCGCACGGCAAAGCTGTTCTGGGTGCCCAATTCAACGGAAACGTCGCCGTCGATTTTTGAGTCCGCAATTGACATGCTCAAACCTTTAACATCACCGCCTATGGCAGAACCGCTTAATGTCCCCTCAAAGGCAAAGGCCTGGGCGATGACAGGCGGCAAGCCCTTCGCTCCAATTGCATCAAGAACTTTAAGCAAATTCTTCCCGCCACCTTTGATGTTGCCCTTGACGCGTGGGGCATCAGGCAGACCAAGAACCGTACCGTTGAGTTGCACGCTGACGAGATCAGGGGCGATGCCGGTCTTAATATTGAACGTCAAAGTGCGGTCCTGAATAATTTCACCGATGTTGACGTTATAGGTCAACGGAATTCCGTGGGTCTCCACGGTCCCCTTAACCTGGTATGGCCCTTTTAACGAAGCGGCTGCAATTTCCGCATTAATGCCTTCAATCCGTTCGTCCAAATTGCCCGTTCTGTCCAGATATATCAGGGTTCCATTTTCAATGGTGAAATTATCAACAATGACAGATGGCGCTTGGTTTTTGGCAGGCTCAATTGAACCTGATGCGCCACCAGATGAAGGCGCGGAACTAGCGCTGGGCGAGGCCGCTGATTGAAGGTCCCAATTTCGCCTGCCATCGGCGAGCACTTCCAAGTGAATGATCGGTTCAATCAGCCTGACCGTCTCAACCTTGACCTGCCCGCTAAGAAGCGGCGCGAGGGCAATACGGACTTCCGCCGATTTCAGGCTAAGCATGTTTTTTGACGTTGCATCCTTGATATTTGAAAGATGGACATCACTGGCAAGAATGGCCGGGGCGGGCAACACCGTAATACGGACATCACCGCCAATTACCAGATCGCGACCAGTTAAGACCTTAACCTGTTTGGCTATATCGTCTTTATAATTATTCCAGTCGATCAGCCCAGGCCCAACGACAATTGCGGCGATTAACACAACAACTAGAATTCCGCCTCCCCAGAGGACCTTTTTCACGCGCAATCTCCGAAAATTAAATTAAAGGGCATTCCGACAACGATTTCAGTCGGCAAGTCTATGCTCTATCGCGTCTTAGGGCAATATCAGCACAGCGCGGAAGTCATTCACATTGGTGCAGGTTGGGCCGGTAATAACCAAGCCGTCAATTGCAGAAAACAGTCCATACGAGTCGTTGTTTTGAAGGAATGCCGCAGCGTCCAAGCCCGCTTGTCGAACCTGCTTTAACGTCTCTGGAGAGACAACCATTCCGGCATTATCTTCGCTGCCGTCAATTCCATCAGTATCACACGATAAGGCAAAAATTCCCTCAGCCTCCGCCAAAGCAATCGCCATGGATAAGGCATATTCGCCGTTCGGTCCACCGCGCCCATCGCCAGTGAGCGTCACTGTTAATTCACCACCCGACAGTAAAATCGCCGGAAGTTTAACATCACTGTTGCCATTCTTAATATCAAGCGCCCGTGCCGCATGTTGGCGGGCAACATCACGGGCCTCGCCTTCCAACCGGTCACCTAGATTGATAACAGAAAATCCCGCTTGAGCAGCAACCTCTGACGCTGCAGCCAAACTGACCTTCGGCAACCCAGCCAGTATCGTTGCTGCGTCATCAAACACCTTATCGCCAGGCTTTGGTGTTTCCGAACGGGCGGCGGCCAAATGGCGGGCGACTGCATCAGGCAATTCAATCGCGTATTTTTCGATGACCTTCCGGGCGTCGGCAAACGTCGTTTCATCTGGCACCGTTGGCCCAGAGCCAATGACTTGAGGCAAGTCCCCAACGACGTCAGAGATCAGCAAGGTCACCAGCCGCGCCGGAGCGACCAACTCGGCTAATCGCCCACCTTTAATGGCCGACAAATGTTTTCGCACGCTGTTCATTTCGACAATATCCGCGCCCGAGCGTAGCAATGCCCGATTGACGGCCTGCTTGTCTTCAAGCGTCAATCCATCGACCGGGCAGCTCAATAACGATGAGGCCCCTCCGGATATCAAGACCAGACATAAATCATCCGGTCCCAAACTTTGTGCCAGTGCCATAATGCGCCGTGCGGCTTCCTGACCGGCCGCGTCGGGAACTGGATGTGCGGCTTCAACGATCTCAATGTGACGGCAGGGTACGGCAAAGCCATATCGGGTCACGACCAGACCGGATAAATCGCCTGACCAGTTGTCTTCAACCGCCTTGGCCATAGCCGCTGATGCCTTACCGGCACCAATAACAACCGTTCTACCAGTCGATTGCATGGGCGGTTCAGGCAAATGGGCAGGGATGCACACCTGCGGATCAGCCGCAGCAACCGCCACGTCAAACAGATGGCGCAAAAAAGTATGTGGGTTTTCTATCACGTCAGACATTTAAATTCACGCTCGATCAAAGACGAATAATTTTACCAGGATTCATTATATTATCCGGGTCTAGCGCCATTTTCATCGACCGCATAACACTGATTGCTTCGCCATGTTCCGCGGTTAGAAAGTCAATTTTTCCATAACCGACGCCGTGCTCTCCCGTGCACGTCCCCTCCATCGCAAGCGCCCGCATGACCATTCGTTCGTTGACGGCGTTGGCGCGGGCAACTTCATCTTCGTCGTCAGGATCAAGAATTAACACCAAATGGAAATTACCGTCACCGACGTGCCCGACAATCGGTGCGATCAACCCAGACGCTTCTATGTCTTTGCGGGTTTCAAGAATGCATTCCGTGAGGCGGGAAATCGGCACGCAGACGTCAGTCGCGATGCCGACACCACCAGGCCTTAAGGCAAGTGCCGCATAATAGGCGTCGTGGCGGGCCTGCCATAGCTTGGTACGGTCTTCCGTTTTGGTCGCCCACTGAAAATCTTCCCCACCCAAATCACTGGCGATCTCGGCAACCAAAGCCGCTTGTTCGGCAACACCGGTTTCTGAACCGTGAAACTCGAAAAACAACGTCGGCGCGACCGCATAATCAAGCTTCGAATACTTGTTCACCGCATCCATTTGCACATCATCAAGCAATTCAATCCGCGCCACCGGAATACCGCATTGGATGGTTGCGATCACCGTATTGACGGCGGATTCCAGATCAGGAAAGGCGCAAACAGCCGCAGAAATTGAATCCGGGATACCGTAAAGCTTGAGCGTCACTTCGGTGATCACCCCAAGTGTTCCTTCGGAGCCGACGAACAACCGCGTCAGGTCATATCCGGCTGCTGATTTTTTAGCCCGCCCGGCAGTGTGAATAATTCGCCCATCTGCCATCACCACGGTTAACGACAGCACATTTTCACGCATCGTCCCGTAACGCACCGCATTGGTACCTGATGCCCGGGTCGCTGCCATGCCACCAAGGCTGGCGTCGGCTCCCGGGTCAATTGGGAAAAACAGGCCAAGGTCCCTAAGATGCTGATTGAGCTGCTTACGCGTGACGCCCGCTTGAACCCTGACATCCAGATCATCGGCATTAACTGCAATGATTTGCTTCATTTCTGACACATCAATCGACAGCCCGCCATGTAACGCGGCAACGTGACCTTCCAACGACGTTCCCGTTCCATAAGGGATCACAGGCACCTTGTGGGCCGCACAAATTTTGACAATTTGACTGACTTCTTCGGTCGAGTGGGCAAAAACAACCGCACCCGGTGGGATCGACGGGTGATAGGATTCGTCTTTTCCGTGTTGCAGGCAAACCGCATCGGATGTCGACAGGCGTTGTTCGACAACGCTGCGCAATTCTTCGAGAAATTCGGCGCTTAGGTCTACGGGGTTGGTTTGCATGTTCCGCTATCCTTTAGTTTGGTGTGCAGTTTAGCTTGGACACCAGGGTTGAAACAGCGAATTTTATAGATGTTAATGGCAGCGGCGACATGGATTGTGTTTGCCGACCCCACAGTCAGATTTTCCGGCCTTTCAACCCCCGCCGGACCTCGTCTACATGGCGTCGCAATCCTGCCAAATGAGGGTTAATGGTCAGGGCTTTTTGCCAAATTTCGATGGCGGCTTGCGGTTTGCCAATAGCTTGATAAATCATTCCCATTCCCGATAACGCGCCGAAATGGCGGGGTTCCAGGGTCAATGTCTTTTGAATATCACCGACAGACTCATCAAACCGACCCATCATGAAGTATACCGTCGCCCGCTTGTTCCAGGCTTCGGCATAGTCGGGTGCCATGGCAATAACGCGGTCAAACACCGTAACAGACGTATGAAGCGCGCCTGCATTCATCGCTTGAATTCCGGCGGCCATCAGTTCATCGACATGTTCGACCCCTCGCTTAACCCATAATACCCAGATCTCACCTTCGGTGCGCTGAGCTTTCGCAGGGTCATCGGTAGACCGAAGGACCAAAAACAGATCATCGAGCTTTGGGTCGTTCTGATCGGCCAAGCCGGGAACCGGCGCAACCGACAAGAAAACAACAACAGCAAGGGCAGCTACTTGTTTCATAGAATAAGCGTAGGCGGTTTTACGGTAATGCTTCAAGGTCTCTGCCTTATTTAACGATCAATCTTGCGTGAACAAAATCAACGTAAGGCAGTCGGCTTCGGACCGCCTGTCGCCCAGTCAAGCAGCTCTGCAGTATGCACAACAGGCGTATTGCCCATACCTTTGCCGATGTGCATAAGACAGCCAATATTGCCCGTCGCCACGACATCAGCCCCAGTTGCCGACAGGTTTTTCACCTTACGGGCCTGCAACTGATCGGCCAGTTCGGGCTGCATGATATTATAAGTTCCTGCTGAACCGCAGCAAAGATGAGCTTCTTTTGGCTCCCGCACGTCAAACCCAGCCGCACGCAGTAAGGATTTTGGCTGTTGCTTGAGTTGTTGACCATGCTGCATCGAACAGGCTGAGTGATAGGCAACAACTGGCTGTTGATCCAAGGCGATCGGGTTAAGGTCAGTTTCGATAATGACTTCCGTCAGGTCCTTGGTCAGGGCCGACATATGCGCCGCCCGCGAGGCCCAATCTGGATCACCCCGCAACATGAAACCGTAATCCTTAACCATCGTGCCACACCCCGAGGCATTGATGACAATTGCGTCGAGCCCACCATTGGCTTCGACCTGTTCCCACGCAAGGATGTTGCTTTTAGCAGCGGCCTGGGACTCATCTTCCTTGCCCATATGATGAACCAGCGCTCCGCAACATCCCCCGCCAGCCGCAATTACGACTTCGCAGCCATGCCGTGACAGCAATCGTACCGTCGCTTCATTAATTGACGGTGCAAGCACTTGCTGAGCGCATCCTGTCATCAAGACAACGCGTCTTGATTTTTCTCCAATTGATGGAAAGGTTTGTGGTTTGTCGACAAATGACGGGCTAGAGATGATCGACGGTACGGCATTGATCAATCCCTGCAACCGCCCCGGCATCAACGTGGCGAAAGGCTTAACAAACCAGCCCGCCAGCAATGACCAGCGAAACCGCCGTGGACTGGGTAGGACAAACGCCAGCAGAGCCCGTAAAAGTCGCTCGGCCAAAGGCCGCGAATAGGTTTTTTCAATATGAACACGGGCGTGGTCAACCAAATGCATGTAATTTACCGATGCTGGGCACGTCGTCATGCACGACAAACAGGACAGGCAGCGGTCAACGTGTTTAACCACTTTTTCCGTCGCCGGTTTGTCGCCTTCCAGCATGTCTTTGATCAAATAAATTCGGCCACGTGGGCTGTCCAGTTCGTCGCCCTTTAATACATAGGTCGGACAGGTGGCGGTACAAAACCCGCAATGAACGCATTTCCTTAGCGCCTCGTTGACGACATCAATACCCGGCTCACCAAGTTGCGCCGCAGAAAATAATGTTTGCATGATGGTATTAAACCCCGTCGTACATTCGGCCCGGGTTCAATACTCCACCGGGATCGAAACCTTCTTTAAGTCGTTTTGTGATATTGGCCAGACCGTCCGTCTGCGGATGGAACACAGGAACCGTTTGGCGAAGTTTGGCCGGAGCCCGAAACAACGTTGCGTGACCGCCCGCTTCATTGACGATGGCCCGAATTCCAGTCGCACAGGCATCGTCTTTTTGATCGACCGCCAACCAAACCAATCCCCCGCCCCAATCGTAGATAACCTCGCCCGGATGGCCTTCAAGAATAGACAGGGCCACATGCGAGCCACTGGCCGGTGGCACCGACAAACGCCAGATGGCGCGGTCTTGCTCAGCCGCTAAAAAAGAAACATCGCGAACCTCTTTCCAGAACGCCAGGGAGTTAGTGGTATGGAGTTCTTCTATGTCACCATAGACCTTGAGGGTTTTTTTAAGGTCTTCCGCACGGTGCTCAACGGATGGCCCTGGGCCTTCAACCCGAATCGCGGTAACGCTACCGCCAACAGAGTGCACGTAATCGACTTTGGAAAACTCAGTAACCTTGGCTGGAATAAATGCCGCGCCCGACACCTCGTGGGCACTGGTCAACGCGTCGGTCATAGAACTGATACCACCATGGTCATAAATGCCATTTGTCGCCCAGCGCACCAGCACGGTGCGAATTTTCTCAGGTCTTGGCATCACCTTACAGGTTAGTTCAGTCATTACCGCCAAGGTGCCGTATGAACCAGCGATCAATTTCGACAGATCAAAACCGGTGACATTTTTGACAACTTTGCCACCAGACTTAAACACTTCACCGCGCCCACCAACCGCATGAAACCCCAGAAAATGATCCCGCGCCGATCCGGTTTTGACGCGCCGGGACCCGGCGAAATTGCATGCGATCAAACCTCCCAAAGTGCCTTCGTCCGGCGCACGGCCAAGTAGCGGACCAAAATCTGGTGGCTCGAAATTCAGCACCTGCCCCTTTTCAGCAAGCGCCTGTTCAATATCACGTAGTGGCGTCGCCGCTTTGGCCGTCAGTACCAGTTCATTGGGTGCGTAATCTTCGATCCCTTTGAGTTGACTGAGGTCAAGCGTATAATCACAAGCGACGGATCGGCCAAGCATGTCTTTGCTGCCGCGTCCCTGTACATTCAGGGTCTTGTTTTCGGCATTGGCCCATTCCAGGATCTCACGAACCTGCTCAGCAGAATTCGGCGTAAATGGCTTCGGCATTCAGAACCTCGGGATATCGGGGAATTTCATTTGCCCCTTATGAACATGCATTTTACCTAATTCAGCGCAGCGATGAAGGGTTGGGTATACTTTGCCGGGATTAAGCAACTGATCAGGATCGAAAGCGCATTTTAGGCGCTGCTGATACTTCATGTCATCTTCAGAGAACATTTCACCCATCAAATCACGCTTTTCAATACCAACACCGTGTTCCCCTGTGAGGACGCCACCGACTTCGACGCAAAGCTTAAGAATTTCTGCGCCAAATTTTTCGGCATTTTCGAATTCACCGGGATTGTTGGAATCAAACAAAATGAGCGGATGCAGATTGCCATCGCCTGCATGAAAAACGTTGGCGACTCTAAGCCCGTAACGATCTGACATTTCAGCCAGACGGTTCAACACATTCGACAACTGGCCACGCGGGATGGTGCCGTCCATGCAGATGTAATCTGGGGACAATCGACCAACCGCAGGGAATGCCGCCTTACGCCCGGACCAGAAACACAGCCGCTCTTCTTCTGATGTGCTGGATTTGACGTGCACGGCACCGGCTTCTTTGGCAATCGTTTCGACGCGTTCGACCAAGTATTCGACCTCGACCTCCGGCCCGTCCAATTCGATAATCAGCAGGGCCGCCACATCCAATGGATACCCCGCGTGAACAAATTCTTCCGCCGCCTGAATAGCGAACGTGTCCATCATTTCCATGCCGCCCGGGATGATCCCGGCATCAATCACTGCGGCAACACACTCACCGGCATCTTCGTTGGAAGCAAACCCCAGCAGCAACGCCCTGGCGGTTTCAGGCTTTTTCAAAATCCGTACTGTGACTTCGGTAATGACGCCAAGTAATCCTTCCGAGCCAGTGACCACCCCAAGCAAATCATAACCGTCGCTATCGAGGTGTTTGCCGCCCAATCGGATGACGTCACCGTCCATTGTAACCAATTCGACGCCAAGCACATTGTTGGTCGTTAGGCCATATTTCAGACAGTGAACGCCGCCCGAATTTTCCGCCACATTACCGCCGATCGAACAGGCGATCTGACTGGAGGGATCCGGCGCATAATAAAATCCATCATCTTCAACAGCGCTCGTAATTCCCAAGTTGGTGACCCCGGGCTGGGTCACCACGCAACGGTTGTTATAATCAATTTCTAATATTTGATTGAACCGACCAAGACCTAACGTGATACCATCGGCCAGCGGCAATGCGCCACCAGAAAGCCCCGTCCCGGCCCCACGTGGGACGACCTTGACGTTGTTCTGGTGACAATATTTAAGGACCCTGGAGACCTGCTCGGTGTTTTCCGGAAGTACAACAATGAGGGGAACCTGCTTATAGGCTGAAAGCCCATCGCAATCATAGGCGCGAAGCTCGTCCTCATCGGCAATCACCCCCTCTCCAGGAACAATGTTCCGCATCGCGCTGATGATTTCGCTTCGCATTGCGATTATGGTGCCGTCAGGCTCTGGCATCTTCATATAACGTGCTCCTTACCGAACGTCCCATCCATTGTGCCATAGCACGCTGGGCGCGTCACCAAGTTGCTGTACAAGGTTTCAGTTTTACTCTGCCGGTTGGGTTCGAAGAACCGCGCTGTCATTGATCGGCCAGTGCAGTATCGCGGCAGCAATTCCCAATCCCACTCCGGCCCACCAGACCGGCATATATGTCCCAAAAGAATCATACAGATAACCGCCCAGCCAAATCCCTAAAAAACTACCGACCTGGTGACTAAAAAAAACAATTGCAAATAAGGTGCCCATATAGCGGATACCAAACATTTGTGCGACCAACCCGGACGTCAAGGGCACGGTGCTAAGCCACAAAATTCCCATTGCCATGGAAAACAGCACCACCGACACTGTGCTGATTGGCGCAAGAATAAAAATAAGAATGACGACGGATCGGGTGAAATACAAATAACTGAGCATATGTTTTTTTCGGTATTTGTCACCCAAATGACCGGCCATATACGCGCCAAGGACATTAAATAATCCAATTAACGATAAGGACCAGGCGCCTGTTTCATCTGGCATGCCCAAATCAGTCAAATAGGCCGGTAAATGCACGCCAATGAACGCGACATGAAAACCACAGACAAAAAAGCCCAGGGTCAGCAACCAGTACCCTTTATGCTGCATGGCTTCACCAAGGGCTGCCCGCAATGAGGTGGCGTCACGGGTCGGTTCAGATTTGTTGCGATTACCACTCTCGACTTTTCCTTGCAAGGGGATCGCACAGGCGAGGATGATGATCGCGAACAGGGCCAGCAATGTATAAGACGTTGACCAACCGTAAGCGCCGAGGAACATTTGCCCAATCGGCACCACTGTGAATTGTCCTGCGGCCCCCGCTGCCGTCACAATGCCCAGTCCCCAGGACCGCCGGTGGGCGGGCATCGCCCGACCGACCGCGCCAAGCACCACAGCCAGTGCGCAACCGCTTTGGGCCATTCCGACCATCAGTCCAGCAGACAAATGGAACGCCAGCGGATCGACCGACACGGACATAAAATAAAGGCCGGACGCATACAGCAGGCCACCCAAGGCTATAATCCTGCCCGTACCCCACCTTTCCGCCGCCGCCGACGCAAACGGCTGGAACGCCCCCCACATGAGATTCTGAATAGCCAGCGCCAGGGCGAAACTTTCGCGTTCCCACGCCAGATCGGTGACCATCGGTATTTGAAACAACCCAAGACTGGCACGCAGGCCAAACGCAATCAGGGCGCAAAGGGCACCAGCAATCAGAATAATGAGTGGCGTGCGCCATGAAGAAGTAACTGTCACGATTTAAAAATCCCTATTCCAGGCCGCGAAGTCTAATAGCTTGGCCTGCCCGGACACAATTGCTTATTCAGACGAAGGTCTGGGAATTTTTCGCACAAATTAAATCAATGGCATCTTAGGTTAACGGTATCCAAACGCAAAAAACCGCGCAAAAGCACGGTTTCAGCGAAAAATTCAGGAGGCGTTAACCTCCAGAACCGTCCTCAGCCCTGGCGAGCCTTAAAACGTGGGTTTTTCTTGTTGATCACAAAAACCCGACCGCGGCGACGCACAACACGACAGTCTTTATCACGGGTTTTCGCAGACTTGAGCGAATTCAAAACTTTCATGACTCTACCCTCGAATAACATGCGCTCGACCATTCCAAGCACCGAGGCGCGGAACTTAGGCGGCAAGGCCCGAGATGTCAATGCCTGGAAAACATCTGTAAAAGTTAAGATAACAGCCCCCCGTCGGGCTTTTTTTTGCCGCCAATGCGTTCAGTCAACTTCGCGTCCCGGCTTGCCCTTCTTCAAGCATCGCCCGGCTTGCCCTTCTTCAAGCATCGCCCGGCTTGCCCTTCTTCAAGCATCGACCGAGTTCAGTTTCCAGGCGTTCGATAAACGCATCGTCGCCCAACGGTCGGCCCGTGCGCTCGTGGCGGCGCAACGTTTCGTAATCGTCACCGTCAAGACCGCTGGACAATAACGCCGACCAGTCGCCGACAATGCCCTGAAGTGGCTCGACCGTCATCAGTTGATCATTCATCCCCGCCAGATGGGCACGCGCGCTGCTCCATTGGTACTGTTCGGGCCGCCGGACCATTTTGGCCCGGACCGGGTTCAACTCCACATAGCGTGCCGTCGCCAAAAGATAACGTTCGTCCATGGGGAACGAGGCAAACCGTCCCTGCCACAGATGGCCGCGCCAGCCTTCGCGGAAATTGACATGGCGGGTATAACGTCGGTGCGCCTCACCAATAGCAAGCCCCAGGGCGTCGGCGATTTCAGGCACGGCAATCAGATGAACATGATTGCTCATCAAGCACCAAGCCCAAATGTCGACACCATAACGACCGCACCATTCGGCCATCAGCGCCAGATAGACCCGGTAATCATCATCACAGAAAAAAGTATCCTGGCGCCGGTTGCCCCGCTGGGTCACATGATGAGGCACCCCCGCCATCGCCCCAGTTCGCAAAAGTCTCCAGCACAATTACACGATGTCCCCAGATACCCCGGATATCCGAGAAATTTGAAATATAGGGAAATTACCAGCCAATCGTAGCAGACATATCACCTATAAGAACTTTGATTTTTGAACCATCACTCATCCGACCTACGCCGATGCCGTGAGCATTTGAGTCACTCCTAACTTTAACTGTTATCGGCAGCTTACCCGTCCGGCCGTCATCACAAATAAATTTAAATAGATGAGTAACTTTATTTGTTCTCATATCGGTGGAGAACCGACCCGTTGTTGACGTTCCATCGCAATTGAGCTCTCCATCCGAGACATGAATTTTAGCATTTTTGGGATTTCCGTGAATCAATGCTAACGACCCATCAAATTCACCAATTAGAACATCAAATTTTGATGAAGATTTTTCTATCTTCATCGCTACGTCTGGGTTCACCATTCCGCAAGCGGAAAGGAAAAGGCCAACTGTAGGTAATACAATCCATTTCATAAAACTCACCCCAACCACTCCCCAGTTATCGCATCCATTGCAGTTTTGTGATCTTCAGACGGGAACAAATGACCGTACGTGCCCGTCGTGACGGCGCGCCTACCATCGCCGGCAAGGGTTTACACGTTCTTTGGGGGCAGCCCCGCCTAGACCCAGGTTAAAATTACAAAGTGCCTCAGCGTATAAAAGTGGACATCGTTTTTATATCTACGTTTGCATCCGACAATCGTCAACTCAGAAAAAATCCTAACGCCAATTATTCCCTAACAATTTGAGCCTTGTACTCCGCGAGCTTTAGTTATTTCCTGCGTTATGGACTAAACCACGAGGCAGCCGACCATGTTAGCCAATCAGAAACATCTTTTCGACATTCCCGACCCGGTCAATTATCTGGCCTGCGCTGCCAATGCGCCGCTTTTAACCGCTGTGCGCGACGCAGGAAGACGCGGCTTGGACCGTAAATACCATCCATGGACCATCCCCAATGAGCAGGCAACGGAAGAATCCGAAATGGCCCGCAAACTGTTTGGCCAATTGATTGGCGTGACAGCAGACGACGTCGCCATTGTGCCCTCAACGGCTTATGGTGTTGCCACCGCCGCCCAAAACCTGCCCGTGGGCAAAGGGCGAAACATTGTTATTTTGCAAGATCAGTTTCCGTCAAACGTTTATGCGTGGCACCGCCTGGCCGCAGAGACAGACGCCAACGTCGTGGTTGTTCCCAGACCGACGGATTGGGACTGGACATCGGCCGTACTTGCGCATCTCGACGCCGAAACGGATATCGTCTCCCTGCCCCCGTGTCATTGGATCGATGGCAGTCGCCTTGATCTTGCGGTAATTGGCGCACGGTGCCGACAGTTGGGCGCGGCTTTCGTCATTGATGCAACCCAGGCGGTCGGCGCAATGCCCCTTGATGTCAAAGACCTGCAACCGGATTACATGACGTGTTCGGGTTACAAATGGCTGCTCTGCCCTTATTCCATCAGTTTCCTGTACGTCGCGCCACACCGCCAAAAGGACCAACCGCTGGAAATCCATGGACAAAATAAAGGGTTCGGCTCATTACCTGATGGTGGCATCGATTATTTTGACGATTATATGACCGCCGCCCGGCGTTTTGATATGGGTGAGCGTAACAACTTCATCAATTTACCGATGGCGGTCGCCGGGCTTCAACAGGTCAGCGCCTGGCACCCGGCGGAAATTCAAGAGACGCTGACGCCGCTGATCGAACAAGCTGCCGCCGAAGCCGTCAACCGGGGTTGGGCGGTACCCGACGGCAACCACCGGGTCGGACATTTTATCGGCATCATCCCAGCGTTTGCGGTCACCGACGAGATCATTGCGGCGCTAACGGACAGGAAGATTTTTGTTACCCGCCGGGGGAGCGGGATCAGGGTCGCCCCTCACCTGTTCAGTACGGCCGCAGATATTGAACAATTGTTTCAAGCATTGGACGACCTATAGCCATCACGCCAAACTGTTGAAATCGTCCAGCAACGTCAGAATGCGTCCGGAATCGACCTGATCCATGATCAAATTGGCACGGTTTGCCGCCGCCACCGCATCCATTTCGCGCAACCGCTGCTTGACCTTCGGAATGCTTGCCGGTGTCATTGACAGTTCGCGCAAGCCAAGGCCAATGAGAAGGGCCGCATAATTTGGCTCACCCGCCATCTCACCACATATACTGATCGGAATTCGGGCACGCAGGGCGGCGCCTATGGTAATTTGAATCAGCCGTAAAACCGCAGGGTGAAGTGGGTCAAACAGATGGGCAACTTGTTCGTTCGCCCGGTCAACCGCCAACGTATACATGGTCAAATCATTCGACCCAATCGCCAGGAAATCACTGACCTGAGCCAGCGCATCCGCCGCCAGCGCCGCTCCGGGAACTTCAATCATCACGCCAATGGGCGGTAATTTGGACGGCACCTCAACTTTGCGACGCCTAAGTCTGGTGGCGGCGTTCTTCATCATCGCCCGCGCCTTACGCACTTCGCTAACTGTGGTCACCATCGGCAGTAGAACGCGGACATCGCCATGACAGGCGGCACGCAAAATCGCCCGAAACTGGACTTCAAGCAGAGCCGGATAGGCCAGTGACAATCGAATCCCACGAAGGCCAAGAGCCGTCGTCGCACTGTCATCCATGCTGCCCGGCATCGCATCCGATTTTTTGTCCGCACCAATATCCAAAGTGCGGATCGTCACCGTTCGCCCGTTCATCTCTTCAACGATTGACCTAAGCGTCTGATACTGTTCGTCTTCGTTCGGTAAAGTATCGCGGTTCATGAACATGAACTCACTACGCAACAAGCCAATTTTTTCGGCGCCGACGTGCTTGACCATATTCATTTCAACCGGCAGCTCAACATTCGCCTGAAGCGAAATTTCTGTACCATCGCGGCTAACGGCACGGCGATTTTTCAGATAGGTCAGGCGCTTGATTTCTTTACCATAGTCCGCCTGACGGCGGGCATACCGGACAAGGGTTTCTTTCGACGGGCAAATTATGATGCGCCCGGCTATGCCGTCGACGATAACCGGATCTCCGGAATGCACACCGTCCATCAAATCCGGGGCCCCCAAAACCGCTGGCAACCCCAGTGCCCGAGCCATGATCGCCGTATGACCTTCACCGCCCCCCAACATGGTTGCCACGCCGGCAATATGGGTCGGATCAAGCTGCGCCATATCGGCAGGGCTCAGGCTTTGGGCAATAATCACTGACCCCTTGGGCAGAGACGTCAAGGGGCGGGTCGCGTGCTTTCCAAGGCTGAGCAGGATGCGATTGCCAACTTCGCGAATATCATCCAACCGCGCGGCAATGTAGGAATCTTCCATGGCGTGAAAGGCTTCGGAAATCTCAGCAATTTCCCGAGAAACGGCGGCTTCGGCGTTAATTCGATCGTCCACGATCCGCCGGTCAGCGCCGCGGATCAGGCGGGAATCTTCAAGCATTTGAAGATAGGCATCAAGCAAGATCGCCATTTCTTCCGATGCCGCGCCAGGCATACCTTTAGCGCGGCTCTGTAGGCGGCGCACTTGGCGATGGGCCAAACGGACCGCATAATTAAGACGCTTCTGCTCTGCCGCAATCTCACGTTTTTTGAGCGCATATTCGGGTGTATCAACAACGCCGCTTTCGCGAACATGGGCAACGCCAATGGCGATTCCAGGAGAAACACTCAGCCCGGTAAATTGATTTTCCACCTGCCCGGTCACGTCGGTTGATCCTCGCCGAATTTATTTTCAATCAATACGCATAAGGCATCAAGTGCGGCCTCGGCATCTAAGCCTGTCGCCCGCAGTTCAATTTCCGATCCGATGGCAGCGGCCAGCATCATCAACCCCATTATTGACGTTCCCGAAACCGATTGCCCCGACCTGGACACCATAATGTCAGCCGAAAATTCGCCAGCAACCTTCACAAATCTGGCTGCCGCCCGGGCATGAAGTCCGCGCCGATTTTTGATAAACGCAGTGCGAATTAAGGAACCGTCGTTCAACGTTCGTCCTGGATCAACAGCTTGGACGCAACGTTGATGTATTTCCGCCCAGCGTCCTGCGCGCTGATGACGGCATCAGCCAGACTTTCTTTTTCCCGAACAGACGCAAGTTTGACCAGCATTGGCAAATTTGCCCCAGCGATAATTTCGACGTTCGCTTTATCCATAATCGAGATTGCCAGGTTGGAGGGAGTGCCGCCAAACATATCGGTCAACAAAACGACACCCTCGCCCTGATCTGCCTTTGATGTGCTGGCTAATATCTCACTGCGCCGCTGTTCCATATCGTCGTCCGGGCCGATACAAATTGCAGTGATATTTTCCTGTGGCCCAACGACGTGCTCCAAAGCCGCAATCAGCTCTTCAGCCAGTCGCCCATGGGTCACGAGTACCATTCCGATCATTTTCCGGCCTTCTCAAAAGCACATAATGGCGGGATATTGGACTCAAAATTAGCGTTTGTCCAAGTCCCTGTGACGAATTTGCATTGGTTTTTTACCTTCACGCAGCCAACGGCCTAGTCTTTCTGCCGTGTAGACAGAGCGATGATGCCCGCCGGTACAGCCAATGGCAATGGTCAGGTAACTTTTCCCCTCATCGGCGTACCGGTCAAGCAGCAATTCCAAAAGGTCTTTAAGCTTGCTCAGGAAAGGCGCGAAACCCTCATCGGTTTCGATATAGTCGCCAACGGCTTGGTCCCGACCAGTCAAGGCGCGAAGGTCCAGGTCATAATGGGGATTTTTCAGGAACCTGACATCAAACACCAGATCGGCATCACGCGGCAAACCATTGCGAAAACCAAACGAGGTCACAAAAACCGACAGTCCTGCTTGATTGACAGCGCCAAAATGGCCTTCGAGAGATCGTTTCATATCGCCAAGCGCCATGTCGCTGGTATCAAGAACAATCGTCGCCCGTTCCCGCAAGGGCTCCATCAAGGTTCGTTCATGACGGATTCCGTCGGAAATGGGGCGATCCTGGGCCAATGGGTGACGACGGCGGGTTTCCTCGTACCGGCGTATCAAGACCTCATCGTCACAATCGAGGAACAATACGGAAACATCAATTCCACTTTGTGCCGTCAAGGCATCAACTTTTTCTAAAAACGCCATGGCGTCAAAATCGCGTGTCCGAATATCAACCCCGATGGCGGTGTTGTCTGGAAACTCACCCGGTGCAACCAGTCGGCCAAGCAAAGAAATCGGCACATTATCGATCGCCTCAAACCCCATATCCTCAAGTGATTTCAAGGTCGAGCTTTTCCCCGCGCCGGATACACCGGTAACCAGCAAGACTCTCGCGAGGGCGGAACAGTTCGTCATAAATACGTTTATAGTGTCGCAGGTAGCCCCACAAAAGCCAATTCTACCCCGTATATATCAATACTCATCCCAACCGAACGCTGGAACAGCGGTTATTTTTCCAAAGGATATCTAAGCAATGTGCGAATTTTCGCTGGTGCCGACGGCTCGAACGCATACATCTTTATTTGACGGATCGGAAATCCAAATATCTCCGCCCATTCCGCCTCAGGCAACCGCTCGATATCCGCTTCCGGGACGAGATCAATCACAATCGAAACCGCGACCGTCGCCAACGTTGGCATCTGAACGATGCCAATGCCACGAACTTCCAGCAGGCCCGCAATTGCACCTGGCGCTGAGGCGAACAGTTGCCCCTTGGCCACTTTCAAATGCACACGATCATCGGCAATCAGATCAGCCCCCTGATCGATAAGACGAAGGGCCAAATCGGATTTTCCCGCACCGGAGACCCCGCGTAAAAGAACACCTTGATTATCAATAGCGACGCAAGAGGCGTGAATTTGTTCCATGCTTTAACCTTCCGGCAAGCGCACTGTAAACCGTGCACCAATAATATTACCCGAAATGTCTGTTCTGTTGGTTGCCTCAATCGTGCCTTCATGGGCATCAACGATTTGAGTGGAAATGTTAAGGCCTAGGCCAGAATGCGTTCCAAATTTTTCTTTTTGCGGGCGTTCCGTATAAAAGCGCTCAAAAATTCGGTGCTCGGCTCCCGGTGGAATTCCCGGCCCTTCGTCGTCAACATCAATTCTAATCATCCCTCCCTGGCGACAAACACTGATGGTGATCCGTCCTTCCGTTGGACTGAACGAATAGGCATTGGAAATCAGGTTGCGGAACAACTGGGCCAAACGCCCCTCTTGCCCCGATACGTTCAGCGGCCCACTATTGCCGTCCGTTCGCTCTAAATTGACCATCACATCGTCGGTGGTCGTGGTGTTATGGATATCCGCCAGCATGGCCAGCATCGCGGCCACATCGACCGACCGGTCTTCGCCACGCGACAGTTCCGCATCAAGCCGCGATGCATCTGAAATATCGGATATCAACCGGTCCAGTCGCCCAACATCGTCACTGATGATGCTCATTAATTTTTTCTGTTGATTGGGATCCTTCAGGCGCACAACGGTTTCAACCGCGCTACGCAGCGATGTCAGGGGGTTTTTAATTTCGTGGGACACATCGGCAGCAAAGCTCTCAATCGCATCCATACGCGACCACAAGGCTTCGGTCATTTCACGAAGTGTCGACGCCAGCTCGCCAATTTCATCGTGGCGCGACGACATGTCCGGAATATTGTGATTGCGCCCGCGATCAAATCGAACCTGTTCAGCCGCTCTTGCCAGTCGGCGAATTGGCCGGGCAATCGTTCCCGCCAAATAAATGCTGAGCAGCACCGTCAGCACAAGAACCACCGAAACCACCTTGAGAATATCGCGGCGGACATCAAATACCGCATTATCAATATTTCGCGAGCCCTTGTTCAGCAACAAAACCCCGAGCACTTGCTTATAGCGTTGGACGGGAACGGCAACGCCAAGCACCATGTCATCACCTTTGCCCGCCCGCACCGTCTTGATGTACTCACCATCGAGTGCCGCAACGGCTTCGGGGTAATCGGTAATATGCTGGACCGGATTTTCCCGGTAAGGCGGCAGACGGCGACCGGGGCGCAAATACCGTATTAAACTGTCGAAAACATCAAAGGCGCGGTTGAGCAGGGGTTTGCTATCTGCCACGGGCTGAAGTTCTTCGATCTGGATCGCCCGACCGGCTCCGGCCAACACACGGGAATCTGCGGCCAACGTTCCATTCCCACGAAACAGTCGGGCGCGGGTTCCAGTGGTCTTGACCATACGCCGGACCATCTGCTTCGAGATATTAGAGACCCGGTAATGCCCAGACGCCGTTTCCGCAACGGCCCCCTCGCTGAGGGCAACAGCAAACATCTCGGCCTGAGTTGACAAGATTGTCAATTCGGCGTTGACCAAATTGGTTTTGTACTCATCAAGATAAAGAATTCCGGCCGCAAGAATACCAAGGGCCAAAATATTAACCGTAAGAATTCGCCGCGTGATCGGCGAAATCAATCGGTATCGCGGCTTCCCGCGTATTTGTCGACACCCATTGCGCTGCATACAACGTCCTACACAGTCCGATATCGATAACCAACACCGTACAGTGTCTCAATTTCGGTAAACTCATTGTCCAGCGCCTTGAATTTTCGGCGCAGCCGTTTGACGTGACTATCAATCGTACGATCATCAACATAAATATGCTCACCATAGGCGGCATCGATCAACTGATCGCGGCTTTTCACATGTCCAGGGCGGCGGGCCAGAGCTTCGATCAGCAGAAATTCAGTCACCGTCAGATTAACTTGTTGATCTTTCCAGATGCACAGGTGGCGGACCGGGTCGAGAACCAGATGTCCGCGACGGATGGTTTCGGTTTTCAGCGTAACATCTTGGTTAGCATCATGACGCCGCAGCACCGCCTTAATGCGTTCCATCAGCAGGCGTTGGGAAAACGGCTTTTTAATATAATCATCGGCCCCCAAACGCAGGCCCATGGCTTCGTCGACTTCGTCGTCCTTTGATGTCAAAAAGATAACCGGCAAGCTCGATTTCAGGCGCAGTTCTGTCAACAGTTCCATGCCATCCATTCGCGGCATCTTGATATCCAAGATCGCCAGGTCGACAGGGCGGCGGGCGAGCCCGTCCAAGGCCTCGGCACCGTCGCCATAAGTCTCGACATAATATCCCTCATCCGTCAGGGCGGCTGACAGTGAGGCAAGAATATTCTGATCGTCATCGACAAGCGCGATGGCTTTGGGCATGGATAGAACCTCTCTTCAATTGCGCCACCTTCGGCACGATTACTTATCCATAAATTGTCTTTGTGGCAAAATTATAGCGGCATTCAACGCGATACCAAGGGTTGGCAACCCATTGCACCCACAGTTTCTTCCTTGCCTCGGCCTTCGTTCCCTATAAAATTGCCCAGCGTTGAAATATGCTCGTAGGGAGAGCGGTGCATTTCTCGACAAAATTGATACCTTTTGCTGATAGAGGAAACACTTATGCTCAATTCGCTCTTGGCGAGATATATCGTTTGGGAAAAGAATAAGTCGTATAGCTTGTTCACCACGTATTTCTTGAAAGGCCTGAGTGAAGAAGCCGATACACGCCCCTATGGCAACGATGATGGCAAGGAGAACTGCGCAGAACTCGAAAAATATCTGGACGGCACCATGACCTATTATTCCCGCAGATATTACGGGCGGGACCCCAAAACGCAGATTGTTACCGGAGGGTAGAAAATGAAGCGACAGGCACTAAAAAAACTGATCGCCGTTCCCACGCTTTTGCTTACCCTTTTGATCAACAACTCCGTGTTTGCAGCTGATCTTGATAGAGGGATGGAGGCTTACGAGCGTGGCGATTACCCAGTGGCGCTAAGGGAGTTGAAACCTCTTGCCGAGCAAGGATGGTATTTCGCACAGTTTTTATTGGGTATGATGTATGGCGATGGGAAAGGCGTCCAGCGTGATGACAGGGCATCATTCACGTGGATCAAACTGTCCGCCCAACAAGGGTTTGACCGCGCTCAACATAATTTGGCTGTTAAGTATGACAACGGAAAAGGTATTAAAAAAGACACCGTCGCGGCGATCAAATGGTATGAGAGAGCCGCCAATCAAGGATTCGCCGGTGCCCAATTTAATCTCGGCGTGAAGTATTCGACTGGGCGAGGAGTCCCGCAGGACAATAAAAAATCTTTCAAATGGATGAAACTAGCGGCTGAGCAAGGCCTCGACAGGGCCCAGTATAATCTCGGTGTAGACTATGCAAAAGGGCGTGGCGTTCAACAAGATATCCCAGAGGCCCTAAGATGGTTTAGGCTTGCTGCGGAAAAGGGAAACAAAGGTGCTGTAAAGGCAATAAATGTTATTGCTCAACTCAAGTACCCACCGGCCTTGAAACGTAATGTTCCGTCGACCTCTCCCCGTGAAACAACTTCGGCGAGATCAGAAACCGCCAATGTTTTCCCCGCCAAACCCGTAAATGCCAACTTTCGAAATTCTTCTCGTCACCCTGACGACATTGCCGTTATCATCGGCAATGCAAATTACGGCAAACAGGGAAAAGACATCCCCAACGTCACCCCTGCTTACGCTGACGCGGAAGGCATCAAGCGCTATTTCATGGATCGCCTTGGGATTAGGGAAGGCAACATCATTCATCTCAAGGACGCGACCGGATCTCAACTGATTAGCGTATTTGGCAATCGTGGGAACCACAAAGGCAAACTGTTCAACTGGGTGAAGCCGGGTCGTTCGAAGGTGTATGTGTATTACGCGGGGCATGGAGCCCCCGCCGGAGATGAGGGCAGTGCTTATATAATCCCATCAGATTCTTCCGTTGAGTCGATTGAGTTAACGGGCTACCCGCTGGCGACACTTTACAAGAACCTTGGTAAAATACCGGCCAAGTCCGTCACTGTTATTCTTGAAGCCTGTTTTTCAGGCGCAGGGCAGAGCGGTACACTGATCTCCAATGCCTCACCCGTGTACCTGAAGGCAAAAACGCCAAAAATCCCCTCTAACCTGACCGTCATATCGGCAGGAGCAGCCAACCAGATCGCCTCTTGGGAAAAGGATAAATCTCACAGCCTGTTCACCAAATATTTTCTCAAAGGCATGAGTGGAGAGGCCGATAAAGGCCCCTACGGCAACGGTGATGGTAAGGTGAGCTACGCAGAACTCGGAAAGTATCTGGACGGCACCATGACCTATTATGCAAGACGGTATTATGGGCGGGATCAGAAAGCCCAGATCGTCAACGGAGGGTAGAATTGCCCATTGACTAAACCGTTAGCTGCAGATCAATATAGACGACACTAATCGCTTGAAACGGGACGACTGCCGATGAGACGCCTAAAATTTCTGGGAGCGGTCGTTTTGATCGGGCTTTATTTTTTTTCTGCAATGAATAGCGTCGTTCTCGCGGCGCCCGACCAAAACCGCAAAACTCCAGAAGAAATACTCAAACAAGCTGGCCGACTAATCTCCAACGAACAACTTGACCGGGCGCTTGGGATCCTAAAGAAGCTGGACCCATCCAGCCGGAAAATATCTTCCCGAATTAACAACCTTGTCGGTAAAATTTATCTCCGACTAGGCAAACCGGCGAAAGCCCTTGCTGTCTTCGAAAAAGTCAGCTTCAGCTCTTTAGATGATACGGAATCCTACCTCGGCATGGCGCAGGCGTCTCTTGCCCTTGGGAAACTGAAACAGGCGCGCACGCATGCGAGTACCGCCATAAAAAGCGACCCGGATCTGATCGAGGCTGAACTGATCATCGCCCGCACGGAGGACCTTGGTGGCCGGGTAGAAGAGGCCCGTCATCGGATCAAGACATTATTTGACCGACAACCCGGTAATGAAAAAATTGTTGTCGCCTACGGGGCGTTTCTCGCAGACCGGGTCAATCTAAAAGACGCGATTGCAGTTTTATCCCGGTATGTGAGCGCGCAGCCACTCGCCGCCGAAGCGAATGACCTTTTGGGACAGTTATACTGGCGTCAGGGGCAGAAATCAAAGGCGGCGCGTCATCGGCTCGTTGCTGTTAAAGCCTTCAAGGATAGGGGCAACAAGTACCGGGCTGATGCAATCATGACTTGGATTATCGTCAATACGATGGGTGAATTTGGCGATCAATCCAAACCTCGCGAAAAACCAAAGTCAACCGAAGTAAGCCCCCATAAAACGCCGAAATCTGTTCTGTCCAGGCCAGAACCGCTACCGATCCCTGTTGGTGCGACTTATGGACAGGGAAGTGGCTTCATAGTTGGCGGCGGCAAGTATGTGGTCACAAATCGCCATGTTATCGAGGGGGGGAAATCCGTTTTTGTCAGAAATGGACTCGGTGAAATTCGACATGCCAGTGTCGTTGGTGTCGGAAAAAAGGATGATTTAGCCGTGTTGAAGCTAAAGAAACCGTTCCCGATGTCATATTCGATACCCTTCAGTCACATGATTGACCCTCGTCCCGGACGAGCCGCCCTGATCATGGGATTTCCGCTGGCAGAGATGCTTGGCGAATCTCGCCCCTCCTTAACCGAAGGTATTGTTAGCAAAGTTACTGGCCTTAGGGAAAATCCGACGATATTTCAACTGACGTCGAATATGAACAAGGGCAATAGTGGGGGGCCAATCTTTGATCGTCGCGGGAACCTGATCGGCGTTGCCGTTGCCAAACTCAATAAAACTACAATTCTTGAGAAAGAAGGTTTCTTGCCGGAAGATGTTAATCTCGCGATTAAAATTAACCGTGTTTTAAAAATGCTTAAACAGGGCCCCAATGGGGATATTCCTGACAAAACCCCTAAACTTGACCTGGAAGACATTTACCAACAAATGCTGCCAAGCGTGGTGATGATCATCGCGATTATTAAGAAGAGTTAAAAACTGCTGATGCGGCGTCTCATTTTTATAACAACGTTTTTTGTTTTGATCCCGCCAATTGGCGTTCATGCAGAATGGAAGCAAGGCAGCGCAGAACGCCTATTCGGGCCTGAAATGTCTGAGGAACAGGCCTGTGGTATTGCTGAAAGAAAAGCCCGGGAAAACGCCTTAAAAAAAGTCACCGGCGAAAAATTGACTTCTGAAGATCTCTTGGTCTGCTCAGAAAAGTCCGAGGAAGCGTCCTGTAATCTAAATCGCGTCACATGGAGCACGATTGATGGCGAGATCAAGGGAATCCGAAACCGGCGGGTAAAAACCGAAACCGCCCATACGAATTATCGAAAATGTACGGTTGTCCTGGAAGCCGACATTGGAACCGCCGAGGGTCAACCCGACCCAGGTTTTGACATGACCGTCAGGCTCAATGAAAAGGCATTCAAAGACGGAGATAATCTGACGATCAGTATTGCCCCCTCGCAACCAATGTACGTGACGGTGTTTCAATGGCTTCCTTATGAAAAGGGAAACAATCAGGTCTTCAGAATTTTCCCCAACCCCTACGACAAGGTTAATTACTTCACAAAAATAAATACCGTGCCAACAAGTCAGGGCCGTCAGGACTATGACATGGCGATCGCATTCCCGCCCGGGATGGCCGCAACCCAACGCTTGGTTGATGAATACGTCATGATCGTTGGTACCAAGGAAAACATCACCTTCCGACAAAGCTACCGGCTTGATGAATTCAAGGGCCGCCTTTTGGAAATCCCCAGACAGTATATTCGCCTTGTCAGACGGGGATATGCGATTGTCAAAAACCAATGAGTATAAATAGCGGTAGCGCCTACATAAAATCTCTCACCATGGCGGTCATTTTATGCCGATTTCGCGCCGCAGAAAAAGCGGGATATAGAAATTCCATGCCTTTATGGTTACGAGAAAAACTACTCAGTTCAAAAGCAAACGGAGGGAACAAGAATGGTTAACCTAACACTGTGGAGAAAGTCCTTATTGGCGTTTGGCGTCCTATTTACCTCTACGTCATTAATGGGCGGTTGTGTGACACCAAAACCGGGATCTCCTGAAGCCGAAATAGCAAAAGAAGAGGCCCGTATCGACGCCACCGAGAACACTGTTGAGCAACTCCCAGACTGGTTCATTAACCCTCCCCAAAACGATAACAGCGTTTTTGCTGCCGGAACGGCGACATCACCTGATATACAGTTGGCGATGGATAAAAGCATCCTCAACGCCAAGCGCACACTTGCTGACCGGATCAACGGACTTATGAGTAGCAAGATGAAGGAATTCATAACCGAGGTCGGAAGTGGCGAGGACACGGAAGTTGTTAGCGAAGTCGAAAGGGTGACTTCCAACTTGATCACCGAAGTAAATGTTGCCGGTTATCGCCAGGCTGAGGCAAAAATCTTACCGCAGGGCAAGCAGTACCGAGCCTATGTTCTTTTGGAATACCCGTCGGGTTCAGCCAACAAAATTCTTGTCGATCAGGTCAAAAAAAATAAAATACTGGAGGCCCGACTGCGCGCCTCAAAAGCATTTCAGGAGCTCGAAGACGAAATCAAAAGAGCCCGTGGCAGTTGAAATCTGCCCGACAGAGAGAACATCGGAGGAATATACGGGCGAAACCCTGTCCATATATCCCATTATTGTTGAGATTTTATGCTGCCTTGACGCCGATACCGGTTGTCGAGGATCGCAGTGGAATTGACGAGTGCTCTTAGAAACAGATCAGATACTTGCTATTCTCTCTCGAAGAACCAACACGGTGATATCGCTGATTGACCAGCGCTGCGATCTTCTATTATATTCGTTTCGTGGTGCCCCACTGAACAGCGATTAAGCTGGGGGCTGAATTGGGAATACGGAAGGGTTGACCCAAAAGGGGACCTTCACCGCAGCTGCCCCCGCAACTGTCAGCGGAGAGTAGGCGTCCCCCGCGAGCCACTGGGAAACCGGGAAGGCCGGGCGCCGACGATGATCCGTGAGCCAGGAGACCAGCCACGTGAAGTTATTGTATCTAATGAGGAACGGGGTGTTCCCGAACGGAGTTGAAAAATAATGGTTTCCAAAGTTAAAGTTTTATCGGCAAATGCAATTGCGCGTGATTCAGGCCGTATTGCGCCCGCAGCACTGGCTCTTTTAATCGGTGCCTTCATGATTGTCGGCGTTGGATTCGCCCAATCTAGCACTGTTCACAACGCAACCCACGACGTTCGGCACGCCTTCGCTTTCCCCTGCCATTAAGGGGGGGGCATGCTAAGAAAAATTCTGACCGTCGCGATCTTCGCGGGGGTCATTTCTGGTTTGGTGATCTCCATCGTTCAGGAATTCACCACCACGCCCATCATTCTTCACGCCGAAGACTATGAAAATGCGTCGGCGGCAAAGGCTGATATGTCTGCTGTAACCGGCAATGTAACGTTTATGCCTGCGGCGTTCATTAAGGTACATGCGGGTATAACCCACACAGAAGCCCCGGACATGGCGTTCGAGCGTTTACTGTATACCGTGCTCGGCAATGTTATCACCGGTGTCGGATTTGGTTTGATCCTTGTTGCCAGTTTTGCCCTATACGGTCAACCGGTCGACGGTCGCCAGGGGGTTATTTGGGGGGCTGCCGCATTTGTCGCATTTGCACTGGCGCCAGGTCTCGGCCTGCCCCCTGAAGTCCCGGGTACAATGGCTGCTGACCTGACTGCCCGTCAGGCCTGGTGGATTCCGACCGCGTTGTCCACGGCGCTCGGCCTATGGCTAATGATTTTCCGCCACGGTTGGGGGTATTGTCTGGCGGGAATTGCGGTCATCACTCTGCCGCATTTGATCGGCGCGCCACAACCTGACGATATCGGTGGCGATGTGCCACCAGAACTGGCGGGCCACTTCGTCGCCGCATCCCTCGCCACAGCGGCGATCTTCTGGGCGATGCTTGGCTGGCTAAGCGGCACATTGTTCACCCGGTTTTCAGAGGAAACAGATTAGATCGCTGTGAACCAAGACCTTGGGGAAGGAGCTGGCCCAAATGGCATCGGACAAACAGGAAGCGATTGACGTTTCGCACAGCCTACTTCGTCAAGGCCGCTCCGGAACCCTGTCCACGTTGATCAAAACCCACGACGGTTGGCCCTATGGATCGCTGGTGACCTTTGCCACCGACCTAGACGCAAGCCCGCTTTTTTTGTTTTCAGACTTGTCCGATCATGCCCGTAATTTGAAAGCCGACGCACGGGCTTCTTTGTTGATTGAACGCACCTCCAACCGCTTGAAACCGCAAACCGGCCCTCGAGTAACCCTGCTTGGCACCCTCACGCAAACAAAAAACCCGCGCCACAGTCGGCGTTTTATTGCCCGCCACCCGCAAGCGGCGATGTATTCGGGTTTTGGTGATTTTCATTTTTACCACATGACGCTTGAACGCGCCCACTACGTTGGTGGTTTTGCCCGCGCCAAGTGGTTTCGCGGACGTGAATTGTTGTCCGACCCAGACGCCGCCAAACAACTGGCCGACGCTGAACAAGATATCCTTGTCCATATGAACCGGGACCACGCCGACGCTGTTGATCTTTATGCCAACGTCCTGCTCGGCCGAAAAGGCACGGGCTGGCAGATTTCGGCGATAGACACTGACGGCGCGGACCTAATGCTAAAGGGCCGAATTTCCCGCCTCGCCTTCGCTGAAGCCGTCTGTGATCCGGCACAAGTTCGTGCGGAGTTAATCCGCCTCGCCGCCCTGGCCCGGGACTCTGCCTTATAAGCAATGGTAAATTGAGTGTCCTGAGGCGTACCAAAATCGATTTTTTATGGAGCGACGATACTGATCCACGTGAAGGCGTAGACGGGTTTGCGGATAAGCCCGAAATATCATTTTTGAGAATCAATGTTGGCAGAAGAATGTTCCATCAGCATTTTTTACAGTCCAAATAGTCCAACACAAACTTCAGCGCACTACGGTGCGCTCAGGCGGAAACGTCACGGTAACCGTCGTCCCACGTTCAAGCTCACTTTCAATTTCCAGTGTGCCGCCGTGTAAATAGGCCAATTGCTTGGAAAGGGACAAACCCAGCCCCGTGCCTTCATGTGCCAGTTGAGAATCGGTGCGTGCTTGCCCAAAAGGCTCCAACACTTTTGGAATATTCTTGGCGGCAATGCCGATGCCGGTATCTGTGACCACAATCGATAGGGCACCTTTGTCATCAGCCGATGCAGAGAGGGAAACCGTTCCACCAACCTTATTGTATTTGACTGCATTCGACAAAAGGTTCAGCACAACTTGTTTGATCAAGCGCTCATCGACCCAAAGATGCGGGAGCTTATCATCCGGTTCATAATCGACTGATACAGATTTTGTCTCTTTCCGGCCAAGAATTATTCGGAGACAAGAGTTTAACAGCTCACTCAAATCCACCTCGCCTTCGTCGATCTGAAACTCACCGGCCTCAATTTTTGACAGATCCAAGACATCGTTGATCAGGTGTAGCAAGTGATGTCCAGATTCGTGAATGTCGTTGATATATTCCAGGTACTTATCGACGCCTATCTTTCCGAAAACCTCTTCCCTCACCATCTCGGAATAGCCAATAATTGAATTAAGAGGGGTCCGCAACTCGTGACTCATATGAGCCAAAAAATCTGATTTAGCAGCATTGGCTGTTTCCGCTATTCGGGTGGCTTCAGTGATTTTGAAACGCCCCCGCCTATCGACATAGACGACGGTCACGGCGGTAATAATCGACAAGAGAAAAATCGTTAAGCCAATGGTGATAATCAACCTCAACCTGCTCTGCATTTTCTCGTCGATTTTTGTCTCATTCAATTGCGCAGCATCATTTACAGCAACTACAAAAACATCAAGCTGATCGATCACGCCGGTAAGCAGGCTCTTGGCATACTCTCCCGCCGCTTTGGCCTCAGGAGTGTCACCGTAATTGACAAGCAATGTCATGGCGTTTTGGATTGGCTTCTGCGCCCCAACAATTTTCCGCCACGCGTTGTTCAGAAGTTGCTTTTCCGACGGAGACAGGTGGGTTTTCAATAACGCGTCACGGGCCAGCAAAAATTCCCGCGCATAAGCGTTGAAACGTTGAAGTTCTTCATCTCGATCAAAAAAATCATCCAGCAGAGGTATCAGGGTTAAACTGGCGTAGCGTTTTCCGACCAACCGTCTCATCTTGTCGACGATGGTGGTTTTGTCGATTAATTCGTGACGACGTTGATGAGAGTCGTGCATATGTAACTGATGCTCGAAATTGAGGTATACCATTAAGGCGATTCCAAACAAAATGCCCCCGAGCCCCAATATTAGGAACCAATTATTGTGTCTTCGAGATCCCATCATTTTGTCCACAAAATCAGCGTCAACAAACCTTCATCGTCATGAGGACAATGATACTCCGCGTAACTTTTTTTGATACAACTATGGATTAACTTTTTCAGGTAAGTAACGTCCCTTATTAAGAGCGTAAACGGGCTGGGCCATTGAATTTCATTTCCATCAAGAAGATACACATTACGCTAAAACGACTAAAACATACCCGACAGCCAACAGGAGTTGTAGGACCGCAAAGGGCACGGCAATTTTTACAAACGATACAAATGACATCGGTAGTTTATTCTTGTGGATGATGGTCACAGCGACAAGAGTTGAGGCCGAGCCGATCGGCGTTATATTTCCGCCAAGATTCGCCCCAAAAATCACCGCCCACCAAAAAGGTGACTCACTTGACAAACTAAGCCCGCCGAGGATTTTCGCGAACATTGCCGCCAGCGGTATGTTGTCAGTAACGGAACTTGCCACGGCAGCAGAAACCAGCAACACCGCCGCGCCAACGGTTTCACCCAAAGCAATGATTGGTTTCAATCCATCACCAATAAGCGCGAGTACGAGTGCATGTTCCATCATATTGATAACGATGAACAAACCCCCAAAAAACGCCAACAGGTCCCAATCGACGGCCTGATAAAACCGGTCTGCCGTCGCCTTGTAACGGGTTAACATGATGGCCGAAAAGGCCAGCGCAACATACCCCATACCCAAATCTCTGAGGTAGGGTGTAATCGAAACGCTCGCCATGGCGATAATAAATAGGACGGTCATCACCGTGCCAAATGTGAAAAACCCCTGGGATTCAATGCCATCGTTCTCATCAAAACCGGCGACCAATCTGGCAGCATCGGCCTTGGCAGCGGCGCCCTTTAGCGGGTTTATGGAAAACAAACGGGCGCCCATAAAGATGGTCACCACGGTCGCAACCGCCACAAAGGGACTGGCTTTGACAAAAAATGTCACGAAAGTGATTCCTGCCGCGTTACCGACGATTATATTGGGAACTGACGAAATCAACGTCAAAAGACCACCAACATTGGTCAGCAACCCCTCGATCAAAAGAAACCCCAGGAGTTTGTTGGTCAGACGTAGTTTCGCCAGCGACACGCCACTGAGTGTGCCAACGATAATCATCGCCGTGACGTTATTGAGCACGGCGGAGAATATAACCGTCATAACGCCGTAAAATATTAGTAATTTGAGCGGGTCACCTTTTGAGGCCTTAGTTAATTTAATGGCAATCCAGGTGAATAAACCACATTTACTGGTGACATCGACAAACAGCGATGACCCCAGGATGATGGCGATGACCTCCCAGTCGATGCCTGGAATATAGACCGGCAGGGTCACCGGATGCCCCAAGATTTGCACGGTTTGTGGATGCACCAGACCGAATACTGCAGCCAAAAGTAATGTGATCACCGCAAACCAACCGACGATCACTGACTTTTTTGCATGGATCTTTTCTTCAAAAGCCAACGACAGGATCATGACCACCAGAAGGATGGCAAACAGGATCGTAACGCCCGTTGAAGCGTGCACCATGTTCATAACATCAGCAATGGAATGTTACGCAGTTCTACTGCCAAGGCATACGCCGAACCATGCATGGCCAGTTGGTCGTCATTTTTAGTATAGAGGACCAACAAATCGATCTCCCGTTTGCTTATCAGTTCTTTGTACTCGTCGATCCGGCGCCCCATCGTAACCACCTCGTCAATGTGGATTGATAAATCCTGGTTAGCGATCTCCGTCCGGCATGCGGCGATAAAGTCACGCGGCTGCTTCAATAGCTGTTCGCCAAGCGTTTCCCGCGCCACGTCCGTATCAAGGGCGGGAATTTTAGACACCGCGTCCATGTAATGCTCGAACACCGATTGGCTTTCAATATGAGTCAGCCAGCACGTTCCCCCCTGTTGAGTGAATTTTAAGGCCACGTTGACCAACCCGCTGTCACCCGTCAGATGGTTGGTGATGGCCATCACCCGATCAGTGTTTTTGACACTATGCGGCAAGGCATGATCGGCGTCAGGGTGAGGAAGAACCATCACCGGGACGCTGGTCGCCTGGCTCATAACGTCAAGATATTCACCCAAGCTATATGGCCACCGCCATGCCTTTGAATGAAGGTGACGATAAGTGACGATCAGGTCAGGTTTAAGTCTTTCAATGGTCTCCAGCAAACCCTGAACACTATCAAATGCGTCACCGGACAGCGACTGCCAGTCCGTCGCAGCCAAATCAATAACAGATAGAAATGATCGAACGCGAACGGCAAAGGTAGCAGACGCCGTTTCATCGACGTCAGTGACCAACAAGACGCGAGAAATCTTGACCTGCTCATAGGTATAAACCGCCTTATCCGCCGATTTAAATACTGAGGCAAACTGATCAAGACTGGTCATAATGATTTTTCATTTAATTTGGTTCTGCCGGTATCGTATGGTTTCACCGCGATGGCGGCATTTTACCGATAACAGACCACGCCAGCATCGCCCAAGCCACAAAAAACAAGCTGCCGCCAATCGGCGCACCACCGGCAAGTGGACGAACCCCGGTCAGGCAAAAGGCGTAAAGAGACCCCGAAAACAACAAAATCCCCCCCAGAAAACACCAACCGCTACGGGTCGCCCAACGGGCAGTCCGCTGACGATCTCCAGATTTTTTCAACCAGGCAACCGCAAACAACGCAAGCGTATGAAACATATGGTATTGAACAGCAATATTGAAGGCTCCACGAATTTTCGAATCATCCGGCAGCGTATGATATCCGTAGGCCCCAGCCCCAACCACAATCATCGCGCTGATTGCCGCACTCAACACCCAAAATTGCCAACTATCAATTTTCATTTTGCCAAAATCCTTCACCTAGCCAAGTCACTTAGGGTGCGCAAGCTGTCGATAATCGTCTGCTCAAAACCACCTGCATCATGCTCAGGAATGTCACTCAGCGCATCCACAAAGGACATCATATCTTTCTCCAGAATACCGATGGTATTTGTTGGATCGTAGCCCTGCCCGGACCAAGAAATGTCGTCAAAATTGTCACCAAACCATGTGCCCCCGGAACTGGTGCGCATGACGTCAAGCAAGGTCTTTTGCTCAACCCCGAGAGCCTGCGCCGCGCTTAACGCCCGACGCACCGCAACAACACTGCTCGAGGCGACAAAATTATTCACGACTTTGCAGGTCAAACCGGCACCGCTTGGCCCGAGATGATGGACAACTTCGCCCATAATTTTGAATAAGGGCGTTAACGCGGCGACAGCGGCATCGGTTCCGCCGACCATAAATGTCAGGGTACCATTTTCTGCCCGGTAGGGTGCGCCGGACATGGGGGCATCAACGACAATGACGTCATCGGGCAGGCGTTCCGTTAACGGGTCCAGGATACGTGGAGACAAAGTCGAGCTAACAATCAATGTTTTTGGATAATCCGCACCCGCAAACAAGGCTTGCACGTCAAAGCACAAATCCTGCGTTTGCCGCCAGTCCCGTACGACCGAGATCAGCACATCAATACGACTACAAAAATCATCGGCGGTGTCGACCATACGGTCCTGAAAATCAGCAAATTCGGAGCGGTGACGAACATCGAAACCCCAGGTTTCATAGCCCGCGCCCGTCAGGCGTCTAGCCATTGGCAATCCCATGGCCCCACAGCCCGCGACCCCAATGACTTCACGGTTGAGCACCCGATCTAAACCCGCTGCCCGTTGGATGCCGAGATCAGGGCTTCAAACAGTTTGAAATTGGGATTACCTGTTTTGGCAAAAAATTCGGGATGCCACTGAACGCCCAGACAAAACCGCTGATCAGGCAATTCAATCCCTTCAATAATACCGTCATCGGCGACCGCGTTGACGACGACGCCATCGGGGATACTCTTGAGACTCTCGTTATGGGCAGTATTCACCTGAAGAGACGCCGTCTGAACAATCCGTTGAAGGAGGGTATCTTCAGAAATTGTAACCCCATGGGCCGTCATCTCCGCCGGTTTGGCGTTCAGGTGATCAAATTCCGTGCCTGTTTCCTGTTTGATGTTACCATAAAACGTCGCTCCGCGTTCGGCGGCGATAACTTGCATTCCGGCACAAATTCCAAGCATTGGAATGTTTCGACCTAATATGCCCGCAAGCAATCCGGTCTCGAACGCATAACGCGGATGAAGTGCCTCGTCCGCAACCGGTTCGCGCCCATACAGTTTTTCAGGGAATGGGTAAAACCCTCCGGGAAATACGAACCCCGCACAGGTTTCAAGATAGGTTTCGATGGCGGCGTCCACATATGGAATTGCCACCGGCACCCCACCGGCATCCCAAATAGCGTCAAAGTAAATTGCCCGAAGTGCATAATGAGGCCGACTGGAAAAAGACCCCTCAGCCTCGTAGTCCATCAACAGGCCAATTGCCGGGCGCGTGCTCATATCATCAAATTAATTCAAAGGTGTTAAATAAGATTTTATGTTACTCTGTTATCGGATTGTTGAACCAACTTCAACGACCATACTTAAAAACGAGAAAGATCGACAGTGCAAATAGGGCGACGAGATGGTGAGTTTGATCCAAATGACAGGACCTATGCGGATTTGGCAGGTGTCTATGAATACTGGCTAGGCAAACAAGCTGGGCGGCTGGCCCCATCCTGGGCGGACATCAATCTGATGGACCTCCCATCCACGGTAATCCCACGCATTTGTGTCGTCGATGTCACTCCTGACAAACGTGACTTTATCTACCGGTTCTGGGGAACGGCCATAACCGGAATCCATCACTATGATCTATCTGGAAAATCGATACGTCTTCTCAAACCCGCAGACTACGCCGATACCATTTATCAGCAATATCAGTCGGTTTATGACACAAGAGAACCAAAGGGGTTCCTGACGGAAATTCCTTTGGGCTCCGGCCTGTTTACTTATTATGCCACCGTGCGGATGCCGCTATCGTCAGACGGCCATGACGTTGACTCGATACTGAGTGCGGAGGACTACGGCGACAATCGCGACCAGATACGGATTAATCTGGAAAAATTAGTTGAACCTAAGGCGAGTGACGGTTGACGGACATCAGTCAGGCCGAATGTGCGGTTTTCGTCAAAGAACCGCGAAAGAAGCTTTTTCACCCCTGGCGGACTTGGTATACATCCCCAACTATTAGGGAGATTATACCGTGCCTCTACTTCATTTAGCGGTACTTGCGATCGTTCAGGGCTTTACCGAGTTTCTTCCCGTTAGCTCGTCGGCCCATTTGGTGCTGGTACCGGTATTTTTTAACTTCCCCGACCAGGGACTAGTCCTTGATGTCGCCGTCCATGTCGGCACACTAGGGGCTGTTATGCTTTACCTATGGCGCGATATCGGCGCCATGCTTGGCGGATTTGGTCGGGCCCTACGCGGCCATAGTTCACCGGGCGGCACGCTCATCGGCTTTCTAATCATCGGCACGCTGCCCGTCATTGCCGCAGGATTTGCACTCAATCATTATTACCCGGACGGCATTCGCAGTCTCGAAGTGATCGCCTGGGCGACCCTAGGTTTTGGCATATTGTTGATGATCACTGATCACATCGGCATGACACTCATACGCATCGAACACCTGAAAATCGGCAGCGTACTCTTCATTGGATTTGCCCAGGTTCTTGCCCTGATCCCCGGTACCAGCCGGTCTGGAATTTGTATGACGGCGGCACGGATACTTGGTATGGAACGCACCGATGCGGCGCGTTTTTCCATGCTTTTATCGATACCTGCGATTCTCGGCGCTGGGACCTTAAAGGGTTACGAGCTGTGGAAATCCGGCGACGCCGCGTTAACCAGTGATGCCTTTGCCGCCGCAGGCATGTCTCTGGTGACGGCCTTAATTGCAATTGCCATGATGATGGCATGGTTAAAGCGATCAACGTTCACAATATTTGGCATCTATCGGATCATTCTCGGCGTCGCCTTGCTCGCCTATACCTACAACTGGATATGATATCTTTTGACCGACTTATTCACCACCCTTCGAACCACTTGTCTTGATGAGTGGCAGACCTATACCAAACATAAATTTATCTCCGGCATTGCCGACGGTACCTTACCAGAAACCTGTTTTCGCCATTATCTGGGCCAAGACTATCTGTTTCTAATCCATTTCGCCCGCGCCTATGCCCTTGCCGCCTACAAATCCGATACACTGGAAGACATTCGTCAAGCATCAATCGGCCTTACAGCGATCATCGACGTGGAAATGGGACTTCATGTGGGGTTTTGCCGACGCTGGGGATTGTCTGAGCCGCAGATGGCTACCCTGCCGGAAGCCACTGAAACCATGGCTTATACGCGCTACGTGTTGGAAAAAGGCCTGCAAGGTGATCTGCTTGATCTTCACGTCGCACTTGCCCCATGCATGCTCGGATACGCAGAAATCGGTAAAACCCTGGCGAATGATAGCAACACGAAAACTGACGGTAATCCCTATATGCCGTGGATCGACATGTATGCCTCCGATGAATCTTTCAATTACCCATAAGTGTCATTCGTGATTGTGGCACCGAGGACGATGTCGTTGAGGCGGGCCCAACCTCGCCAGATTACCATATTGCCGGGCGGTGGGTCATTGGCCCGAGCGAGATATCCGCC
>Ga0316204_10002363_pt1 | contig 43260 bp, 41 predicted proteins | sample 6monrhotite_MG_2_FD_205661 | JGI IMG/M metagenome (GOLD analysis project Ga0316204, IMG submission 205661) | Microbial mat bacterial communities from mineral coupon in-situ incubated in ocean water Damariscotta River, Maine, United States -... | ecosystem: Environmental > Aquatic > Marine >... | reverse complement strand
GTAAATCATCGCGCGCAGCTGATCCTTGCAAGTAAAACCTTTGTTGTACTTGTCTGCTTGATGAGTTTTAACGATTCGATCAAATTCGCCTTGTGGAAGTAGTTTCAAAAGTTCTTGAAATCGGCTTATCATAAACATGTTGCAGTCCTAGTTGTTGAGTTGGCGCTCAGGAATTATCCAATACGGCCTTGTACTGCAACACTTTCAAGCGAACTTAAATAATTATTCCGGACAGCAGTGCGCTTTCGCGGGAATGACGGAGCAATCAAAGTTGCAATAAATTTCCTTTGCACTGCTTAATACCTGCTGTCCTGTTCTCCCCGTGATAAGGGGGAGTTAGAGGGGGTTTAAATCCCTCCCAGCCTCCTCTTATCAGGGGAGGTGCGGATTGGCGGATGTTTAAAAGTGGGGTGTTTTGTCTGAAGAATTGTCTAGCAAATTATTCTAGTTTATCCATTAAGACTACAACTCGTAGTTGGTGGAACAACTAGCCATCTCATTAAGCCGCACAAAATGCGGCTTGCCTTGGGGCTAACATGACTCACACAGGCACTTGACTTGACTTGACTTGACGTACGTAATGCCGTACTTTTCACTTCTTTATAGGAGCGTGAAATGAAAGCACTTACCGCCAGCGAAGCTCGTGCAAATTTGTACCGGCTCATCGATCAAACAGCAGAGTCTCATGAGCCAATCATCATTTCTGGAAAACGTAGCAGTGCCGTGCTGCTCTCTGCGGATGATTGGAGTGCAATTCAAGAAACCTTATACCTTCTGGCTGTGCCTGGCATGCGCGAGTCCATAAAGACGGGGATGTCTGAGCCACTTGCAAAAAGTTCGAAAGTGCTGGAGTGGTAGCTTGGGAGGTTGTTTATGCCAAGCAAGCAATGAAAGATGCAAAAAAGCTGGCAGCAAGTGGTCTTAAGCCAAAGGCGCAAGAACTGCTCGCGATTCTTGCAAACGACCCATTTAAAAATCCACCACCCTTCGAAAAGTTGGTCGGTGATATTGCTGGCGCATACTCTCGTCGCATCAATATTCAGCACCGCATCGTGTACGAAGTATTTACGCAAGAAAAAACAGTTCGCGTCCTGCGTATGTGGACTCACTATGAGTGAGCGGCGATCCAGTTCCAGTTTCTCGAACAATTAAATTCAGCATAGAGTACAACTTCCCCCGCCCTGCCCACCTCAATGCGCCGGAGGCGCAACCTTTACCACTTCTTCTAGCGTCGTTAGCCCCGCCGCCACTTTCAAAGCACCGGAGATACGTAACGGTTTCATGCCATCTCTGGCGGCTTGTTCACGTAGTGCGGCCACATCCGTTTTGTCGCTTATTAGCGTGCGTAGTTCGGGACTCATAAGCATTAGCTCGTAGATGCCGATTCGCCCACGAAATCCTGTCATGCGGCATTCTAAGCAACCTTCATAGCTGTGTATTTGCGCGGGGCGCTTGGATTTCCACGGCGCGACGAGGTGATCCCACAACTCGTTGTCGATCTCATGTGGGTCATGCGGTTTCTTACAGTGTGGACACAGGGTGCGCACCAGTCGTTGCGCCATTACGCCTATCACCGTAGCGCTAATCATGTAAGGCGGCACGCCTAGATCGAGCAAGCGGGTAATCGCTGAAGGCGCGTCGTTGGTATGCAGGGTGGAGAACACCAAGTGCCCTGTGAGCGCAGACTGAATAGCCATTTCAGCCGTTTCCAGATCACGTATCTCTCCTACCATAATAATGTCTGGATCTTGCCGCATTAAAGCACGCACACCGTCTGCAAAGCCCAGATCAATGCCGTGTTGTACCTGCATCTGATTGAAGGCAGGCTCTATCATTTCAACGGGGTCTTCGATGGTGCAAACATTCACCTCGGGCGTGGCGAGATGTTTGAGCGTTGAATACAGTGTCGTGGTCTTACCGGAACCGGTAGGTCCAGTAACTAGGATAATGCCATTTGGACGTTGGGTCATTTGCTGCCAGCGCGCGCCGTCTTCTTCAGAAAATCCTAGGTCGGAAAAATCACGCATCAATACCTCTGGGTCAAAAATACGCATGACCAACTTTTCACCGAACACGGTGGGCAAGGTTGAAAGACGCAATTCGACTTCCTGAGCTTCACTGGTACGGGTCTTGATGCGGCCATCCTGGGGACGGCGTTTCTCCATCACGTCCATGCGCCCGAGCAATTTGATACGGCTGGTCATGGCATTAATGACTGACATGGGGAGTTGGTGCACTTGATGCAACACGCCATCAATGCGAAAACGAATCAAACCGAACTCGCGGCGCGGCTCTATGTGAATGTCCGAAGCACGTTGGTCGAAAGCATACTGCCACAGCCAATCCACAATGTGCACGATGTGCTGGTCATTAGCATCGAAGCTGGATTTACTTTTCCCCAACTCTACCAATTGCTCGAATGATGCCCCACCAGAGGTGTTACCCAACGAGGTTTTAGCTGCGCTTTTGACTGACTGGGCTAGATTGTAAAACTCCGCCAGATAGCGATTAATGTCCAGCGGCGAAGCAAGCACACGACGCACTTCTTTGCGCGAAATGTGTTTCACCACCTTTTCCCAGTCGCGCAAAAATGGCTCAGCAGTGGCAACCACAACTTCGCTCGCCGTCACTTGCAAAGGCAAAATACTAAAGCGCCCAGCGTAATCGTTGGACATCAAATCAGTCACACTGGAGAAATCAATCTTCAAAGGATCAATATGCAAATACTCCAGCCCTACCCGCCCTGCGAGCCATTCGGTTAGCGTTTCCAAGGTCAAACTTTTGTTAGGCGGCAATGCCGATTTAAATGACTTTCCCGAAATGACGAGTAAAGGATGTTGCTCGTTCCTATGCAATTTACGCTCAGTAATAAGCGCATCAGCGACCGCACGTCCTATAAGTCCATCTGCGACCAACATATTGAGCACTTCAGATAGTTGAAGTTTGTGATCGACAGCTGATTGATGGGACATATTGGCTTCCTTACAAACTTAGAAAAACAAATTTTCGCCGATTAAAAACTCAAACGCCTAACTTCCGAGTCAGCTATTGAAGCTTAAATACCTATCTGCGAGCGGATGAAGCGCCCCGCCGCAAGCAGCGGGGTATTGGACAATTGGATTTTGTAGGTCGGATTTCAATCCGACGTTTATTTCTTCAATTCGCTAACCCCGTCGGGATAAATCCCGACCTACGAAAACCACTACGCCACAAGAGCGTGAAATTGACCTAAAGCGATTCAAAATCTGCGTTAATCTGCGAAATCTGCGGATTAAGCTTCCGCTTTTATGTTTATTCTAATGCACCCTAAAAACTTATAAAATCTGCGCAAACCGGGTTTTAAACTCAACGTCCATGAATACCCTGCACTGGACGACTTATTTCTTGAAACAGTTTCATTCTGCGCGCATTAATTTTCCCTTCCGCCAGCGCGGCAAGCAATGCGCAGTTCGGTTCGTGCGTATGGCTGCAATTATGAAAGCGGCACTTTCCCATGTAAGGGGCAAATTCGACAAAACCAGATTCGATTTCGCCCAGACTTAGATGATGCAGGCCGAACATCTGCACGCCTGGGCAGTCGATCAAATGACTTTCAGCATTGATATGATACAAACGGGCATGCGTAGTCGTGTGTTTGCCAGAGTCCAATACAGTAGAAATCTCACGCGTCGCTGCGCGTGCCTCGGGAAGCAGGCCATTAATCAAGGTCGATTTACCCATACCGGACTGCCCGACCAACACGCTTGTATGGCCTTGCAAAAACGGGCGTAAAGGCTCTGCATTTTCTAAGGCTGACAATTCCAACACGCGGTAGCCAATATCTTGATACGGTGCCAGAACTCCCCGTGCAGCATCGGCAGGTAAATCGCATTTATTTAAGGCTATAAGCACAGACAGCTTTTGATCCTGCGCCGCGATCAAACAACGCGTTATCAATTCATCGCTGAATGCTGGCTCTACGGCTACGACGCAAATAATCTGCGTAACATTCGCCGCAATGATTTTTTGCCTGTATGGGTCAGAACGATACAGAAGTGAACTACGCGGCACGGTGCGTTCGATCACGCCTTGATCGACTGACGTGCGCTTTATTTCTACTCGGTCGCCGCAGGCAACCTCGCTTTTTTTACCACGCGGCACACATTCTAAAATCTCCCCATCGGCTAACTCAACGAGATAATGCCGCCCGAATGCGGCGATGATGCAACCCTGCTGTGTCAATGAGGTGTTCAATCTATTTAGGGTAACTTGTAATAACGTTGATTCAGATATGCGCCAAGGTTCTGTTCATCTTGCGCGGAAAGCGTAATACCCATATTGCCGGAACAGAAATTCATCTGCGTGACAAGTTGAGCAGCGCTACGCACTTTGTGATCTGGGCGGGTAAATATCCCACTACCATCACCGCCCATCATGTCGATGTGGCATCTGTTGCAATGGTTTTTATCAAAAAACTTCTGTCCAACTTCCGCATCGCCCTTGGCGAAAGGCGCGGCTTGTGCTGCACCCGCTAGCAACAAAAATATAAAACCTAATTTCTTCATTTTGACTCCTCCGTTAAATGAGCGATGCGTTCCAAAGCTGGTGGATGTGATTCATAAAATGCGACGTACAGTGGATCAGGAGTAAGCGTTTTTGCGTTGTCCTGATAGAGTTTAACCAATGCCGAAGCCAAATCACTAGCTGTGGTTTGAGCTACAGCATAGCGATCTGCCTCGAACTCATGTTTGCGCGAATAATATGAGCTGAGCGGTTTCAACAAAAAGCTAAATTCCGGCAAAATCAGGAAAAACAACAGCAACGCGAGTGCCGTGGATTGCGTAGCAACGCCCAAGCCTTGATAAAACCATGCGGACTGCATCAATTGAGCCAACATCCACAAAAACACCAAGCTTAGCGTAAAGATACCCACCATACGTTTTAACACATGACGATGTTTGAAATGCCCTAGTTCGTGCGCTAGAACAGCATCAATCTCACCGGGTGTAAGGCGTTTCAGCAGAGTGTCAAAAAACACAATGCGCTTAGTTTTTCCGAATCCGGTAAAATACGCGTTGCCGTGACTGCTGCGCTTAGAGCCATCCATCACGAACAATCCACTAGAGGTAAAGCCGCAGCGTTTAAGCAAAGCATCAATACGCGCTTTCAAAGTTTCGTCTTCTACAGGCTTAAACTTATTGAACAATGGCGCAATAAAGCTGGGGTATAAAAATAGTAATAACAGGTTAAAGCCTACCCATACGCTCCACACATATACCCACCAATATTCTCCCATCTTGCCCATCAGCCACAGCACGCCAAACAACAGCGGCAGACCAAGTGCACAAGCAATCAACATATTTCGCAGTGCATCTTGCACATACAAGCCCGGTGTCATCTTGTTAAAACCAAAGTTCGCTTCAATCACAAAGGTGTTGTACAAATCAAAGGGCATTTCCAAAATCGAACTAATCAACATGACCGCCACAATGATGCTCACGCCTTGTAACAAAGCATTATCAAAAGTGGAGAACGACCAATCGCTGAGCAACTGAACACCGCCACCGAAGGTAAACCCCAGTAGCAATATAGCTTCGAACAAGATGGTAAACAAAGATAAACGAGTCTTTGTAGAAGTATAGTCAGCCGCTTTTTGATGCGCGGATAATTCGACCTTCTCGCAAAATTTTGCAGGAACTTCGTTGCGGTGCAGGCCAATATGTCGTAATTGACGGCGGGCAAGCCAGAGTTTAGTGAGCGTGCTCAGCAATACCGCAGCAATAAATAATGTAGTAAATAGGTTAGTCGTCATCTGATATTAAAAATATTTCCCTTACGTGTCTGCCTAATAAGCGCGCCAATGTGACACAATACGCCCCGTATAGTTGATTATTAAACGGGCGGCGATTATGGCACAGAATGTAAAAAACCTTATCTGGTTAGACATGGAAATGACGGGACTCTTACCCGACTCAGACCTTATTATTGAAGTGGCTATCGTCATTACCGACAACGACCTTAATACCGTCGCAGAAGCCGCTACGCTGGTGGTGCATCAATCTGACAGCGTATTGGATGGCATGGATAACTGGAATAAATCCACACACGGCAAATCGGGACTGATTGAACGCGTTAAAGCATCCATCCTGAACGAAGCACAAGTTGAAGAGCAAATGCTAGCATTTCTAAAAGAACACGTGCCTCCTGGCGTCTCACCAATGTGTGGCAACTCCATCTGTCAGGATCGCCGTTTTATGGCACGCGGCATGCCTAAATTGGAAGAATACTTCCACTATCGCAACCTAGATGTCAGTACGCTAAAAGAATTAGCTAAACGTTGGAAACCGGATATGGCTAAGGGCGTTAAAAAGCACGGCAAACACGAAGCACTAGCTGACGTCTACGAATCCATCGAAGAACTGAAGCACTACCGCGAACACTTTCTCAAGCTTTAATCGCAAATCCTTGCCTTAAGACCTTAAAGAAGATGTGTTGACCAGCAAAAAATATCTGCCGGCCAGCCCATCGCTGACAGCAGCTATTTAACATAAATTCCTCATGCAACACCTCTTAGTAGACATCTCGTCCCACGGCTACGGACATGTAGGACAAACAGCTCCGGTAGTGAATGCATTAGCCAAAATCATCCCCTCGCTACGCATCACGGTACGTACGACAGCGCCTCTCGCGCTCTTACAGCAACGCTTTCAATGCGAGTTTACTCACATCCCAGTCAGTTTCGATTTTGGGATGAAGATGGCGGGTGCGCTAGATGTACAGGTCGATGCGAGCGCTGCCGCTTATCGCGATTTTCATTCTGACTGGGATGCAAAAGTGCGGCGCGAAGCGCAAGCAATGCGAGCACTGTCTCCTGATTTGTTGTTCACCGATGTCCCATACTTATCTCTCGCGGCAGCACACTTCGCGAGCATACCCTCGGTAGCTATGTGCAGTTTAAATTGGGCAGATATCTATCGCCATTATTGCATTGGAGATAATTTCAGTCCCACAGTGTTTGCCCAAATCTTCGCTGCCTACAGTAATGCTACGTGTTTTCTACGCCCACAACCAAGCATGCCAATGGCGGATTTTGCCAATACGCGAAGCATCGGCCCTCTTGCAAAAATCGGCGTAAATCAACGCGCCGCAATATTGCAAAAAATCCCCGACATTTCACCGCAGGAAAAGCTAGTACTTGTAGGTATGGGCGGAATGGAATTTCGCTTACCCATGGAAAAATGGCCGCGCATCCAAGGGGTGCACTGGCTGATTCCTGAAGCATGGAACATCACACGGAAAGACATCAGTGCATTCGACTCACTCGATTTATCCTTTAGCGATGTCCTCGCCTCATGCGAAGCAATACTCACCAAACCCGGCTATGGAACATTCGCCGAAGCAGCCTGCGCGGGCATACCAGTGCTGTCCGTAGTACGCCCAGACTGGCCGGAAGCCCGGTATCTTGTGGATTGGCTTAAACAAAATGGCCGCTGCATAGAAGTAGAGCGAACGTTGCTAGAAACAGGAGAACTCAACAATTTACTGCAACAACTTTGGGCAACACCTCAACCTCCAATCCCCACCCCAAGTGGAGCAGACGAAGCCGCACAATATTTACGCGACCAACTAATTCCCTCAAAATAAAAGAAGCTTCACATTTCCCAACATAAATTGCCAATAAAACAACTCTGCGGTTCATAAAATACCCGAGACAGGCTAGAATCACGGTTTACGCATTAATTACACTTAAGGAAATTTACCATGTCCATGTCTGACCGCGACGGCTTTATCTGGCACGACGGCAAGCTCGTACCTTGGCGCGACGCTACTACCCACGTTCTCACACATACTTTGCATTACGGCATGGGCGTATTTGAGGGTGTTCGTGCCTACAAGACTTCGCAAGGCACGGCTATCTTCCGCCTTAAAGAGCACACCGAGCGGCTATTTAATTCGGCTTATATCTTCAAAATGAAGATGCCCTTCGACAAAGAAACACTAATAGAAGCACAGCGCGAAGTTGTGCGCGCCAACAAGTTGGAATCCTGCTACATCCGCCCTATCGTGTTCTACGGTTCAGAAGGCATGGGTATCGCTGCCAGCAACATCAGCACACATGTTTCAGTAGCCGCTTGGCCCTGGGGTGCGTATCTGGGTGAAGAAGGCATGGCTAAAGGTATCCGTGTAAAAACATCCAGCTTTACCCGCCATCATGTAAACGTCAATATGTGCCGCTCAAAATCGGTTGGCACATACACCAACTCCATCCTCGCGCATCAGGAAGTAGCTCAAGACGGCTATGACGAAGCATTGCTGCTAGATGTAGATGGTTATGTAGCTGAAGGTGCGGGTGAAAACTTTTTCATGGTAAAGAAGGGCAAGCTTTACACGCCTGACCTGACTTCGTGTTTGGAAGGCATCACCCGTGATGCCATCATCACGCTGGCACACGACTTGGGTATCGAACTGATCGAGAAACGCATCACACGCGATGAAGTCTACTGTGCTGAGGAAGCCTTCTTCACTGGTACTGCTGCTGAAGTAACACCTATCCGTGAGCTCGACAATCGCACTATCGGTGAAGGATGTCGCGGCCCTATCACCACCCAACTACAAGCCTTGTTCTTCGACATTGTCAGCGGTAGAAATACAAAATACGCAGACTGGTTAGATCACGTTTGATAGACACGAACATGCAAAGGAATACACATGAAAGCTGAAGTACGCTACATCGAAGTAACTGCGGATGCACTACCGCTGTTTTGCCCCACGCCTGATCAGAGCCAATGGGATTCACACCCCCGCGTAGCCATCCCAGTTGAAAAGCTGGGTACGGCAAGCTGCCCATATTGCGGAGCGACATACAAACTCAAGGGTGAATTACCCAAAGGACATCACTAAGCCTTTGCCCTCATGAAAAGAATCCTCGTAGTTGCGCCCAGTTGGGTGGGCGATTGCATGTTGATGCAGCCAATGTTACTGCGTCTCAAGCAACGCTTCCCCGACAGCGCCATTGATCTACTCGCCCCCCCTTGGACGGTGTCCTTACTCAAGCAGATACCGGAAGTGAGCGATGTCATCATCAATCCCTTCCCACACGGAGCACTGCAACTTGGCGCGCGTTATCGTCTCGGCAAACAGTTACGTAGCACACGCTACGATGCCGTGTATGTCTTACCCAACTCACTCAAATCTGCGCTGAGTCCTTTCTTTGCCAACATCCCGCAACGCACTGGCTTTGTCGGCGAAATGCGTTACGGCTTACTCAACGATGCACGCAAACTGGACAAAGAAATACTCCCCCTAATGGTGGAGCGTTTCGCACAACTTGCCGAGGCGACAGGCGACGACATTCAGCGCCCTATTCCACATCCGCGCTTAAGCGTCTCGGAAGAGACGCGCCAACAAGTGCTGCACAAACTAGGTTTAACACTGCAACAGCCTGTGGCGATATTCTGCCCCGGCGCAGAATACGGCCCTGCCAAGCGCTGGCCTGTCGCCTACTTCGCGGCACTGGCGCAAGACCTGAGCAAACGTGGCTATGCCGTGTGGATAATTGGCTCACCAAAAGATAAACAAGTCAGCGAAGAAATTGCAGTTCAAAGTAATGGCAGCAGTCATAATCTATGCGGTAAAACCGAGATCAGCGATGCTATCGCACTGTTGTCTTGTGCCGCACTTGTGGTTAGCAATGACTCCGGCTTGATGCATCTGAGCGCAGCCTTAGACCGCCCCATGCTGGCAATATTTGGCTCTAGCAGTCCGCAATTCACTCCGCCGCTGTCAGACCAGGCTCAGGTCATTCAACTTGATTTGCCATGCAGCCCCTGTTTTAAACGTGAATGTCCTTTAGGGCATTTCAATTGCATGATGCAACTGACACCAGAGAAAGTTGCGCAATACATCCCTATTATTCCTAGCCAGCAACCATGACTACATTAGCTAAAGAAATTTTCAAAGCCTACGACATCCGTGGCATCGTCGGCAAAACATTGACCGATGCCATCGTCGAGCAAATCGGCCACGCCATCGGTTCAGAAGCGGTCGCACGTAAACAACACACCATCGCCATCGGACGCGATGGACGTCTATCCGGCGAAGCTTTCGCCCAAGCCTTGGCACGCGGCATTCAAAAGAGCGGCATCAACGTTATAGATGTCGGGCGCGTAGCTACACCAATGGTGTATTACGCCGCCTTCAAATTAAACACCGACTGCGGCGTGATGATTACCGGCAGCCACAACCCACCGGACTACAACGGCCTCAAAATGGTGTTGGCAGGTGAAACCCTATCCGGCGACACGATTCAGTCCTTACGCACCCGCATTGAAAGCGGCAATCTAACGCATGGCTCAGGCACATATGCCCAATACGACATCGCGCCTGAATACATCGCCCGCATCATTTCCGACATCAAACTTTCTTGTCCGCTTAACATCACAGTTGATTGTGGTAACGGCGTGGCAGGTGATTTCGCAGCCGAGCTTTATCGCGGTATTGGCTGCACCGTCACCGAGATGTTTTGTGAAGTGGATGGCAACTTCCCCAACCACCATCCCGACCCTTCCGACCCGCATAACCTGCAAGATCTGATCGCCGCTTTGCGCGATAACGACAGTGAGCTAGGTTTAGCTTTCGACGGCGATGGCGATCGTTTAGGCGTAGTTACCAAAGATGGCAAAATCATCTACCCCGACCGTCAACTAATGCTCTTCGCCGCTGACGTATTAAGCCGCAACCCCGGTGCAGAAATCATATTTGACGTAAAATCCACGCGCAACCTATTCCCCTGGATACGCGAACACGGCGGCAAACCTACACTGTGGAAGACAGGACATTCACTGGTTAAAGCCAAGATGAAAGAAACCGGCGCACTACTAGCTGGAGAAATGAGCGGCCACGTATTCTTCAAAGAACGCTGGTACGGTTTTGATGATGGCCTGTATGCAGGCGCAAGACTGCTAGAAATTCTCAGCCAAACAGCCGATTCAAACGCAACATTGAACAATCTGCCCGATGCGGTCAGCACACCCGAACTACACATCCATGTGCAAGAAGGCGAAAACCACAGCTTGATCGCGCGCTTGAAACAAGAAGCTAAATTTGATGACGCACAAAACATCATCACCATAGATGGCCTACGTGTGGAATACAGCGACGGATTCGGATTGATGCGCGCATCCAACACCACACCAGTCATAGTCCTGCGCTTCGAAGCAGATGATGAAGCAGCGTTAAAACGCATACAGGATAATTTTAGACACGTACTGCTAGCGGCGAATTCTGAACTGAAGCTACCCTTTTAAAGGGGAAGAAAACATCCAGCTCCGTAGTGTGACTAAAACAGGTGAAACCAGCCCTATAGAATTGCATGACTAATTTTTACTTTATCTGGGACTCTATGGTGAAGGTTTTAACCTTCGCAAATGCTTTTGAAGACGCTGCATATTGTTGGAAGTATATCCAAGCAGATTCATCACAACGATGTTGTTAGCATCCAGCACCAAGGTGTAGGGAAGTCCAAAATAGTGAAATATCTCCTGAAGCCCGCCTGATGTCAGAACGATATGTGATGGTGTACCTGATAGTGACTTGATGAACTTTGCGATGTTTTCAGGATTTTCTGAATGCGTATGCACTGCGATGAATTTCACCTTGGGATATTGCTGCTCAAGTTTGGCTAGCTCCGGCATTTCTTTTTGACAGGGCTTACAACTTACCGAGAAAAAATTAATGACCTTTGGCATGCCCTTATCGCTTCTAAGGCTATAGGATTGATCATCGAGTGACCGTCCTATCAAATTGGGTGATGGCTTGCCGACTTCCGGGCCAATCTCAATTGCAGCACATACGCCAGCTGACATAAGCACCGCAAACAACGCCATACGCCATGATGTATTTACCAACATGCCCCCCTTAAGAAATGTGATTCACTTTAGTCCTGCAAGCGTTTTTTGTGCTGCGGCATTCCAATCCAGCTCATCATTGCTCCAGCCAATCACCTGAGCGGAAACGGTTTCAGGGCCTTTCACAACTTTGCGACTCTCAATGTCATAAACCAGCCTAGAAAGAGTCAATGTTCCCTTAAGCTCCCCCATTGGACTCGTAGCAATCTGAGTGCTTGCTTTCAAAAAAGCCAGCATGCTGAAACCTCTTTGTTTCGAGTGCTTGATACAGTCTTCTTTGCTACTACAATCTGCCATAAGACGATCAACAGCATAATCGCCATATCTAAACTGCTTAAGTATTTGTCCAATAACACCTGATTCAAGTGTGCCATCCTCGTTGAGTACAAACAATGCCATATGGCCTTTCAGCCGTGAAGTTTCTTTATTAATTGCCTTCAACGCATTGCGTACACGCTTTACATAAACCTCTTTTTTTAACTCTTCTGGGAATGCGCTGAAATCAGTATCAATTAGCAATGCTTGCGCGTTCTGCAGATGCTTGCGGCGAGCGGCTATGCCTAGTTTCATATGTCCATCAGTCCCTTTAGTCAGTTGGGATTTGATTTCCTTGATTCGACTTTTCATGACTTTTTCTAGCTGAGCTTGCTGTACTGATTTTTTACTGATGACCATCAGCTTGTAATACGTGCAGCTGCTTGGGTCTATCCAATGTGCTTTTATTTTTAGATCGCGCAATACCTCATCGGCACTCACCGTCACTTTGCTCGACGATTCCTTATGCACACCGTGCCGATTTACATGCGTACTCAGCTTGTTCTCAGCTTGTTCTCAGCTTTTATGGTGACCTGTATACGCTGTACCAAATGCGCCTTGGCATCACTCTCAGATGCCTTACGTCGCTCATCTTTGCGCCTGCTATCTTTCTCTGCGGAGCCAACCCCTATATAGAAGCCCTTCTCGCTGTAATCCAGCTTGCTTACCCATACAGGCTTGGTTTCGCCTGAACGCCCACCACAGGAAAATGACCATGACCAAGCTGGCATACTCAAAAAGATGCCAGACATTAGCGCTAAACCAATTAACAACTTCCTCATGCGCAGCTCAATTCTCAATGTTTCACCATTCCCCGAATATATTGGATTAATGTACCTACTAATTTTGTACCCAGCACTTTATACCTTCACGTGTCTAAGAACTCGAATTTAAGTTATTGGCGGATAATGAACAAGCGAAAACAGATAATGAAATGTTAGTTTAATCTACGAAACTAGCGGGGTATTGGATAGTTTGATTTTTGTAGGTAGGCTTTCAACCCGACGTTTTTTCTTCAATTCACAACCCAGTCGGGATAAATCCCGACCTACGAAAACCACTACGCCACAAGAGGCGGGGAATTGATCCAAAGAGATTGAACTACTGTTTTGAGGTTAATGAGCTAGCGGTTTAACGGCTAGTCTCAATCAAAATTTAAGTTACAGAGAAGAGCGCTACTTACTTAAGGCTGAAGAGTTAGAACGCAAACTACTAGCCTTTTGTACGCGAGGCGAACATCAAATTCCCCTGACGCGGCTGCAACCAATATGCAGCCAACTCCGCTAGCAATTCACGGTATTGATCAATGTCCGCAGGCTTACTAACAAAACTGTTTGCGCCGATCTGATAGCTCAATAACACATCAGATTGTTCGCAAATTTCAGAAAAAACGATGATAGGCAAATCAGCGGTACTCTCATCCATACGCAATCTGCGCAACACAGCGAGACCGCTTAGCTTGGGTAATTTCAAGTCCAGCAGAATCAACCTCGGCATGGGATTGTGTTCCTTGGTGTTGTGTGACAACCACGACAAAGCCTCAACGCTATCATCCACGACCGCCAAGTGAATCGGTGGAACACATAAGTTGCACGCCTCACGAGCAAGCGCAATTCCGCTTGCGTCATCTTCCACAAACAGAATTGTCTGTCGTTTAGCGTCCGGGGTTTTCAACGTCTATCTCCTAAGTAATACGTTCATACAGAATATTGCAAAGACATGATGCGCCGAGTGAGATTATGATTCATTCACCTCACATGCGGCAACACCTCACTACAATTTAAGCAATACTTATTAACTTACAGCCTTTAGTTGCGTCTAGCTGCATGCGGTGCGTGGTTTTTCGTAGGTCGGGATTTATCCCGACAGGGTTAGCGAATCGAATATCAAAACGTCGGGTTGAAACCCGACCTAGCAAACTGCCCGACTATAGTTTTGCTTTAACCCAATCCGAAACTGAAGCTAATGCTGCTGCCAAATGTTCCGGTTGCGTTCCACCAGCTTGAGCCATATCCGGTCTACCGCCACCTTTGCCACCAACTTGCTGCGCCACGAAATTAACCAACTCACCTGCTTTTACTTTAGAAGTCGCATCCGCTGTAACACCGGCAATCAAACTCACTTTAGTGCCGTTGACTGAGGCTAATACTATAGCGGCAGATTTCAGCTTGTCTTTAAGTTTATCCAAAGTTTCGCGCAACATTGCCACATCCGCGCCTTCCATGTTGGCGGCGAGAACTTTTACACCATTAAATTCCTGAGCCTGACTTAGTAAATCATCACCCTGCGAGGATGCCAGCTTGGATTTCAATGTGGCTAATTCTTTTTCTAGCGACTTCATGTTGTCGAGAATTTGTCCAACACGCGCTGCCGCCTCTTGCGGTTGCGATTTCACGGCATCAGCCACTTGCTGCAACTGCTGCTCCTGCTCTTGAATTAGCGCCAACGCGCCTTCACCTGTCACCGCCTCTACGCGGCGCACACCTGCCGCCACGCCACTTTCAGCCACAATCTTGAACAGACCAATGTCGCCAGTGCGCTTAACGTGCGTTCCACCGCACAATTCAATCGACGAGCCGATGTTCAACACGCGAACTTCGTCGCCATATTTCTCACCGAACAACATCATCGCGCCAGTTTGTTGCGCATCATCAATCCCCATCACGCGCGACTGCGTCGCTGCATTGGCAAGGATTTCCGCATTCACAATCGCTTCCACTTTGCGCACTTCCGCATCACTCATCGGCTGGGTATGTACAAAGTCAAAACGAGTTTTGTCAGGGTCAACTTGCGAACCTTTTTGCTGCACATGCTCGCCCAATACTTCACGTAAAGCCTTGTGCATCAAGTGAGTGACTGAGTGGTTGCGCTCTGTGCTAACACGTGCGTGCACATCAACTCGCGTAGCGACATTGTTGCCCACACTGAGCTTGCCAGTTTTCACCACACCGTGATGACCGAACACGCTGGCCTGTATTTTCTGCGTATCTTCCACCGCAAAGATGCCATGCACACTGCGCAGCTCGCCACGGTCACCGACCTGACCACCGGACTCGGCATAGAACGCTGTGTCGTCCAACACCACCACGCCCATCTCGCCTTCGCTTAGTTCATTGACCGATACGCCGTCTTTGTACAAAGCTAGCACATTGCCTGTGCTTTCTAGTTCTTCGTAGCCGTGGAAAGTCGTGGCTGGGCCACTGTACTCTAGGTTAGTTGCCATCTTGAATTTGCCTGCTGAGCGTGCTTGTTCTTTTTGGTGTGCCATGGCAGCATTAAACCCAGCCTCATCCACCGTCACGCCATGCTCGCGGCAAACATCTTGAGTCAGGTCGAGCGGAAAGCCAAACGTGTCGTGAAGCAAGAAGGCAATTGCACCATTTAGGGAATAGTTCTCATTCGAAAGAGTTTGAACTCTACTCCGAACCATTGATGGAATAGTGGCAGATGGAAAGAAATAATTTTCTTCCGCTTGCGCTTGGTTAACTTCCAACGTGATAATATTTTCATTGAATTGACCATCGAAAACAGCCACCTTTATTACCGCTCCATCTTTCCCTTTACGAACAGAGGCAATTGCATGGTGGTTAAGTGATCCAAACCGCACCTTGTGACCTTGAATTGTCCATTCCTTCTCAACGGCAAGTGCGCGAAGTGCTCGCATGACTGGCGATAATTCTTCGCCCAGAAAGTTCATACCATTTTCAATAGTGGCAAAAAAGCGTTCTTCTTCTTGCCTGAGAATATCCATCACGCGCACTTGCGCTGCCGCCAACTCAGGAAATGCCACGCCCATCTGCTCTACCAAATCCGGCACTATCTTGTGGAAAAACGCTGCACGGGCACCGAGCTTGTAGCCATGGCGAATTGCACGGCGAATAATGCGGCGTAGAACATAACCACGCCCTTCATTGCCGGGAATTACGCCGTCTGCAATCAAGAAAGAACAGGCACGGATATGGTCTGCCAGCACTTTCAGCGAAGGAGATTCCAGATCGGCGCACTTGGTCTCGCGAGCTGCTGCTTTAATTAGCGCCTGAAACAGATCAATTTCGTAGTTGGCATGCACATGCTGCAACACTGCCGAAATGCGCTCCAATCCCATACCAGTGTCTACCGATGGCTTAGGCAGCGGGTGCATCACGCCTGCCTCGTCGCGATTGAACTGCATGAACACGTTGTTCCAAATCTCGATAAAACGGTCACCGTCTTCTTCCGGCGTGCCGGGTAGTCCGCCGGGGATGTGCTCACCGTGGTCGTAGAAAATCTCCGAACAAGGGCCACAGGGGCCAGTGTCGCCCATCATCCAGAAGTTATCTGAGGCATAACGTGCGCCCTTGTTGTCCCCAATTCGGATCACACGCTCTGAATCCAGTCCCAGTTCTTTTGTCCAGATATCGTAAGCTTCGTCATCTTCGGCGTAGACGGTGACGTATAGTTTGTCTTTAGGCAGCTTGAAAACAACCGTCAGCAATTCCCATGCGTAGTTGATCGCATCACGCTTGAAATAGTCACCGAAGCTAAAGTTACCCAGCATTTCGAAGAAGGTGTGGTGACGTGCGGTATAGCCAACATTTTCCAAATCGTTGTGTTTTCCGCCTGCGCGCACGCATTTTTGTGATGATGTTGCACGGGTGTAGGGGCGTTTGTCAAAACCAAGAAAGACATCTTTAAACTGGTTCATACCTGCGTTGGTGAACAGCAGTGTCGGATCTTCATGCGGAACCAGCGAACTGGAGGCAACGACGGTGTGGCCTTTGGAGGCAAAATAATCTAGGAATTTCTGGCGAATCTCACTGCTTTTCATTACACACCCTCGGTATCAAATATCACGCAATAACAGTGCATATCATACCATGCGGCGCTTGCCGTTCACACGGCGACAAGTGTTAGTCTATTTCATTTTAAAACCTTCACCACAGAGACACAGAGACACAGAGGCACAGAGAAACCCACAAACTCAATTAGTTGGGGGTTAGTTGGGGAAAAGTATATATTCAGGCTGTAAGTAAAATACAAGACAAAGCTAATGTTTTTACTCTGTGTATCTATGGTGAAAGTTTGAGTTTAATTTTTCACGGCAAAATCATACGAAACACTGCGCCGCCTGAATTGCTCAATGCGACATAGCCATGCTGTTCATCTAAATGATGAAGTTCTGCAATTTTGCGTGCCAAATACAAGCCCAATCCCGTGCCATGCCCACTGACTGCGGATGGTTTTGCACCACTATCTTGCAGCAGGCTATCAGGATAGCCGGGGCCATCGTCCGAGACTTCTAGCACCAGCATTTTGTCTTGCTGGTAGGCCGCAAGTTGCACTTTGGAGTGCGCGCAACGACATGCGTTATGGATGGCATTAGCTAAGGCCATACGCATCAAGGCATCATCAAAAAAAGCAAAAGCAGGCGCTTTGTCTGTATTAACTTCAATATGTATATTGGGGAATAATTCGCGATACTCTGCCGCCAATATTGCCAGAAATCCTACTGGGTCAACTGAGTCAGAGTTAACACTTAACTGATCGCAATCTTGCCGGTGCAGCAACAGCATTTCGGACAAGCGACGTGCTGCGCTCATTGCGATGCCCATCTCTACTTGTGCATCACTGCGTGCACCTAAACGCAAGGACAGCTCAGCCAATTGGTTTTTTACATCATGGATAATCGCGGCGTATAAATTATTCATGTCAGTCGAGTGGAATTATTGCGGCAGTTTCTTAAGCAGGCCATCAATCTGGACTAGTTTTGGGTGATTGGGAGATTTATTTATCAACAGGCTGCGATAGTGAACGCATTTGCCGAACTTGTCTGGATCATTGCCATTACGTGACAAGTCCAGCGCAATCACCAATGCCGCATTACTCACTATTTGCATATTGTTAGGCAATCGGTCTGCGGCTTCACATAACAACTCAATAGCATCTACAAGCTGACCCGCTTCTGCTTTGCGCACCCCATCGTTATTGAGCAAGATCACTTCTTGACTACTCTCTTCGATCAATGCGCTGGCTTCCGCAGCATCCATACCAGCTGCAGTCAAGACATCATGAACCTTTGCTTTGATAGTATCGTCATCCTGATTGTTTTGTATGGCATGGCGCAGTAGTTTCTTACCTTCATCCTCTTTACCTAAAACAAAACAGGCATCGGCCAACGCCACCACCGCCTGAACAGAAAGCGCACTCAAATCGCCACCGGACATTGCCTGAGCTAAAGCTGCTTCAGCCAACTCTAAGTTTCCAGTTGAATGGTGAGCTACACTTTCACTCACCAAAAAGACGACACTGCTATGTTCATCCGTAAAGCTTTTTTTGGCATCCGCCACTACGCTCAAGGCTTCGCTCCCCTTGCCCTGATGAACCAAGGCCTTGGATAACACGGCATAGTCATTGGCTTGGCGCACAGGTGAGTATTTGTGTTTTAGCAATGCCTCGCGCATCACAGATTCTGCTAACTCAGGCTTTCCCGCACTAACAGCGATAGAACTCAGTTCACGAATGCGACTCATCGTTCCTGGTGAAATTTCACGCGCTTTTTGCAACACATCCAGAGCCGCATGCTTGTCTCCTGACTGATCCAACAGCGTACCTAATAGATCATATGCAGCCATGAATTGCGGAGTGTCTGCCAATATTTCCTGCAGCAACTCCTGCGCTTCTTCTTTTTTGCGTAGTTTCGCATAAGCGCGAGCCAAACCAAGTTTAGCCCAGCCAATCGGTCGCAAGGAGAGAATTTCTAAGTATAAGTCTGCGGCTTCTTGATGGCGATTTGCCGCTAAAAATGCTGAGCTTTTTATCTTGCACAGATCAATAAAGTATTTATCTTTGGCAGGTAACTTTCTATCGCACTCAGCGATCACCTTAGCCCAGTCTTTTGCATCTGCGGCTGCATCAATAAGATAGAAGAGCTCTTGCCGCGCCAGCAACCTCCCTAGACGCGTATCAAACTGAGCCGAAGTAAATGGTTTAAGCAAATAATCGTCAGGAGCACATTCAGCAGCCGCCACTACTTTTTCATACGCCTGCTCAGCCGTAATCATTATAAAAACGGTATTGTGAGCAATCAGATCATTCGTGCGTAGATATTCTAGGAATTGTTGCCCATTGGTGCTTTCACCCAGCGAGTAATCACACAGAATGATGTCGTAGTGGTTTACAGCCATGCGAGCCAGCGCATCTTTGATACCAGCGGACAAGTGTAATTTGGCGAAACCGGAACTAGTCAAAGACATGCGCAATTGTGAACGCATGCCCTCTAAGTCATCAATAACCAACACCCACTTTTCAGAAAGACTGCTCGCCAAATTTTCACCTATTTAAAATAACAGCGTGTTCAATACTCCGTTTCTACATCGCGTAATACTTTACAAATTATCTCCATAGAAAATCCGCGCGATTGCAGAAAACGCATCTGTTTGGCTTTTTCCTTCGCATCCTGCGGTAGGCTGGCAAACTTTCTTCGCCACACCTCATGAGCGACACTCAATTCATTTTCCTTGAGCGCTGGCAAAGATACACTGATTAATTCTTCCGCGATACCCCTTCGACGTAACTCATGAACAAGGCGCTGCGTGCCAAAACGGCTGCGTTTGCTATCAACTAGCTGAGTAGCGGCACGAGCATCAGAAAGCCAGTTACGTTTTTCAAGCTCGTCCAGTACGGCTTCAAGGTCTTCGCCTTCTTGTACATGCGGCAATAGTTTATTAGATAATTCAGCCCTACTATGTTCACGCCGCGCCAGATAGCGCATTGCGCGAACACGTAGACTTACTTCAGGCTTCCTCGCCACTGGCTTTCGCGCTCGCCTTGGCCGCTGCTTTGCTGCTAGGTTTTTTGACCACTTCAATCAAAGCCACGCCCAATACTTCGCGCACTTTATTTTCGATTTCAATAGCAATTTCAGGGTTGCTTCTCAGAAACTCGCGAGCATTGTCCTTGCCTTGACCGATTTTTTCTCCCTTGTAGCTATACCAAGCTCCAGATTTCTCAACCAGTTTGTGCTGCACGCCAAGCTCGACCACTTCACCTTCGCGAGAAATGCCTTCGCCATACAGAATATCAAAATGGGCTTCTTTGAACGGAGGCGCAACCTTGTTCTTCACTACTTTGACGCGGGTTTCATTGCCGATAACTTCGTCGCCCCTCTTGATCGCACCCGTGCGACGAATATCCATACGCACAGAAGCATAAAACTTCAGTGCATTACCGCCAGTGGTAGTTTCAGGATTGCCGAACATCACACCGATCTTCATACGTATCTGGTTAATAAACACAACCATGGTATTAGAACGATTGATGTTAGCTGTCAGCTTACGCAATGCCTGCGACATTAAACGTGCATGCAAGCCCATCTGCGCATCGCCCATATCGCCTTCGATTTCAGCTTTAGGTGTTAACGCAGCAACGGAGTCCACAACCACGATATCAACTGAACCTGAACGCACCAGCATATCGACAATTTCCAGTGCCTGTTCGCCATTGTCCGGCTGCGAAATCAATAAATCTTCCACTTTTACGCCCAGCTTCTGCGCATATTGAGGATCAAGTGCATGCTCTGCGTCAATAAAGGCTGCTGTACCACCCAGCTTTTGCATCTCGGCAATAACTTGCAAGGTCAAGGTAGTTTTACCGGATGATTCTGGGCCATATATCTCGATCACGCGACCACGTGGCAGTCCACCCACTCCTAGTGCAATATCCAAACCCAGTGAACCGGTTGAAACCACTTCAATATCTTTGATTACTTCATTCTCGCCCAAGCGCATGATAGAACCCTTACCGAATTGTTTTTCGATCTGGCCCAATGCTGCTGCGAGTGCTTTACTTTTATTATCGTCCATGACGCTTCCCTTTCAAAAATTGGTGCTGGATTGTTGCATACCAATTCGCAGTTGTACAGAACGTTCGTTCTTTTATTGATTTAAAGCTGACTGTTGAGTAGCTTAATTACGCCTTGCAAAGCTATACGTACCGCTTTTACTCGTATGGCATCACGATCTCCAGCAAGCTGGTGGCAGGCAGTTACCACTGTTCTACCACTTGCCCAAGCAAACCATACCGTTCCGACGGGCTTTTGCGGTGTCCCACCTGCGGGGCCAGCAATACCGCTGACAGACAATGCGACACGCGCACTACTATATTGCAGCGCACCATCGGCCATTTCACGCACCACTTGTTCGCTCACCGCCCCATATTCCTCCAAGGTATGTGGCGAAACGCCCAGCATCTCTTCTTTCGATGTATTGGAATAAGTCACGAAGCCGCGATCAAACCACACTGAGCTGCCCGAGATTCTGGTGACGGCCTGTGCGACACCGCCACCAGTGCATGATTCTGCGGTTACCAGTGTCATTTCACGTGTTCTAAGTGCTTTGCCGACCTGTTTTGCCAGTCTTACACTCATAGTCCGCGCCCCAGATCATTTTGTACATCAATCTGCGCTTCCAAGCCCACTGCGATACGAATCAGCCCATCCGTGATGCCAGCCGCTGCCCGTGCTTCTGGAGAGATACGTGCATGAGTTGTCGTCGCCGGATGCGTAATAGTGGTTTTGGTATCACCCAAATTCGCAGTGATAGACAGCATTTGAGTGTTATCTATCACGCGCCAGGCAGCTTGCTTACCACCTTTCACTTCGAAGGCCACAATGCCGCCGCCCGTTTTCTGCTGCTGCATTGCCAATACGTGTTGCGGATGCGATGGCAAACCGGGATAGAACACGCGCGACACATTAGGCTGTTGCTCCAACCACAGCGCCAGTTCCAAGGAGTTAGCGCTGTGCGCATCCATGCGTATTTTGAGCGTCTCCAGCCCTTTCAAAAACACCCATGCATTAAATGCGCTCATGGTCGGCCCCGTGGTACGCAAAAACCCATACACAGGCTCCATCAATTTTTTACTGCCCAGTACCGCCCCGCCCAGCACTCGCCCCTGTCCGTCAATATACTTGGTGGCAGAATGGATGATGATGTCAGCACCCAATTCCAAAGGCCGTTGCAAAATAGGCGTACAGAAGCAATTGTCTACGGCTAATAAGGCGCCACAACTTTTTGCTACAGCAGCAATCGCCGCAATATCGGAAATCTCGGTGAGCGGATTCGAAGGTGTTTCCAGAAAGAACAGCTTGGTGTTGGGCTGTATCGCAGCCTGCCATTGCGCAACATCAGTGGCCGAAACAAAAGTTGTTTCCACACCGAATTTTTTCAGCACATTGTTAAATAGATTTACCGTCGAGCCAAAAAGACTCTGCGAAGCCACAATATGATCGCCAGCCTTCAGCAAGCCCATGCATGCCGCCAAAATAGCAGACATGCCGGAAGCTGTTGCAACGCATTGCTCTGCACCTTCCAGCGCGGCTAAGCGCTCTTCAAACATTGTGACGGTGGGATTAGTGAAGCGCGCGTAGATATTGCCCGGCTCCTCGCCAATAAAACGCTTAGCAGCTTGTTCCGCGCTATCGAAAGTAAAGCTGGAGGTTAGAAACATTGCCTCACTGTGTTCATTGAACTGGCTTTGCACCCTGCCCGCGCGTACTGCCAATGTTTCTGGTTGATATGCTTCAGTCATACTTATCTTCCTTGCAGCCTGTCCACTCCGACAGCGCCGCCAATTAAAAAACCCGGAAAGCTTAGCGCTAAACCGGGTTTCCCTCGCGTTAGCAGTATTTATATAGCGCCCGCAAGCTATTCCTCAAATCGGCGCAAACGAAAAGTAACACCGCTCTATTTGCGTTGTCAACTCACAGCGATGTGATACTCATCGCCAGATCTAGTTCCATCTGGTCATCATCAATCTCTTCATTTGCTTTTCCACCACTACGAGCGGCCTCAATTCGATTGAGATATTCCGCTGTGATGTCACCCGTAATGTATTCACCGTCAAAGCAAGCGCAGTCAAACTTAGTGATTTTAGGATTACATTTTTGCACTGCTTCTTTCAAGTCGGCGAGATCTTGATAAATGATACGGTCAGCACTTATCTCTCGGCAAATCTCTTCCTCGGTGCGTCCTGTAGCGATGAGTTCGTGGCTAGATGGCATATCTATGCCATACACATTAGGATACATAACCGGAGGTGCGGCAGAAGCGAAATATACTTTACGAGCACCTGCGTCACGCGCCATTTGTACGATCTCCCGACTGGTCGTACCGCGCACGATAGAGTCATCAACAAGCAGCACGTTTTTATCTTTAAATTCAACGCTAATCGCATTCAATTTCTGGCGCACAGATTTCTTACGCATCGCCTGACCCGGCATAATGAAGGTTCGGCCGATATAACGGTTTTTCACAAAACCTTCGCGAAACGGAATACCCAGATGATAGGCCAATTGCAAGGCACTCGGACGACTTGAATCGGGAATCGGAATCACCACATCAATGTCGTGATCCACCCATGTGCGCGCCAGCTTATCAGCCAGACTCTTTCCCATATTGAGGCGAGTCTCATAGACAGATATGCCATCAATCATAGAATCAGGACGGGCTAGATAAACAAATTCAAAAATGCAAGGATTAAGCACTGGATTCTCTGCGCATTGTTGGCTATGCAAATTGCCATTGAAGTCGATGAATACCGCCTCACCCGGCTCAATGTCGCGCATAAACTTAAAGCCCAAGGTGTCTAAAGCGACACTTTCTGAAGCGACTAGATACTCCATGCCCTTTTCTGTCTGGTTGCTACCAATCACCAAAGGACGGATACCGTAAGGATCACGAAAAGCTAGCAAACCGTAACCCGCAATCATCGAAACGACCGCATAAGCACCACGGCAACGCCTGTGCACCGCAGAAACTGCGGCAAAAATCGTTTTTGCATCCAAACGTAATTGTTTGCTCTCGATTTGCAACTCATGCGCCAGTACATTCAACAACACTTCAGAATCAGAGTTGGTATTAACGTGACGTAAATCATCCAAAAACAACTCTTTTTGCAACTGCGAGGTATTAGTCAGATTGCCGTTATGTCCGAGCACAAGACCGAAGGGGGAATTAACGTAAAACGGCTGCGCTTCATTGTGATCCACCGCAGATCCAGCAGTCGGATAACGCACATGAGCAATACCCGCATTGCCCGCAAGGGCGCGCATATTCCGAGTTCGAAACACATCATGCGCAAGGCCATTGCCTTTATGCAGATGAAAAGTATTACTCTCTATTGTAGCAATACCAGCTGCATCCTGCCCCCGATGTTGCAACACTTGCAAGCCGTCATACAGTAGCTGGTTGACTGGGGATTGAGCAACGACGCCTAAAATGCCACACATGTTTTATTCCGATATAAAATTTAATAACTTATTTTTTTTGCCACATTTTCTGGCAAAAACTCTTTACTCGACAACGCAATATTCTGCAAGGGTTTGCTCAACACAGCGTCGCGCCAAAACCGTTGTTTGGGTAGCGAAGTCAGCCCCGCTAACAACACCACGAACAACACCAGCAAGCCGCCACGCAACATACCGAACAGCGTGCCCAGCATGCCATCCACCAAACCCAAGCCAACAAGCTTAATTAATTTAGACAACACCCAAGCTAGGACACCGCTCGCAATTAAAGTTCCAATAAATACACCCGCATACGCCAATGCAGCCCTCGCAATTTCAGGGCCAACCGCATCCGGCACGAAGGGCAGCATGGTTGAAGCGAACATGCGCGCCATAAAGTAGGCGGCTACCCAGCCCAGCAATGACAGTAGCTCGTACACGAGACCACGCCACCACCCTAGTCCAATAGACAAGCCAATGACTGCCAATATCGCATAATCAAACAGAGTCATAAAAACGCTTTATTCAACCAAACTAATCACGTTAGGATGAAAACCTTGCTCTTCAAGCTTGTGGCGTACACTCTCAGCAACCTTTCGCGTAGGGTAGCTCCCCACTCGCACGCGGATATTGCGTCCAACTTTCTCGGTATAAGCATGCAATCCCTGCTTGCTCAATTTATCCTGCATGGTTTTGGCAGACGCTGCATTTGATAAAGCAGCCACCTGCACCACGAAACCAATGCGCGGATATACATGGGCTGCAGGCTTGCTTACTTTCTTAGGCTCGGCTTTAGGCCGTGCCGCTGCTTTAGGCTTAGGTGCGACTTTGGGCTTAGCTTCTGCTTTAGGCTGTGGCACTGCTTGAGGCTGGGATGCGACTTTGGGCTGAGGCTCTGTTTTAGGCATCACCGCTGCCTTAGCGGGAACACTCACCACCTCAGCTTTTCGTACCTGACGGGAAACTTCTGAAGTAGACACCTGAGCCGCCTCAGAGGAAGGCGCAACCACTTCTGGCTCTGCGGCAATGGAATGAATTTCTTCTACTTTACTTGAGTCTGAAATACGTAACTCTATGTTGCTAAGCGTAGCAGCAGGTGGCTCGGAATCAAACACCAGTGGCAGAATAATGACCACCGCTGTGGTTAATGCAACCGCGCCAATCAAACGTCGGCGGGCTTGTTGTTTCAGTATGAAGTTGTCATCCGCAGTCAATTGTTTTGCCATTGTGTTGTTACGCGAAACTCATGCGCTGCCCAGACTGCGTGCACGCATTACTTCCGCTACTGTATAGAATGAACCGAGGGCTAGGATTCTATCATTTTCGCTCGCCTGATTATAGGCATCATGCAAAGCCATAGTGACTGTAGGATAGTGCAGCACCTCCGTCACCTGCGCTTCTAGCAGCAACTGCCCCAATTCCTCTGCCGTCGCTCCGCGTGGCACATCTAAACCCGCTACCAGCCACACATCCACAAACGGCTGCAAAGCACTGACCACAGCAAGAATATCCTTGTCCTTAAGCATAGCAATCACAGCATAAGTTTTAGGGCATGGCGGCAACGCAGCTAAATTTTTCGCCAAGGAACATGCCGCATGCGGATTATGCGCCACATCCAAGATCAAGCTCGGCTTGCCCGGCAGTATTTGAAAGCGCCCCGGCAAAGTCACCTCCACCAAGCCACGCCGTACCGCATCCATACTCACGGGCAGCTTTTCTTTCAGCGCATCCAGTGCCGCCAGCGCCCCACTGGCATTATTCAATTGATACGCACCGCGCAATGCGGGAAATGGCAAAGCACTACGCAAGCCCTTCTTGCCACGGAAATCCCATTGCCCCTGATGTGCTACGAAGCTGAATTCACGCCCAATACACCACAACTCCGCACCGACCTTTTCCGCCTGAGCACTTATTGCTTGTGGCACATCATTGTCCGCATAGATTGCCACCCTGCCCTTATGAAAAATCCCCGCCTTTTCAAAAGCAATCAGCTCGCGGGTGTCGCCCAGATAATCAGTATGATCAATATCTACATTAGTCACCAACGCACAATCTGCATCGAATACATTCACCGCATCCAGCCTGCCGCCCAGCCCGACTTCCAGAATAGCGACATCCACCTTATGCTCAATAAAGCATTGCATCGCAGCTAGCGTGCCGAATTCAAAATAAGTGAGTGCAACATCCACGCGCGCTTGCTCAATTGCAGCGAACGAAGCACACAACTCCGCATCACTCACCTGTTGCTTAGCAATGCGCACCCGTTCGTTATAGTCCAGCAAATGCGGTGAGGTATAACAGCCGACCCGATATCCAGCCGCATGCAGCATCGCTTCTAACATCGCGCATACCGAACCTTTACCATTGGTACCGCCAACGATAATGACCGGAAAGTCAGGATTGAGATTTAAACGCTGCTTAACTTGCGCCACGCGCTCCAGACCGAGCGCGATGTTTTTAGGATGCAAAGATTCAAGATGAATTAGCCATTCGGCGAGGGTATTAGGCATAGATCAATCAGGTTTAAGTAGGGTGTCAATAAGCGTAGCGCATTGCACCAAATTCGCAAAACATTCGGCGCAATGTGCGCACTACGCCTGTTGCCCTATATGAGTAAGTAGGGTGGGCACGTTTTTTGTGCCCACGCGGTGCGAAAATCAGCGTGTGCACAACTCACAAAAAGTGTGTAGTTCAATTAATCGACACTGTTTGAATCCAATTATGAAAAAACGAGGTATAAAATCTGGACTCCATTTTTTTAAAGGAGTCCAAATGTACCGAAAGTACTTTATTTTTTTCTTGATGTTCTTTCTACTACTATTTTCAATACCCACTTAGTGAAAGACAATATAAATCATTATATTCACTGCGTAAAAAGCGATTTTTTAGCTTTGGCAGGGTGGGCAAGACTTGCCCACCCGGTGCGTGCAATCAGCGTGGACACAAAACGTGCCCACGCTACGCCGCCTCTAACTTCGTGACTGCCGCCTGCTTAGTCAGCAAGGTAATCAGAGTAGCCAGCTGATCGCGCATTTCGCGTCTATCCACGATCATGTCTATCGCGCCATGCTCCAACAAAAATTCTGCGCGCTGAAAACCATCCGGCAGGGTTTCACGCACAGTCTGTTCGATCACGCGCGCTCCGGCGAAGCCGATTAATGCACCAGGCTCTGCAATAACTACGTCACCTAAAAAAGCAAAGCTGGCTGAAACACCGCCCATAGTCGGATCAGTGAGAACGGAGAGAAAGGGAAGCTTGGCTTGACTAAGTTGCGTGAGTGCAGCGCTGGTCTTGGCCATTTGCATCAAGGACAACAAGCCTTCTTGCATACGTGCTCCGCCACTGGCTGCGAAGCAGATGAATGGGCATTTTTGCTCTAGTGCAGCTTGCACCCCACGCACGAAGCGCTCACCTGCGACTGAGCCCATAGAGCCGCCCATAAAGCCAAACTCGAATGCCGCCACGACGACGGGCAGTGCATGAATACTGCCTTGCAACACCACAACAGAATCGTCTTCCCCTGTTTTGCGTTTAGCTTCTACCAGCCGATCGCTGTATTTTTTCTGATCCTTGAATTTCAGGGTATCAACAGGCAGTACTTCTGAACCGATTTCGAAACGTCCTTCGCTATCCAACAGCCAATTCAAACGAGTACGCGCTGTGATGCGGTGATGATGACTGCACTTAGGGCACACGCTATGATTCTTTTCCAAATCAGCGTGATATAGCACTGCCTCGCAGGACGGGCACTTATGCCACAGACCATCCGGCACGCTCTTTTTTACATCAGAGTCTTCGCGGCGATTAATTTTGGGTGGTAACAGTTTTTGAAACCAGCTCATAGTGTTCTCCTAATAAATTCTTTGCGTAGATTAAAACCTAAGTTCAATATTAAATCATTCACCTACGTCTACTATTTCTCGTTATGGATCCAGCGCTAAGCTTAATTCTTTTACTAGCTTGCTCACATTCGCGACCACATTTTGTTCGGTTGAATTCTCGATTTCCTGCACGATACGACTCCCCACCACTACGCCATCACACAGCTTGGAAACAGCTTTAACAGTAGCCGCATCGCGAATACCAAAACCTACGCCAATCGGCAGTTTAATATGTTTACGCAGTTGCGGAATTTTTTGTTCGATAGCCGACAGGTCGATATTACCTGCTCCGGTCACGCCCTTTAGCGATACGTAATACACATAACCGCGCGCCAGCTTAGCAACTTGTTCGATACGAGCTTCGGTCGTCGTCGGGGCCAATAGGAAAATAGGCGCAACATTGTGGCGTTGCAGATGTTCGAAAGCTTCATGGCTTTCTTCCGGCGGAAAGTCCACTGTCAGCACACCATCCACGCCAACTTCTTCACAGCGTTTAGCGAACACATCCCAGCCCATCGCTTCAATAGGATTGCCGTAACCCATTAACACCACGGGCGTTGTCGCATCCTGTTTGCGGAATTCTTCCACCATTGTCAACACGCCACGTAGCGACACACCCTGTTTGAGTGCACGTTCGGAAGCGCGCTGAATAACTGGGCCATCCGCCATCGGGTCGGAGAACGGCACTCCCAACTCGAGCACATCCGCCCCGGCTTCAACTAAACCATGCATCAAGGACACTGTAAGCTGAGGAGAGGGATCACCTGCGGTAACAAATGGAATGAGCGCCTTGCGCTGCTGCAACTTATCGAAGCAAGCTTGAATACGATTCATAGCGTAATTCCCTTCAAGTTCGCCACGGTGTTCATGTCTTTATCGCCGCGACCCGAGAGATTTACCAATAGCACTTTATCCTTGTCCATCGTTGGCGCAATTTTAATTGCATGCGCTAAAGCATGGCTGGATTCAAGTGCAGGAATAATGCCTTCAAAACGACATAGCGAATCGAATGCTGCCAATGCTTCATCATCGTTAATCGCAACATACTGCGCACGACCTAAATCTTTCAGTAGGCAATGCTCAGGGCCGACACCGGGGTAATCCAGTCCGGCAGAGATGGAATGCGTCTCGATAATTTGTCCGTTCTCATCTTGTATGAGATACACCTTGTTGCCATGCAGCACACCGACCTTGCTATTCGCCGTTAAGGGCGCAGCATGTTGACCACTGGCGACACCATGACCACCAGCCTCTACGCCAATGATCTGCACACTTTCATCTTCAATATAGGGATAGAACAGACCAATCGCGTTAGAACCTCCACCAACACATGCGATTACCGCATCTGGCTGACGCCCAATCATCTCCGGCATCTGTACCTTGGCTTCATTTCCGATGACGCACTGAAAGTCGCGCACCATCATCGGGTAAGGATGCGGGCCAGCCGCCGTACCGAAAATATAGAAGGTACTTTCAACATTGGTTACCCAATCGCGTATCGCTTCGTTACACGCATCTTTAAGTGTCTTGGAACCACTTTCAACGGGTACAACTGTTGCGCCTAGCAACTTCATACGAAACACATTAGGGGCTTGGCGCTGAATATCTGCCGCGCCCATATACACCACGCACTCCATACCAAAACGCGCTGCCACTGTCGCCGTCGCCACTCCGTGCATACCCGCGCCCGTTTCAGCGATCACACGCTTTTTACCCATGCGCTTAGCCAGTAATGCCTGACCGATAGCGTTGTTAATCTTATGCGCGCCGGTGTGATTCAAATCTTCGCGCTTCAAATAAATCTGCGCGCCACCCAAATCCTCAGACAAGCGTTTAGCGTGATAAATCGGGCTAGGACGCCCAACATAGTGTTTTAACTCATAGGCGAATTCAGCTTTAAATTCTGGATCGTCACGAAAGCGCAAATACTGTTCACGCAACTCATCCACTGCGGGGATAAGCGTCTCTGCCATGTAAATGCCGCCGAATTGACCGAAGTGGCCGGTGCTATCTGGATAGTTGTACATCTATGCTTTTAACCTCGTTAATGAATGCCGCGACTTTCGCCGCATCCTTGATTCCTTTTTGCGCCTCTACACCACTAGACACATCTACCGCATAAGGCCGCACTTGCTTGATCGCCTCTGTCACATTGGCGGCGTGTAAACCACCAGAAAGGATCACTGGCAAAGGCAGACTCTGCGGAATTAAGCTCCAATCAAATGACTCGCCCGTGCCGCCCTGCGTTCCTTCGACAAAAGCATCCAGCAACAAACCCTGCGCATCTTTATATTCAGCCGCGTATTGTAGCAAATCCACCCCGACTTTGACTCGCACTGCTTTTAAATAAGGCATGCCAAATTGAGCACAAAACTGCGGCGACTCTTCGCCATGAAACTGCAACACATCCAGAGAAACCTGCGCCAACACTTCGTGCACAGACTCCACACTAGGATTCACAAACAAGCCGACCAAGCTCACAAACGGTGGCACGGCATGTGCCAGCTCCGTGGCTTGCGGCAAGCTGACATGGCGTGGACTTTTTTCGTAAAATACGAATCCGATTGCATCTGCCCCACTGTGTGCAACAGTGTGCAGATCTTGCTCACGGGTGATGCCGCATATTTTAATTCGGGTCATTTAGATAAAATAAAACTCAAACAAGGCGGCATTGTAAGTGCAATTGCATTAGCGACCAAATCAGCCGCACTGGTTTAGATTACAGCAATAATTCTTTCCAGCATGGGATACCTCGTATGACTTCGACACTCGTCTTTCTCGGCATCAGCATTAGTTATTGTTTAATCGGTTTTCACGAGAATATTTGCTTGTTTTACTTGAGCCAAAATTGCTTGAACGTAACTTATAGATTACACTCAAAGCCATGATAACCGTCTTACGATATGTCAACGAGTCAGATCATGAAGTCGTGACCGACTGGCTGCTGTCACTCAATGACAGGCAGGCAAGAGCAAGAGTCGAGGCTCGCTTCCTCCGCCTCGCCACTGGCAATTTTGGAGACTGCAAGCCCTTACGCGAAGGCGTATGGGAACTGCGCATAGATTGGGGTGCGGGTTATCGCGTGTATTACGCCAAGGTCGGTGATGCCATCGTCCTGTTGCTATGCGGTGGCGACAAACGAAAACAGAACGCTGACATTGAACGGGCTATCCACTACTTGGTCGATTTCAAACGGAGAACAAAATGAACAAATTCAAAAAAGCCAGCATCAACAACCACGATGCCATGCTGCGCGAACTGCGCGCTGACCCCGAATATGCCGCCGAATTCGTCAAGCTTGCACTGGAAGAAGTAGAAGATCCAAAAACCTGCGCCTCCGCCCTGCTCGCATTACGCACTGTAGCTGAAGCCTACGGAATGTCCAAGGTAGCAGAAGAAGCTGGCATCCAACGCGAAAGCCTATACCGCGCCCTTTCTCCCAGCGGCAACCCGACCCTAAAAACCTTAATGGCTGTCATGAAGGCCGTGGGCCTGCGCATCTCGGCGGTGCCAAATAAGGCACATGCATAAAATATGCACGCATTGATTGGATTGTTACTTCCAAATTTCCGCTTGTTAAACTCTCCTGTTATGACCCATGGCTAAAATCGAGTTTCCACTACCACTCAAAGACCTTCTTGAAAACAGCGACCTTCAAGCCCCCATCCGCGCCTTTGCAGATCGGGTCGGCGAAATCGTGGCAGACAACACACTGCCTTTCTTTCCCTATTACACAGACCACGGCACAGAGCACATCAACCGCGTACTGGAATCAGAAATCGAACTCATTCCCGAACACATCTGGAACTTAAGCACAAAAGATTCCAAACCTCGCCTCCTATGTGATGCGGATGCAGCAGTAATTATCGGTGCAACCCTGTTGCACGACATTGCCATGCATGTGCATGCCGATGGATTCAAGGAATTGATCCGCCCGGACTCGCGCTTCCAGCCATTACCTTGGTTCAAAGAAGATCAGGAAGATCACGCAGCCGACCGCCCATGGCACGAATTGTGGGACGAGTATGTACGTGAAGCACGCAGATTCAGCGACCAAAAACTGGCAGACATCGTCGGGCAAGAATCCGTACGGCAAGGTTGGAGGTTCCACAAGCTCACAGAAGATATTGGACAGTGGATGAACAATGACCGTTTGATTGTCGGCGAATTCATCCGCCGCCATCACGCGCGCCTTGCTCACGAGATTGCCATATACGGATTTCCCGGCCTCCCCGCCGGAAGCAGCGAAAGCCAGTTTCCCGCCATAGGAAAAGAAGCGGGGCATCCGCTCAGGCGGCTGGCGAACTTGATCGGGCTTGCCGCCCGTTCGCACGGAACCTCACTGCGCGTGTGCGAGACTTACCTTAAGTCCAGCTATCACGGCACACCTCGCCCAATGGGATCAGCAGTCCTTTACCCGATGGCCTTGCTGCGCGTCGCCGACTATCTCCAAATCGACCGCCAGCGCGCCCCTGCCGTTCTACTCCAACTAAAAAATCCGCAAAGTCCGGTTTCTATTCAGGAGTGGGGAAAACATCTCGCCGTTTCCGACATCGGCCCAGCCAACGACCCGCGCGGAAAAATAATCAGGATAAGTGCGGATATTAAACTTGAGCTTTACATTCAGCTCAAGGAACTGCTTGCTGGCCTGCAACAAGAAATGGATCACGCCACCGCCGTGCTCGATGAAAACTATGGCGCACGCGCCGACCTCGGTCTGAACCAGCTCAACCTCGCCATCCGCCGGGTGTATTCCAACCTAAATAGGGCAGACTTCCGCTATAGCCTGCCCTATATTCCCGAGCGCACAGGCTACACCGCCGACCCAAACTTGCTCACGCTGCTAGTCGAGCCGCTGTACGGAAAACATCCCGGTGTCGGTGTACGCGAATTGATGCAAAACGCCGTGGATGCCGTGCGCGAACTGGAGGCATGGAGCAAGACACACGGCAAAGATGTCGCTTCACTTGAACTGCCCGAGCAAGAAGCCGATGTGCTAATCGACTTTATCAAACGGGAAAACAACTCGTGGTTTCTGCGTGTGAGCGACAAAGGCATAGGCATGACGGGTGACACACTACAAAATTATTTCCTGCGAGCTGGAGCATCTTTCCGCCAGAGCGCGGTCTGGGCCAAAGAGTTTCTCGACGACGATGGAAAGCCGCGCGTGCTCCGCGCGGGACGCTTCGGTGTCGGCGCATTTGCCGCCTTCTTGCTCGGGCCAAGATTCCGCTTGCAGACCCGCCATGCGGATGCCCCTTCGTCCATGTCCTACCAACTGGAAGCATCGAAAGACAGCCAACTGATAGTGATTCGCCGGATTGAAGGCTTGCCTGTTGGTACGACCATCGAGGTTGAATTAACAAGCGAGTCTGTTGCCGAATTAGAACTAAATTAGGCAAAATATGGCGAATACTCAGACCCAAATAGGAAAACCGATTGGTTCTGCTGGGATTGGCCCAAGGTGATTCGCCGCGTTACGCGTAGCCCGACACCGGAAATTCTCGAACCGGAATACACTGCAGCCTTAAGCCAAGGCAAGTCTGGGCCAGAATGGTCGGTCATACATCCAAAAGGATTCGACGCGGTATATTGGACATTCGCAGATGCGCCAGGCCTAGTTTGCAATGGCCTGAAAATTTCTAAACAGCACGGTGGAGCAACAAAAATCGGCTGGACAAAAGAAGCGCAACTCTATGCCCCTCGCCTCGCCGTTTTCGATAACTCAGCCATACTCCCACTGACAACGCAACGTTACGAACTTTCGCAAGATGCCGTTCCTTTCATTGACGATCTTGCGCGTGACGTTACTCTTTCGTACATCGCCCATGCCTTAATCTGCGGCCCCGCATCCCGCGAAGAATCACTTTCCTCCTATGCAACGCACCCACTTGCCCCGGAGCTTGCACCAGTCATTAAAGGTTCAAACGAGTCACTCTTAAAAGGCTATCTGCGCTGGTGTGTTATCCCCTCTGGAATGGTGCCTGCCGATCCGTATCTCTATTCTTTTCTAGGCGCAACCTCCTGCCTCGTTTACGGCGCTATTGTTCTTCACGAATGGGGGACCACGCCCTATACCCCTCCCCTCGATCAAGCATCCTTATCCACAACGGAAAAAACTGATCGCGCCATGCTTTACTGGCATCTAAGTGGCAGTAAAAATTATTACACCGATGCGGAGCAGTTCCTGAGAGAAATAGCAGAATTATCCAATAATTTTCTGGAATATCTCGTTCGCTATGGCCTCGAAGCACTCGGCCATCAAACAACTTCGTCGAATATCATCGTGTTGGCAAATCGCGAACTCAATCTCGAAGCATACCAAGAGGAATACCATTTTTATCATGACGACGAAGAGGACAATCCGGTCGTTTGGCGTAAAACAAATAAAGCCAATGCTTCATGGCAACGATTCGAAGCCCAGCATGGCAGTCTTGCCCCCACTATTGCGCTGGAGCCGTTAATTAGCGCCATCGAGACTGCCGCCGATAACGATGACTACGACAACGATCCCCCAGACCTGATGTTCGTCGCCGAAATTCAGGCAGCTCCCACGCCATGCTTGCCAGAAACCTTGCTCGCCAAGATATGGAATGAATGTTTGGGGCCAAAAATAATCCCGTTTGATCCCGTTGCCAGAAAGGCGCTGATCGAGCATGGTCGATGTCATCCAGAACTGAAGCGACATATCGAGGCATCGGAAGAAATGAAACGCACTGGCTCCAAGTGGGCAAGTCCGCGTGAGCAGTAATTTACTGCGGACATTTCACCGCACGGGGGGGCAATAACGCTGAGCGACAACATCAGATGCCACCACCCCACTAAAATTACGAACAACAAAAAAGCTCCCGCAGGAGCTTTTTTGTTGTTTCGTGCAGAGAGCTTACTTCACACCTTTAGCCAATGACATAGGGATGTTTGGAGTGAGGGGATTAACCGTTACCCGCATACGTGCTGGTTCAACGGCCAAATCCATGTCCTCCATCGGGTAAGCCTTGCCCTGCCTTGCGCAAACCCGCAATTATTTCGCCTCTAGCGCCTCCCAACGCGCCATTAAGTTTAGCAACTCGCTTTCAATCACGGCTGCACGCTCTTGCAATTGCTTGGCATGTGTCGGGTTATCACGGTATAGGTCTCCTGCACCCAGTGCAGCAGCAAGCTCTTCCTGCTCACGCTCTAACTTTTCAATGAGCTGAGGAACCTCATCCAACTCTTTTTGCTCTTTGAAACTCAACTTAGCAGAAGTCTTGGCCTTGGGCGCAGCCGCTTTAGAAACTGACTTGGCTTGCTGAGTAGGCGCTTGTGCACTTTTCTCTGCTGCGAATTTTTTGACGCGCACCCAGTCTTCGTAGCCACCAACGTACTCCATCAGCTTGCCGTCGCCCTCAAAAGCGATGACTTGTGTCACCACATTGTCTAGGAAAGAACGGTCATGACTAACCAAGAACAGTGTGCCGTCGTAATTCGCCAGCAATTCTTCTAGCAATTCCAGTGTTTCAATATCAAGGTCGTTGGTCGGCTCGTCCAGCACTAACACGTTAGCAGGACGGGTAAACAAACGTGCCAGCAACAAGCGGTTACGCTCGCCACCGGACAGGCTTTTCACCGGTGAACGTGCACGCTCAGGGGCAAACAAAAAGTCCCCTAGATAGCTAATGACGTGCTTTCTTACACCGCCGATTTCTACAAAATCCGCGCCCTGACTAATCGTATCAGCCAGCGTTGCCTCTTCGTTGAGTTGCTCTCGCAGTTGATCGAAGTAAGCCACGCTGATTTTGGTACCCATTTTCACTTCGCCGCTGTCAGGCTCCAAGTCACCCAAAATCATTTTCAATAAAGTGCTCTTGCCTGCGCCATTTGGGCCAAGCAGGCCGATCTTATCGCCACGTTGAATACGGCAGGAGAAATCACTAACAATTTTTCGATCACCGTAAGTCTTGCTCACGTTGTTTAGTTCCGCCACCAACTTACCGGAACGTTCTCCCGTTTCCACATTCAGCTCAACCTTGCCCACTATCTCACGGCGTGCAGATCGTTCGCGACGCAGTTGCTCTAATCGCCTCACACGGCCTTCGTTGCGCACGCCGCGCGCCTTAATACCCTGACGTATCCACACTTCTTCCTGCGCTAACACCTTATCAAACTTGGCGCTGTGCACCGCCTCGTCCGCCAGCATTAGCTCTTTGAGCTTCTGATAGGCAGAGAAGTTACCAGGAAAGCTTGTCATGTTGCCGCGATCCAACTCGACAATGCGAGTGGTGACGTTATCCAAAAATTTTCGGTCATGGGTTACGAACAACACACTTCCGCGAAAATTATTCAGCAAGCTTTCCAGCCATTCAATAGAAGTGAAATCCAGATGGTTGGTCGGCTCGTCAAGAATCAACACTTCAGGCTCTGCCACCAATGCTTGCGCCAGCGCCACGCGCTTGCGTACCCCACCAGAAAGTGAACCGACCAATACTTCTGGGTCTAGCTCTAGACGCTGAATCGCTGTATCAATACGTGATTGCACTGCCCAGCCATTCTGCGCTTCCAGTGCAGTTTGCAAGGGTTGCATCGCCTCCAACAATGCATCGAAATCAGCGTCCGGCTCGGCCAGTTGATGCGACAGATGATGGTAGTCGGTGATAATCTGGTGTAAGTCACCCAATCCTTCCGCGACTGAATCGAACACGGTCGATTCAGGATTCAATACTGGCTCTTGGCTAACATAGCAAATACGCACACCCGGCTCACGCCACACAATGCCATCGTCCAATACGGCTTGCCCAGCAAGAACACGTAATAGGCTAGATTTTCCACCACCGTTGCGGCCGATCAAACCGACACGTTCGCCTTCGTCAAGTTGAAAATTCACATTGTCCAACAGGGCAACGTGACCGTAAGCCAGTGCGGCTTTGTCTAGCGAAATATATGGCATTAGGATTATTCTTTACAGATTGAAGCGATTATCAAAATTCTAAACTTCGCCTGCGCAAGCAACTTCACTTGCAAATAAAATATCGCAGTACGAAGACAGCAGGGACAGTATTTTACGTTAGAATGCGCACCTCTGCCCTGGTAGTTAAATGGATATAATAAGCCCCTCCTAAGGGCTAGTTACAGGTTCGATTCCTGTCCGGGGTACCAAGCACAGCTCTTTCCTTTCCTCTATTGACGTAAAATCTATATCTTTCTCGGCATAGCTTTGCTGTTTCAGCCTAGCTCAATTACGTTTGCAAACAAGGATTATTGAAGATGGCAAAATCAACACATAACGCAAAACGCTCGTTTTTCTCTTGGAATAGTTTAGTACGACTAGTGCTGACCGCCGCTTTTGCCTTCTGGTTTTATCTAATATGGAACAGCGTTGCAGATTTGAATAAAAATCTAAATCTCGTTTCAGATCAATATACTTCAGTGCATAACGTTCAGGTCGAATTTAAAACTGAAATTCAAGAATGGAAAAACCTCCTACTACGGAGCAACGACAAAGCTAGCTTAGACAAAAACACAAGCACCTTTGAAGCACAATACAAAAAAGTAGCAGCCGAAGCTCAGAACATTATAGAAAGCAATGAGATACACACGGTTAAGCAACGCATGAGCACTTTTGCAAAAGCACATGCAGAGAACCACGTGTTATATCAAAACAGCATGCAGGACTTCATTGACAGTGGCTACAACGCTCGCAAAGCCGATGCTACTGTGACGGGTATTGACCGTCCATTACTTGCCTATCTGGAAGAAGCCGACGAGGCCATGCAAGATGAGAGCAAAAACATTAACGACCGACTAACCGCCAAAGCCAAAAATCAAATTGACCAAAGTCTGCTTATACTCAGTCTTATGGCTTTATTGGTGATATGGATGCCGAAGTGGTAATTAGATGAAATTGCGAATAAGTCCTATTCCGCTCACATTTCAATAGCCGGTCCACGAAGGTTAAGTTCAGGTTCTGCACTTCTCGATGGCTGAGCTTACCCTATACCGAGAAGGGTAAGCTATCCAACAGAATATATAGTTATTTTTCAATAAAACAGAACAAACTATCTAGATAGAACTAGGCCTTTTGGCATATTGTGCAATGTAATATCTAAGACTATAAACCCTGATCTGGAATTTATTGAACCAGCAAAGGGAGTAGCAAATGAATAATCTATCCTCTATATCAAGCTTCCTCATCAAAAGGAACCTTGACCTTGCAATCATTTTTGTAGTTTACCCAGTCATGTCCATGTTGACCTACATCTGGGACTAGCCATTTCAATCGTGCGCCAAAACGGCGACGAATCTATTTTTTCAAGCACTTATCATATCTCCTTGCCACCTGTTCCACGTACATGGCCGTAGTCAACTTCCGGGATAGCTTGGGGCCTCTTAGCTCGATCTCTGGAATAAGCTCGCTCGGCAGTGACGCGGCCATAGTAAATATTTTTTTGAATAAACGACTCTGTTCAAAAGCAGGCGTTTTCTCCAATAACAGATCACGAAAAATTTCAGTCTGATCCATATTTAGACGGGCAGAAATAGAAAGTATAGCTCGCATAGTTAAACTAGGCGTTTCCTGTGCAACACCATCTCTATAACGCAGCAAATCACCATCCGTCACCAAAAGAGTCCCGCTCAAGGAACTTACTGCATTCTGAAAAGCTGCGTTTCTACTTGAATAGATGCCCGCATTAAAGTCTGCAAAACGAAACCGCATGCTGGTATAGCTTGCTGGATAATCCAAGAGATAGGCTACGCCAAAAAACAAACCGCCTTTGCGGCTGAACAACTCATTACGCAATGAAGTCTTAATGGGATATGGATACGGTCTGTTCGCCACATAAGCATGAGCAAAGCTCCAACTGACTTGCATCGGCCCTCCGGTACGCACTGGGCTGTAATCCGCAAACAGCTTTTCTCCGAATGGAATCTCAGAAATCATATCCTCAAAAAATCGATCAACATCACTTTCGGTTTTAAGAGCGGCTATGCGTTCGTTATAACTGCGCCCATCTGGAGATGTCACCTCAAGACTATGCTCCATTACCCACTGCGGAATGAGGTATTTTTGCCTGCCAGCTTCCAGTTCGCGCCTAACGATGTGATTCAACCCAAAAACTAACGGATCAACCTGAAATGAAGACTCTTGCTCGATTTCGGCCAACACTGCGCACACATTTTTTTTATTTACAGGAATATTAATTACTCTAAATGCCGCATAAATATCGTCAGCCCAAGCGCTTCGGTCTGCCAGTTTTGAAGCAAGCAAACTATTTACCAAAGCCAATCCGATTACAGGCTTTGGTTTTGGTATCGGCTTGAGCTTCGGCTTAGCTATTTTTTTATGCACCTGCGTTGCTGGAGCTGAAGGCTGAATGACAATGTCAGGCTTTGACACTTTGGCAGGCTTGCTGGCACAACCAGCAAAGGCTAGTGCAAATACAAGCAGGAATAGGCGCAAGGACAAGGTGAACATCAATTAATAGGCTTTAACTCAGTTTTACATACACTCAAACCCGCATCACAGAAGTAATTCCCACTAGCCAGGTGCAATGGAAGCACTCTCGTGCAGAGACGAATTGGATTCATACTTTAAAGTATATTTACGTGCGCCGCATTAAACAACACCCCAAATGGGCAAGCTTAAAGCCATCTGGGCTCAATACCTCACTGGCACCCGCGCTGCTAGTGCGCACAACAATTCATAACTTATGGTTCCTGCCGAGTGCGCCACTTCTTCCACTGGCATCCCTTCACCCCATAAAGTAACGTGACTGCCGACTTGCGCATCAGGAATGTTGCTCAAATCCACACTCAGCATATCCATCGACACACGGCCTAGTGTGTGTGTGCGCTGTCCGTCAACCAAGATAGGAGTGCCTGTTGAAGCGTGGCGAGGATAGCCATCAGCATACCCGCATGCGACTGTGCCGATGCGCGTACTGGCTTCTGCGCGAAACACACCGGCATAGCCAACATGAGCGCCGGGACGAATTTCACTAACGGAAATAATTTCGCTACTAAGCGTCATCACAGGCCGCAAACCGAACTGTTGTGCGCTCGTATCAGTGAATGGCGATGCGCCATACAACATAATTCCGGGGCGAACCCAGTCAGCATGAGTGGCGGGATAACGCAGAATCGCGGCGGAATTAGCCATTGAGCGAGGTGCATTATAAGCAGATGTCAAACCACTAAAACACTCTAGTTGGGCAGCAACACCTTCGACTTCGTCAGCATGAGAGAAGTGCGTCATCAGCGTAACTTCACGTACCGCACGGTGAGATTTCAGGCGTTCCATTACGGCGGGTATTTCTTGCGGAAAGAATCCGAGCCTATTCATACCCGTGTTGACTTTTAACCACACTTTCAAAGCATTACGACGCGAATAAGCATCAAGCCAATCGAGTTGCTGAGCATTGTGAATAACGGTGGAGAGGTCATACTCGGCAAGCAGAGGTAACTCATCTGCCGAGAAACAACCTTCCAGCAACAGAATAGTTTGGCGACAGCCTGCATCGCGTAATCGAATGGCATCTTGCAGATCAAGCAAGGCTAGCCCTTCCGCTTCTTCTAAAGCCCTTGCAGCCTGAATTAAACCATGTCCATAGGCATTGGCTTTAATCGCAGCCATGATCCGACTGGAAGTTAAACGGCGAACGACGCGCAAATTATTTTTTAACGCGGAAAGGTCTATGTGTGCTTGTATCGGACGAGACATAAAAATACGCTTGCGGACTAAATATTAATTAGGCGAATGATAGCAGCCTACTTCTTTTCATGTTATAAATCGCCCTCCTGAAAACAGCTTCTTCTAATGAAACGCGGCTTCCACACTATACTTGCAGCGCAATTTTTTTCCGCGCTCGCTGACAATGCCCTGCTGTTTGCCGCCATTGCACTACTCAGCCTAATGAGTGCGCCAGATTGGCAAACCCCGGTCTTGCAACAATCGTTTATTCTTTCATTCATCATCCTCGCCCCCTTCGTCGGCGCTTTTGCTGATTCACTGCCCAAAGGGCGTGTGATGTTCATCAGCAATGCGATCAAGATGCTGGGCTGTTTCGCCATGTTGGTCGGGGTCAATCCTTTGCTGGCCTACGGACTTGCTGGTTTTGGCGCTGCGGCCTACTCCCCCGCCAAATACGGCATTCTCACTGAGTTTCTGCCACCGGAAGAACTGGTATTAGCCAATAGCTGGATGGAGGGCCTGACGGTCATGGCAATCATTTTTGGTGCAGTCGTCGGAGGCATACTCCTTAGCCCACATGTTTCAGATGTAATGCTACATCTATGGGATGTGCCGCTGATCAATACCGGCATCGATACCGCACCCAAGCTAGCCATCACCATCATCCTCGTAATTTACGGTATTGCGGCGCTATTCAATCTGTACATCCCGACCCTGCCAATCGACCACAAGCCACTGAGTCGCGATCCGATTTTCATGCTGAAAGAGTTCATTCACTGCTTCAAACTGCTCTGGAAAGACCCTCTGGGTCAAGTGTCACTGGCTGTTACGACTTTATTCTGGGGAGCGGGAGCTAGCTTACGACTGATACTGCTGGCATGGGCTGCCGTCGCCCTGAACTACGACATTAGCAGCGCTGCCCAACTGACTGCTTGGTTCGCAGTAGGCATTGCCATTGGTGCGGTCCTCGCTGCCCGCTTTGTCAAACTAGAGCGCGCTGTAAAAGTACTGCCAGTGGGCATAGGCATGGGTTTGCTAGTATTGCTAATGCCGCTGATTACCAACCCGATACTCGCCACATTACTACTGATTTGCTTAGGCGCAATGGGTGGATTTTTCGTAGTCCCAATGAATGCACTATTACAGCATCGCGGCCACTTGCTAATGGGTTCAGGAAGCTCTATAGCAGTACAAAATTTTAACGAAAACATTAGCATATTTGTCATGCTGGCAATTTACGCATTGATGGAAAAGCTAGACTTCTCGATTTACACAATTACCATTGTATTCGGCTTGCTAATGGCCGGCGTTATGGCAATGCTATACAAAAAACACAGACACGATCAAGATAGCGGCAGTATGTAACTGGATGATGAAGCTGTGTAGAAGTAAGAGAGCTAATCATCGCGTCAATACAGTTTTCATCGCCCCTGCATTCCCACCGACCAAGGAGAACGCTATGATCTACCGCACCGTCATCCTCTGCACATTCCTAGTACTCACTGCTTGCAACCCTGCGAGCAAGGAAAACACACCTGCGCCAAAGTTATTCGAAAAGCAAATTGATGCGCTCGACAAGGCAAAAGCAGTTAATGCAACGCTACTGCAACAAAACGAAGAGCAACGTAAATCAATAGAGCAACAGACTCAGTAATTAATAAACCTAGAAAAATCTGCCTCCATCAGATTACCTCGAAGAGGTTCTTGCACCCTATTGGAAGACGAACTTCAACCTATTAAACAACAACTAATGCTGATATTTTGAACCACCAAGCGGTGCGAGTGTGCACATTTACACACGTTTTAAAATTTTCGTTAATCTTCGAAATATATGAATTAAACTACTGCTTTTAGAATAAATCCACAGTTCACGAAAAACTAAAAACACGAAAGTGTGAACTAGTTCATAACTCTCTAAAACGTGCAAAGCTAAAATTAAAGCTCAGGTAAGCGTGAAAGTTCTCCTCCTCTCATTTTTACCTGATCCCCTCCTCTCAAGGCATCCTCGGATGCCTTTTTTTTGCGCCCAAACTTTGAAGCTAAGAACACTCAACACACCCTAGTTAAATACCCCCCAGTGTCAGACTAGTTGCCGCCTCTAAAATTTAATTTAGGGACACGGAGGTAACAATGTCATTACGTTATTCAGAAGCATTTATCGAGCAGGCGTTAATCAAGGTATATTCTCGTGGCGAGCGGACGGTACGGTCAGTCGCGGAAGAGTTGAACATTAACTGTCATACGGTAAAGAA
>Ga0316204_10002362_pt1 | contig 43264 bp, 27 predicted proteins | sample 6monrhotite_MG_2_FD_205661 | JGI IMG/M metagenome (GOLD analysis project Ga0316204, IMG submission 205661) | Microbial mat bacterial communities from mineral coupon in-situ incubated in ocean water Damariscotta River, Maine, United States -... | ecosystem: Environmental > Aquatic > Marine >... | reverse complement strand
GTGGCCGCGGGTCTCGTGGAGCGTCCAGAGGACTGGCCGGGGATCTGTTGGCTCCCAGAGGACGTCGGCCGGACTCTGACCGCCAAGCGTCCGGACTCTCTCTTCTCCACTCAGGTCCTAGAGGACGACGACTTTGACGACGTGGCTCTGCGGGAGGCGCAGGAAGGTCTCCGGCGTCAACTGGAGTCGGCGTCCCGCGACGACATAAAACGTGGTCGATCGCGCCGCCGTCGCAAGCAGCTGGCTCAGGAGCGTGAGCGACGGGGGCAGGCTCTCTTCCCGCAGCCTTCCGTGCGGCCCAAATCCAGCTCCGCCCTTCCAGAGACTGTCTCCTACAGGGTTCCGGTCCCCAAGTGCATGCGTGGTTGGGACGACCTAGGGGAGGTTCGAGCGTATCTCCGTGCGGCGTTGGACCTCTACGTCCACGAGATCCACACGGAGCGTGCAGCTTTGGGCTTAGGTTTCCTCGGCGTGGAGGCTCTGCGGGACCAGGATCCGTTTTCGCCGCCGCCAGGGACCGAGGTCGCGGCGCGTTCTCCGGCGACTTACCAGCGGATCCCACGTCTGGCGACGTGGGGTTTGGGGAGGGACGCGGTTCGTCAGATCAAGGACGACCTAGCGGAGTGGCACGAGGACTACGGGGAGGCGTTGGAGACTTTGCTTCGCTCTTCCACGCCGCAGCGGGCGCGCTTCCCTCGAGGCGCGCACCTCAGGGCGCGGGAGCAGCGCCGGATCGGGGTGGCCTACCGGGCGCAGGCCCCTCCGCGAGCCGGCTGAGCCGGAGCGGGCAGGCTCGACCTCCACAAGCCCGCGCACGCGACCTCGCTGAGCTGACGCTCAGCGAGGCCGCCGCCATGTACGGGCGTCGTCTGGACGGCGGGCGCGCAGGGTGGCTGGCCCGCTGGGGCGAGGTGGTCAGGGCGGGCGCGAAGGCCCGTCGCCCAACTACCCTCGGTAGAATCACATTGCATGCGGATAGGCCCCTATAGCGTTGAGCGTGAGTTGGGGCGCGGCGGGATGGGCACGGTCTATCTTGCGCGCGCGGGGCATGAGGCGCCCGTTGCTGTGAAGGTGATCCACGCCAGCCTGGCGGCGGATCCGCAAGTCAGGGCCCGGTTCGAGGCAGAGGGAGAGGCGCTCGAGCGGCTCTCGCACCCGAACCTGGTCTCGCTGCGGGGTCGCGGAATGTCCGCGGGGGGACTCTGGCTGGCCATGGACTTCGTCCCGGGCCAGACCCTGGCCGAACGACTCAAGACTGCGGGACCGCTCTCGAGCCCAGCCGCAGGTGAACTCCTCCTCTCCCTCTGTGCGGGCCTGGCCTCCGCCCACGCTCTCGGCGTGCTCCACCGAGACCTCAAACCCTCCAACATCCTCCTCCAGCAAGAGGACGAACGCCCACTCGTGTTGGACTTCGGCCTCGCCCTCCCCCTGGACGTTAGCCAACACCTGACGCGAACAGGCGAGATCCTCGGCTCCCCCGGCTACCTGGCCCCCGAACAATGCGGGAGCAAAGACCCGACGTCGGTCGCGACCGACGTCTACGGACTCGGCGCAGTCCTCTACGCCGCATTGACCGGACGACCACCCCTCCAGGGCTCGAGCTTGGTCGGCACCCTCGACGCAGTCCTGAACAGAGCGCCGAAGGACCCCCAGGAGTGGATCCCGAGCATTGACCCCTCCCTGGCAAAGGTCTGCCTGCGCTGCTTGGCGAAGGACCCCAGCGAACGCTTCGCGAGCGTGGAAGAGCTCGCGCAGGCGCTTCGGGACGAGCCTGCAAAGCCAGGGCGGAGGTCATGGCTTGGTGCAGGCCTAGCCGGATTGGCGCTCGGCGGACTCCTGGCGGGCGCCTACCTCGCCGCCGGAGAGCCCCCGGGTCAGCAGAGCTCGCAGGCCTCCCCGGTCACCCCCTCACCCAGCGAGCCCGCAGTAGACCGGGACCGCCTGCCTGAGGCGCGAGCTGCAGTGTCCGCTGGGGACTGGGGCGCCGCTCACCGAGCCCTGAAGGACGAGCGCAGCACCGAGGGCACCTGGCTCGGCTACCTCGCGCTGGTTGGGGAGATCCGCGCCAAGGGAGAGGCCTGCGAGGAATGGCATGGCTGGCGAAGCGCAGCCCTGGCTCGAGCTCAGGCCCTGGAGGAGGTAGCTGAGCCTTGGCCCGTCGCCCTCTGCGCAATGCTCGAGGCCACTCGCTACCCCTTCACCGTCGACGTCTCCCCCAGCGCGGAGACGAAGAGCCTCGCAGAGCGGATCAGGCCAGCGTGTCAACTCGAGACGCTGTCAGCTGATCAGCGGCGCGAGGTGGCGCGCTCCTTAGCGCAGGTCGAACTGCTTCGCCTCAAGGCCGGCGGTGGCCAGGGCGTGATCCAAGGGGTAGAGGAGGCGGTCGATCGCTGGGCCAGGCTTGGGGGAGATCCTTGCCTGGTCCAACTCGGCCGAGCGGTCGTCGCCAGCGCGCGTCAGCGCTGGAACGAGGTCGCCCGGGCCCTCGACCGCGCAGAGCGAGACGCTGGAGAGGATCACCCCTGGAGACTGGCCATGGCCTACTTCGTCCGAGAGGCCCTGGTTGTGCCTTCGGGCGAGATCCCGCCGCCCGCCCAGCTCAGCCTTAGTCAGACCCTGCTCGCTACCCCCCACCTCCCCACCCTGCTTCGGGCGCGAGCCGCGACTCGCTACGCCCGCTCGCTCGTCGAGGCAGGACGAAGCAAGGAGGCGCTCGAGGTCCTGGCGACTCACCAGGTCCCGGCCCGGTTCCCCGTCCTCGCAGCCGCGCACCTGGAGGCCCAGGCCCACGCCCTCCTCAGGGGTGGGCAGCCCGGCGCGGCTCGAGACCTCCTCTTGGGAGCCGCTCAGCTGCGCTCCCCCTGGGGCCGAGGCCTGCTGGCAATCTCACACCTCCAGGCCGGAGAGAGCGATCTCGGTCGCTCGGCCCTGCGCGGCCTAGCCCGCAAACTCACGACGCCGGAGGGCCAGCTCCTGCTGCTCGAAGCGACGGCGCTCGCGGGCGACTCGCCTCGCTGGCGGGCCCTCCTGGAGGCGCTGACGAAGGACCAGGACCTCGTCGGCGACCTCCGGGTCCAGAGCGCGCTCGAGCGAGCCCTCGAGGTTCGCACTCCAATAGGCAAGGAGCGGGCGCCCAACCCCGGGCCGCTCAGGGCCGAGGTCGCCGCCCTTCGAGTCCGAGTCAGGGCTGCGCCTGAGCTGCTCGTCGAGCAGCTCCTGGCCGAGGGCCGCTGGCGACGCGCTCTCCGCTGGATCCAAGAAGAGCTCGGAGAGGGCGCGATCAAGCCCCAGCCACAGCTCGCGACTCGGCTCTCCTATCGAGCGCTGGAACGGGGACGTGAAGAGGAGGACGAGCCAAGCGCTGACTGGAGAAAGCTGCGCCGACTCGCGACGCACTTCGCCGAGCGGACCCTCGGAGACTCCCAAGCGGATCGTGGTCTCCGAGCCCTCTTAGAGCTCTCGGGAGACCCGCCGCCACCTCGACTGAAGGAGCTCGAGAGCGTGCTGCGGGAGGCCCTCGAGGTCGCGACCTGGGTCGAACTCCATGAGGGCCACTTCCGCGCGCTCACGCTCCGACTCGTGATCGAGAACAGATCGGGTTTGGACCAGGACGAGCTGAAGGCGAAAGCGATCACAGCCTGGGTTCAGGCGCACCCCCGCGATCTGAACGCGCGCCACGTCCAGGTCCAGAGCGTCTCTTGGAGCGACCGACAAGCGGTCCTGACGGCCCTCAGTCGTCAGGAGCTAGACCGAGCCGTCGCGATCCAGGCCGAGCGCGATCGGATCTTCGGAGAAGTCGGGCAAGAGCGCCTCGAGCCTCACCGGGGCGCAGAGCAGCTCTCGACCTTGGCCCTCGATCGAATAGTCCTGCGAGGACAGCGGAGGGAGCTTCTCGTCCGCGCCGTCGAGCTCTGGCTGATGGTTCCCGGCTACGCTCGGGAGGCCCTGACGACGCTCCGGCGGATCGAGGCCTGGTGCGGGCCCACGCCGCCTGGCCAGGTCGACAGCTTCGAGCTGGCGCGCTCCCGGGCCCTGGCCGAGATCCCTGGCCGAATTCGCGAGGCCCTCGCCGCAGCCCAGCGAGCCTTGGCGTCGATTGACGAGGCGGACCCCGCGCGGGCCAGGGTCCTGGCCTACCTGGGGCGGATCGAGTGCGAGTTGGGGCAGCGGGAGGGTGGCTTGGTTCACCTGCGCCAAGCCTTGGAGTTGGCCCCTGGCCCTGAGATTTGGGTGGAGTTCGCGCGAGCCTCTAGCGGCGCCGAGCAAGCCCGGGCCTACGTCCAGGTCTTGGGCTTCCCGACGCCTCCTGGGAGCGCCAACCTCCTCCTGGCAGAGATTCGCGACGCGGGGCAAGACCTGGCCAAGATCTGCGCCGACGCGTTTCGGCTCCTCGAAGCCCGGGGCCAGGCTCGCGCGGGCCTCGTCTTGGCCCGAGCCGCGCAGCAGCTCCGCCCCGACGCCTCGACCGGACGTCTGGTTTGCCAGGCCTATCTGATCAGCTCCATGATGGCGCCCGAGGCCCTGCCTAGCCTGAGTTGGTTCGAGCCCTTCGTGGAGTCCGCCCGGGGCCTCGTGGAGCCGGCCTTCTTGGACCTCTTCGACGCCCTCCTGAGCCTGCTGAGGGCCCGAACTCAACCCGGCGGGAGCCCGACGCGCGAGGCTGAGGTCGAGGCGGCCCTGGAGCGAGTCCAGGCTGCCTCTAAGGCGTCCCCCAAGGACGGTGTTTTGCTGCGGCTCCCCTTGGCGGAGCTCTCGGCATACCAGGACCTAGCTCTCACGAACTCCGAGCGCGAGAAGCAACTGCGATATCGCGCTCGGGCCCGCGAGGTGCTCGAGGCTTGGGTCGGGAGGCCCGGCGCGGACCTCCGCGCACCCTCGTGGTTGGCGCGACTTCAGAGCGAAGACGGCGACTACGACCTCGCCCTCACGACGCTCGACCAGGGGCTGAAAGCCTCGCGCGAGTTCCCCGCCCAAACGGGCGGGCTCGAGCTGGCGAAGGCGGTCGCGCTCAGCCACCTGGACCGGATGCCCGAGGCCCTCGAAGCCCTCGAGCGAAGCCTGCGAGCCGGGGGCCCCCTAGCAGAAGGGGCTCCAGCCCTGAGCCTGAGGGCCGAGGTCCAGCTCCGAGCAGGCGACATTGACGCCGCCAGCCAGACCCTCTCGCGGGCCCGAGCCTCACGGGCCGTGCTCCCGCCTTCGATCGCGGTCGGGCTCGAGCTGGTCGAGGCGAGGGTCCTCTTCGCGCGAGGTCGGCCAGAGGAAGCTCGGCCGAAGGTCGAGCGTCTGCGCGCCCTCTTCCCGAAGCGAAGGTTAGGCCCGCGGAGTCGTGCCCAGTTCTTCCTCCTAGACGCACGCCTCAGGCGTCTCGACGGCGCCCTCGCGGCCGCTAGGCAGCTGGTGAACCAAGCGCTGGAGTTGACGCCTAAGAGCGAGGACGCGCTCTCGGCGGACCTGGACCAGCTCGTGGCAGAAGGCGAGGAGGCGGCGGCGCGGCAGAAGGCGAAGGACCTAGCCGAGCGAGGAGACCTCTCGCCGCGAGCGCGACGCGCCCTGAAGGAGCGCGCTCGCCAGCTCAGCGCAGGCGATTGATCTGCGCGGGCGCCAGGCGGGTCGGGGCTGCTGGGGTGAGCGAAGATTCTCAACGCAGAGCTCGCAGAGACTCGAGAGAGCGCTCTACCACTCGCTCCTCGGTCCTCGGGAAAAGACTTCGGCCACGCGTCGGACTGGTCACTGCACCCCGAGGCGACGCGGCCTCCTTCAGGCGATAGTGGGCTAGCCCGCGCGTTGGTCTTCAGGAAGAGCCGCGCTCCCCCCCCGAGGTCCTATGCAGATCGGCCCCTACACGATTGAGCGAGAGCTCGGGCGCGGGGGCATGGGCGCGGTCTACCTTGGGCGACTCCAGGGCGATCCCCGCCCCTTCGCCGTCAAGGTGATCCACGCGAACCTGGCCAGTGATCCCGACCTCCTGGCGCGCTTCGAGCGCGAGGGCCAGGTCCTCGAGCGCCTGAGCCACCCCAACTTGGTCGGGCTCCAGGCTCGCGGGCGATTTAGGGGCGGCCTGTGGCTGGCCATGGACTACGTCGAAGGCGAGTCCCTCGAGGAGCGGCTCGCCCGCGGCGGTCCGCTCCCGAGCCCGCTCGCGGGAGAGCTCCTGGCCGGCGTGGCGGCGGGGCTCGCTCATGCTCACCGCTCCGGGATCCTGCACCGCGACCTCAAGCCCGCCAACGTCCTCCTCCGAGCCGCCGACGGGCAGGCCCTCGTGGCGGACTTCGGGTTGGCGCTCCCCCTCGACGTCAGTCAGCACCTGACCCAGACCGGCGAGGTCTTGGGCTCGCCCGGCTACCTGGCCCCCGAGCAGTGCGGTCAGGGAGGGGGCACGACGCCGGCCACTGACGCCTACGGACTGGGCGCCTTGCTCTATGCGACCCTGACCGGGCAGGCCCCCCTGCGCGGCAGGAGCCTCCTCGAGACCCTCGATTTCGTCATGACACGACGACCTCGTCCACCTCGTGAGTTGGTCCCCGACGTGGATCCAGGCCTCGAGGCGATCTGCCTCCGCTGCCTCGCGAAGGAGCCCAGCGAGCGCTATGGCGACGCACAGGAGGTCCTTGACGCGCTGACCACCGAGCCGACGCCGTCTGCGGGCGGCAAGCGAACTTGGATCCTGACGCTCGCGGGGGCGTCGCTCGTTGGAGTTTGCGCTCTCCTGTTTGCGATCTCGCTCGGTGAAGACGGCGTGTCGAAGTCGCCGGCTCCGACCCAGACCCCAGGCGTGCCCACGACTTCTGCGAGCGCCAGCACCTCCTCGCCTCGGCCCGGGCCTTCACCACTCGTGAGCTCGGTCGCCGAGGCGCTCCGGACAGGGAGCTGGCAAGCCGGTCACCAGCGGGCGAGTCTGCTCTCCGGGACCCAGCGCACGTGGGCACGCTACCAGCTGCTGGCTGGCGAACTCGAGGCGACTGGTGAGGAGAGCGAACCCTGGGTCGCAGCTCGCGAAGCAGCGCTGGAGTCAGCGAGCCAGGACGAGTCGGCTTGGTCGCGCGTGCTATCTGCCATGATCGAGTCCCTCGAGGACTTGGTGCTCGGGGAGCGCCTCCGCGAGGGGGACTTGGATCGTCTGCGAGTCGCGCTGGAGGAGGCTGAAAGACTCCCGCGCGTCGTGACGCGGATGCAGGAGGTCGCGATCGCGCGAGCTCGGGCCGAGGTCGCCTTTCGGCTCGCCGAGATGCGCCAGTCGGAGCAAGACTGGGTGCGGGCCGGGGTGCGACACCGAGCGTGGGCGATCGTGGCCCAGGGGTCATGGCGAGTCGAACTCCTCGGGGCCTTCCTCCACGCGGCCGCAGGGAAGCGGACCCTCGCCTTCGAGTCCCTCGGGCGAAGCGAGGTCGCCGCCAGGCGTGCGGAGCACCCCTGGGCGTGGTTCGTGCTCCTCGAGGTCCGCTCGCGCTGGCTTCGAACTCCGGGGCGAGTCCGCCTCGATCAGGCTTGGCTCTCACAGACCCTGGTCTCAGGAGAGAGTGCTGTTCCGCGCTCGATCCGGGTTCGGGCCAGTCTCCCGCTCGCAGTCTATCTCGTCCAAGAAGGACGTAGTGGAGACGCCGTGAGCCTCCTCAATCGCTACAAACCTTCTTCTCGGGCGAGCACTGCGACTCAGCTCGGCTGGCTGGAGGCCTTGGCCCAGGCCTTGGATCACGGGGGCGGAGATCGAGCTCGGCTTCTGACTCTGATCGATCCAGAGGCGCTGGCGAAGGCTGGCCCGCGGCAAAGGGATCGGCTCCGTCTCCTGAGGGTGATTGCGCTCAGCGAGTTGGGGCGAGTGGAAGAAGCGCGCGCGCTCTTTGCCAAGATCAAGCCGAGCGACCTCCAGTCCAGCGCGCTGCTGGAGCTGCGAGCGTCGGCGCTATTGGGAGAGGCTGACCGCTTCTGGACCGTGTTCCGCGGGAAGCCAAGAACTCCCAAGTCGAGGCTCTATCGCTGGGAAGAGCTGCGGATCCTCGAAGGCTTGGACTCTAGGGCGCGCCTGGATCTGAGCAAGGCGCGCGATCAGTTGGTCGAGGCCTTCGCTGGCGAGATTGGACAGCTGATCCAAGGGCTGCTCAACGAGGGCCGCTGGGCGGAGGCCTTTGACGCACTCGAGCGCCTGACCAAGCACGCTCAGGGCCGCGCGCAGACCGTCTACGGAGCGCGCTGGGCCTGCCAGATCCTCGTCCGGGCGCGAGAGGACGAGGAGCCAAGCGGGGATCGGTTTCGCAACGCTCAGGCCCGCTGCCGGAGCTTCATTCGCAAGCTCACCCCTGAGTCGCCGGCGGCGTTGGGGCTCGGGGCCTTGATCGAAGCCCAGGGGGATCCCCTAGATACCAGCATGGCGCAGCTGCTTCAGGACCTCAGGGGCGCGAGCAATGCGCTGCCCGCGTGGGAGGAGCTCTATCGGGCTCAGCTGGACTTGCTCAAGAAGTGGAGGCGTCGGGCCCAAAGCCCTCCAGGGCTGCCGGGCCTCGAGCGGCAAGTGGCGGAGCGCTGGATCAGCCGCTCCCAGAAGATCGGGGCTCGGCTGGCGAGCCTCCTCCAGCCAGGTCCCCCGGACCTCGTTCGGCTCTCGAACCTCGCTCGAGAGGCGCAGAAGAAGCGGGACCGTGCCCAGCGAATAGCGGTGCGCGAGTCGATTCGACTCCGCTACTTGGCGGGGGAGATCGACGTCAAGCCGCTGATTTCGGTCCTCAGGGCCTCGGCCAATTGGACCGGAGCCCTCCGCGCGGAGCGGCGCTGGCACCTCTTGGAGGCCGTGGACCTCCTCGAGCCGCCTGAGGAGCACGCTCACGAGATCCTCTCGTCCTTGGCCCTGATCGAAGCTTGGTGTGGTCTCCCAACCCGGGCCGAGGAGCTGGCGCGCTATCGACGGTTGGAGTCTGAAGCAAACGTCGCGCTGGGACGAAGGCAGGCCGCGCTCGAGGCGGCTCTTCCCCTCGAGGCTCTCGCCCTTGGCCTCGTGGACGAGGTGCGGTCGCAGCTCCTGTGCCAGCTAGGCCGGGCCGAGGTATTGGCTGGCCAGCCCCAGGGCCTGGCCCGAATCAAGGATGCCTTGAGCGTCTACGCCAGCCCTCGGGGCTACGTCCTCTTGGCGCGGAGCTCGAGCGAGGAGGAGCGAGGCTCGGCCTATCAGAAGGCGCTTGGCTTTCCGATCCCCCCTGCCTGGATCCCGAGCCTGATCACCGAAATCCGCGCCGCGAGCTGCTCCGTCTCCGGTCTACAGCGGGCCGCCTTCCCGCTCCTCGAGGCGCGCTCCAAGGACCCAGACTGTGGGCTCCGGATCGCGCAGAGGCTCTTCGAAGGCAAGCGAAGTCGCGACCACGCGCTCTTGCTCTGGGAGAGCTACGGGATCGGATCTCAGATCAGCATCGATCGGGTCAAGGACCTGCCGCCCAAGCTCGAGGCGAACCTCGCTCGGGCAGCGAAGCTCTTGTCAGCAGAGGAGCAGACCCTGATCCAAGCCCTCCTGGCGCAGTTCGTCGCGCGCGTCGACCTAGCCTCCGGCGTCAAGGGCCGCGACCACGCCGCCTCCGTCGACGCCGCCTCCAGCCAGCTGGCAAGGGCCGCCAGCGCGGCCAGGGAGTTCGCCGATCGACTCCGGGTCCCGCTCCACCTCCACGCCGCCTTTGACGACCTCGGTCGCCTGAGACCAGCGCGAACTTGGCAATACCTGGATCAAGGCCTGCAGCTCATCCTGACCTGGAAGAGTCGAAGCGGGCTCCCCCTCCGAATGCCAATCCTGTTGGCTTATCACTACCGAATGCGGGGCCAGTTTCGGGAGGCCGTGAAGGTCTTGGAGGAGGCTCAAAGAGGTCCCGGTAGAGCGGCCTCCGAGATATTGGGGCGAATCACCCTGGACCTCAGCGCCAATCTCTCGGACCTGAACCGAGAGGAAGAGGCCCTACTCGCCTGCCAAGAGGCAAAAAAGTCCCTCGTTGACTATGGGGAGCAGGCACGGGTCTGGTTGCTCGAGGCCCAGATTCACCTCCGGGCTAAGCGATTCGAGGAGGCCTTGGACGCCGTCCTCCTGGCCTCGGATCTCTGCCCGCGGACGCAGGGCGAGCGGCTGCTTTTCCTGCGAACCCAGGTCTGTAGAGGTCGGGTCGCGGTCCAGTCGGGGAACCTGAGAGAAGCCCAGCTCATGGCCCAGAAGCTCTCGACCGCGATCCAGGAGCCGGCCCTCGACCCCTTGATCGTGGGCATGATCACCAACTTCTCGGCCGAGCTCGAGCTGAGCCAGAGACGCTATGGCGTGGCCCTCGAGAGGGCGACGAAGGCCCTCAAGCTGCAACCAGCCTCGGCCGAGGCTCACCTGGTGCGTGTCGCGGCCCTTGTAGGCCTGCGTGAGCACGACGCCGCGAGGGCTGCAGCAGACCAGGCAGCGAAGGACACGCGCCTCTCGCCGCGAGATCAGGCGCGCCTCAAGGCCCGGGGGGACTCCCTCCGTTGAAGAGGCCTGGGCGAACCCAGTTAGCCGCTTGAGTCGTGGGGAATCCCGGCTAGGCTAGAGCCAGCGGCGTCGTGGGCTCTTGTCAGCCCCCGCCAGCCTCCCTGCCTTCTCTTCAGGGGAGGCGCTTCTCGAACGCTCAGCTCGACACCCTCGGGCCTTCGTTCACGGCCTCAGGGCCACTCTCTACGATCGAGGTTCCTATGAGTGAGGACTCCTCTCAGGGCAATTCAGGCGGCGGCGGTCGTCGGCGGAAGCGGCGACGGCGGCGCCGTGGCGGCGGTGACGGCGGCGGCGGCGGCGGCGGCGGCGGCGGCGGCGGCGGCGGCGGCGGCAACCGAGGGGGCGGGCGCTCGCGGCGCGACTCCGAGGCCCCGAGCGACGAGCCCCACGACGCCAGCATGGAGGTCGAGGGGCTCTTGGTGACCACCAAGGAAGGCTTCGGCTTCTTGCGCCAGCGCAAGAACAACTACCTCAGCGGGAGCGGGGACGTGTTCGTCCCTCAGGGCCTGATCCAGCGCCTCAAGCTCCGTCCGGGGCAGTGGATCGAGGGCGTCCTCGGTCGCGGCCGACGGAGCAAGCGCAAGCGGCCCCTGGATCGCGTCCTCCGGGTCGAGGGGGTCTCGCCTCGAGAGGCGGCTCGCTACCCTCACTTCCGCAACCTGACCTCCATAGATCCGCGCCGGCGGATCTCCTTCGAGACCCAAGACAACGACGTCACGACGCGAATCGTGGACCTCGCGACGCCCATGGGCTTCGGCCAGCGCGCCCTGATCGTGGCCCCGCCGCGGACGGGCAAGACCGTGATCCTCCACAAGATCGCCCACGCCATAGCCGAGAATCACCCCGAGGCGGTCGTGGTCGTGGTCCTCGTCGACGAGCGGCCCGAGGAGGTCACCGACTTCACCCGGACCTGCCTCGACGCCGAGGTCGTGGCGAGCTCCCTCGACATGGACGCCTCAGCTCACGTCACGATCGTCGAGGTCATGCTCCACCGGATTCGGCGCCTGGCCGAGGCGGGCAGAGACGTGGTCGTGCTGACCGACTCCCTGACGCGCATGGCGCGCGCCTTCAACACCGAGCGCGGTCGCAGCGGGCGAACCCTGAGCGGCGGCCTCGACTCGACGGCCATGCAGAAGCCGCGCGAGTTCTTCGGCGCGGCCCGGGCCTTCGAGGAGGGCGGCTCGATCACGAGCATCGCCACGGTCCTCGTCGAGACCGGCTCGAAAATGGATCAAGTGATCTTCGAGGAGTTCAAGGGCACCGGAAACTGCGAGCTGGTCCTGAGCCGCGACCTCGCTGACATGCGCGTGTTCCCGGCCGTGAACTTCAAGGACTCGGGGACGCGCAAGGAAGAGCGCCTCCGCGACCACCAGGAAATGCACCTGACGAACATGCTTCGGCGCGGACTCCTGCGTCAAGGCAAGCAGCGACTCATGGAGAGCCTGATTCGCCAGGTCAAGTCGACCCGGAGCAACGCCGAGCTGCTCTTGATGGTCCAAAAACAAATGGTCTGAGGCTGAGCCAGGTTGTTCTGCTCTCCCGGGTAGGCGAGAGCGGTTTGCGTTGGGTCGCTGAGGCCGCGAGAGTCTCTTCATGTCGAGACCCTGCCAGAGAGCGCGACCCGGCCAGAGGGTGCTGGCTGCGCTCTTGCTCTTGCTGCCGCTGAGCGGGATCTGCTTGGGGGAGGAGAGGGAGCAGCCTGCAGAGTCGGGGGCGCGGCTGCGGCTCGAGGTCTACGGCCGCTTGGGCGCCCCGCTCGAAGGCAAGGTCAAGCTGGGGCGCGAGGGCGTGGCTCGCGCTTGGGAATTGGGCAAGGACGCGCGCGCTCCTGCTCGCGCCAGCTGGGGGGCTGGGGCTGAGGTCGACTTCGAGGTCCTGGACTGGGCCAGCGTGGGGGTCTCGGCCTGGGAGGTCGGGCAGTTCACCGCGCGGCGACGAATCCACTACGAGGGGCTCGAGCTCGACGGGCGAGCCTTCGCAGGCAACACCCGGCTCACGACGCGGGTTCAGCTGCGTTACTCCGAGCTCAGCCTGCGATACGTGTGGCGCAACGACGCCTCGATTCGACTCTGGTTCGGGATCGGCGCGGCCTGGCTCTCGACTCGGATCGCGCTTCGAGGAGATCGTCTCCGAGCAACGACTCGCAGCTCTGAGGTCTTCGCGCCTGCGCTGACCTACGCCCTCGAAGCGCGCCTGGGGGCCGGCTTCGAGGTCTACCTCCTGAGCGGGATCGCGGTCGCGCTCCAGCGCTTTCCGAGCGTCACGACGCGGCTCCGGGTCGGGTTGGGGTATCGACTCCTGGAGGGGCTCTCGCTTCGCCTGGGCCTCGGGTTCCAGAACGCCTTCTTGGGCGAGGCCCGCGAGCAGCTGAGCAAGCGAGTTCGCCCCGGCCATGACTGGCGGCGGATACGCTGGAGCTCCCTGGGCCTCGAGCTCGGGGTCAGCTTCAGTCTGTGAGAGGACGCATGCCTAGGGAGTCCACGATCAGGGTGGGGAGGATCGGGTCGCTGGGCGCGGCTTGCCTGCTGGGCGCGGGCTGCAGCTCCGAGGGGATCGCCCAAGGGATCCTGGAGACGCACTTCTTCGACATTCTCCTCCACACCACGGGCTACCTGGTCGCGGGGGGCGTGCTGGGTTTCCTGCTCGGGATCCTGGGCTACTTCGTGGTCAAGCGCGCTGGCGGCTACGCCTGGGAGTGGCGCTTCGCGAAGTGGGTCCGGCGCCTGGCGGCGCTCTTGATCGTGCTCACGACTACGAGCGCGGGCTCGGTCGCGGGCGGCTGCATTGGCTTGGCAGCTGGCATGGAGAGCTTCCTGACCAAGGGCGAGCAAGCCCACGCGACCTTGACCAAGGCCGGCGAGCCCATGGCCGACTTCGCCTTCTACCTCCTCGTTGTCTCCGAGCGACACGTCGCCGCGGCCAACGCCGAGCTCGCGGCCAAGGAGCGGGGCCAGGCCTGGGACCCGGTCGGGAGCGAAGCGCTCTTCGAGCTTCCGACGCGCGAACTGGAGGCCTTTCAAGGCGGCGAGGCGATCTCCTCGGCTCGCGTCGAGGACCTCGCAGAGCGCCTGCCCTACCGAGCCGGGGGCGAGACCTTCGCGGAGGCCGTCGACGAGGTCATGGGCGTGCCTGAAGGGGAGGACCCTGGGCTCCGCCACGTCCTGTTGAAGGAGGGCATGGCCTTTCTGATCAAGCACGGCTTGGAGCGCGAGGCCAAGGCCTCGTCGGGCAAGGGCGCGATTCAGATCCTCAAGCGGAGCCTAGACCTGAGCCTGGCCTCGGCTCGCGAGGGTGACGCGGACTTGATCACACGGCCCGAGCTGGCTCAGCACTTCGCCGACGAGCTCTACGCTCCCTTGATCGTGCTGACCCTCAAGAGGCTGCTGATTCCCTATCGCTGGGGAAGCTACGCCCTCTTGATCCTGGCGCCTCTCCTTCCAATTCCTCTGTTCTGGCTGGCTCGCTACGTCGCCAGGCGGCGCGCTGCGGCTCGGCTGCTCGACGAAGAGTCCGCCGGGGGCGAGGCGGGACCAAAAGAGACGCCGCCCGAGGCCCCGGAAAGTCCACGAGAGCCGCCCCCAGCACCTCCAGAGGGGGACGGAGGCACTGCGTCATAGGGATTTAGGTCGGATCTCGCTGATCGTTGATTCCCTGCAGCGGGGGGCTTGCATTCGCCCAAGACATCCCTGACACTCCTCCGCCCTGGCCGGGAAATTCCGGTCAACAGAACACCTCAGAGAGAGAAATATCACCATGCGCAAGCTCCTAAGCACGGCTGTTGTTCTCGGTCTCTCCGGCCTGCTCATCGGTTGCCCGGCTCCGACCAAGACCGGTAGCAAGACCGACAGCGCCAGCAAGACCGATTCCGCTAGCAAGACCGCCGAGACCAAGACCGAGGAGGCCGGTAAGACCACCGAGGCCCCCAAGATGGAGAAGCAAGCCGCTGATCTGTCCCACGTCAAGAAGGGCCAGGTCTACGTCTACGACCTCGAGGCCGGCGGGACCAAGATGGTCATGAAGTACGTCGTCACCGACGTCACCGACACCGCGGTCAAGTACGAGACCGTCACCGTTGTCGCTGGCAACGAGACCAAGTCGCCGGCGACCGAGTGGGCGATCCCCGCTCCCGTCGAGGGCGCTGCGACCGCCAGCCCCGCGGCTGACGTCAAGACCAGCAACGAGACGGTCGAGGCCGGTGGCATGAAGTGGGAGTGCCTGGTCAGCGAGAGCAACGGCTCCAAGACCTGGATCCCCATGAAGAACGGTCTCCCGACCTTCCCGCCCATGATCAAGACCGAGGGCGCGTCGAAGATGACCCTCAGCGCGATCGAGTAAGTTCTCTCTCGAGAACCTCGATTTCACGCGAAGAGCCGCAGCGAAAGCTGCGGCTCTTTTGCGTGTGTACGGTGTGGCGAGGTGGGCCTGCCCACCACAGAGGTGGGGCGTCCGTCGGCGTTGCGATCTCGCGTGCGCTGTCGAATCGAAATCCGACCCCCGGATCGCGAGTGTTCTCATGGTGAGAACACTGCGGGCCGATCCTCCGATCGCGAGTGTTCTCATGCGCGAACAATCGCGATTCGGCCAGAGTAGCGGCCCAACGTTGGATGCCATACCGCGCGACAGCTACGAGCCCTCTCGGGCTAGTCGCGGCGCGCGAAGGTCGAGGTCCCGGCTCCGAAGAGCCCCTCGAGCTGGGCCTTCCCGGCGCCTTCGCCGACGGCGAGCATGGTCGGGATCGAGAAGGCGTCTAAGGCGTCGGTCACCGAGAGCACGCCCTCGGCCGAGTTCTTGCGCCCGGCGAAGGGGAAGGTGTCTGGGCCGCGCTGGCATTGGCGATTGAGGTTGATCCGGCAGACCTGGTTGGCCAGGGAGTCGATCAGGGGACCGATCACCGCGGGGTCGTTGCCGAACACGCTGATCTGCTGGCCGAAGGGGCTCTCGGCGATCGCGCGTTGGACCTCCTCGAGGTCGTCGTAGGGGACGATGGGGACGATCGGGCCGAACTGCTCCTCGTGATAGAGGCGGCAGGCTGGCGTCACGGGCGAGACCACGGCGGGGAAGAAGAAGGTCCCCTGGCTCAGGCCGCCGCGCGGGTTGAGGACCTCAGCCCCGTGGGCGACGGCGTCCTCGAGGAAGGTCTGGAGGTAGGCCGGCTTGTCGGGCTCGGGCAGGGGCGTGATCGAGACGCCCTCGTCCCAGGGCATGCCGCAGGAGAGGGCCTCGACCTCGGCCACCAGCGCTTGGCTGAACTCCTCCAGCCGCGAGCGGTGGCAGAAGATCAGCTTGAGGGCCGTGCAGCGCTGGCCGTTGAAGCTCAGGCTGCCCTGGAGGCAGTTTTGGACGGTCAGGTCGAGGTCGGCGTCGGGCAGGATCAGGGCAGGGTTCTTGGCGTCCATGCCGAGGACGGTCTGGAGCCGGTAGGGCGCTGGGTGCTGCTTCTCAATGATCCCGGCGACCTTGCTCGAGCCAATGAAGGCCAAGGTGTCGACCTTCCCGGACGCAATGATCGGGGTCACGATCTCGCGGCCCTCGCCCGAGATCACGTTGACGACCCCAGGGGGGAAGTGATCGGCCAGGGCCTGCAGGAGAGGCAGGTTGCAGAGGATCCCCAGCTTGGGGAGCTTGACGACGCAGGTGTTGCCCATGGCCAGGGCCGGAAGGAGCGTGGTGTAGGTCTCGTTGAGGGGGTAGTTGAAGGGCCCCATGCAGAGGACCACGCCATGAGGCGCGCGGCGGACGATCCCGAGCACGCCGCCCTCGTCGCGGACTCGACCCGACTCGCGGTCGAGGTTCACGAGGGCCTCGACGGTCTGGTCGACGTATTGGATCGTTCGATCGAATTCCTTGAGGGAGGCTCCCCAAGGCTTCCCGACCTCCCACATCAGGAGCTTGGCGACCTCCTCGCGCTGGGGGCGGATCGCCTCGCAGAAGGCACGGATCGCCTCGATTCGCTTGGCGAGAGGGAGCTGAGGCCAAGCCCCTCGGCCCATGTCCCAGGCCTCGACGGCGGCCTCGAGGGCCTCTGCCGCCGTGGCGGCGTCGAGGAGGGCTGTCTCGCCGATCACGCGCCGCTTGAGGCTCCCGTCGGGCTGGGCCTCGCAGAACACACTCTCGATCTCGGCCGTGGGGCCGCTCCAACTCCGGACCTCACCCTTGATCAGGTAGCGCCGTCCGTGGGGATAGGGCTCGAGGTCGTGCTCGGGCGGGACGGGGCGCCCGAAGAGCTCGGGCAGGCCTGGGCCCGCGGCCTGGGCCTCGTCTAGGAGGTAGGAGGCGAGGGCCTCGAAGCGCGACGCTATGTGATCCGCGGTCTTGCGATAGATCTCCAGGGGCCCGCCGAAGGGGTCGGGGACGCCGCTCGGGTCGAGGAGGAGGATCTTGTCGTCGGCGTCGGGGAAGCGATCCAGGATTCCGTAGGCGTGGTTCTCAGTCAGGGGAACGAGGAGCTCCGCGGCCTCGACCATGTCCGCCGTGACGGGCTGGCTGAGGTGGGCGCTGAGGTCGGCCCCGCGCTCGCTCGCGACCTGGCGCGCGTTATCGGCAGCCGCGCCGCCTTGTCCTGCGGCGACGCCAGCGGAGGCGATTCGCCAGCCCGCCGCCGCCAAGCCCTCTTGGTCGAGGCCGAGGCGCTCACCGAGATAGCGGCGGAAGAGGACCTCCGCCATGGGACTGCGGCAGGTGTTGCCGGTGCACACGAAGACCACCAAGCGGGTCATTGCTCGCTCCACTGCAGCGCGCGAGAGGAACCCCTCGCGCAAGATCTGGGCCGGCCCTTGGGCCGGAAACCGAAGCACGGTCGAGGGCGACCCGAGGCTGGCGGGGCCGCCGTCGACGGCGAGGCCAACGCCAGAGGCGTTCTGGCCGAGGGCAGCGAGGGCGCCGGCGCAGTCGGTCTGGGGAGGCTCGCCGCTGAGGTTGGCGCTGGTCGCGAAGACAGGCACGCCAGCGGCCTCGATCACCTCGCGGGTGAACTCTTGGCCGGGGACGCGGTAGCCGAGGGAGCCGTCAGGAGCGCCGGCCAGGGCCGCGGCCTCGGGGGAGGTCGGGTCGAGGACCAGGGTCAGGGGTCCCGGCCAGAACCGCTCGGCCAGGCGCCGGGCCGCGGCCGGGACGACGGCGCTGGCCTCTGCCGCGGCGAGGTCTGCCACGAAGAGGGCGAAGGGCTTCTGGTCGCGACCCTTGACCTCGCGCAGGCGCTCGACAGCGGCTGGATCGTCGGCGCGAACCGCGAGGCCATAGACGGTCTCGGTCGGGAGGAGGACGACCTGTCCCGCGCGCAGCGCTTCGCTCGCGGCGGCCACGACCGTCGCGCGCTCTTCGCTGGCCAAGGTGTGGACCTTCGTGCTCAGCGCGCTGCCCCTCGCCGCCGAGGCGAGCGCGGGTTCGAGGGGGTCGGGCTGTGGGTGGGCGCGTTCAACGCTCCTCCTCTAGGGCGAGCATCCTACCTCTGACTCAGCGGATCGATCGACTCGATGTCACGAGTCGGAGGGCGGAGCTTCCCCGCCTTCGCCAGCGCCTTCGGGCGGGATCATTCCCTGGACGATCACGTCGATAGCGATCATGGCCAGGCCCTCGGGGATCCCCTTCTCGACGAGCTCGCCGAGGGCGAGGTTCGGATCGCGCGGGCCCGTCTCGTCGAAGAGGTGCTCGAGGCTGACTCCGACCAGGCTGACCATGTTTCGGGCCACGTCCTGGGGCACGCCGCGCTCTTCGAGCTTGGCCGCGACGGCCTGGGGCTCGTTCCCCTCGGACACGCCGCCCATGACGAACATCAGGAGCCCGCGGTAGGACTCCCACTCGCTCGCCTCCGACGCAGCCTCCTCGACCTCGTTCTCCTTGGCCAAGCGCTCCTTGTTCGCCTCGGCCCAGGCCTCGACGCTCACGAGCTCCTTTTGGAGCGTGGCTCGCATCTCGGTGTCTTGGTCGAGGTCGATCTCGGGGAGGAAGAGCCCGCCGCCGCCGAGGAGCTCGGCTCGCCCAGGGAGGAGCTCCAAGAGCCGCTCGGCCGGGATCAGGCCCTCGGCCTCGGTGTCGAAGGCAGAGCAGGCGACCAGGTGCGCGCCGTTTCCGATCACGGTGTCGATCTGGGCCCAGGTGCTGACCTTGACGCCGCCCTCCAGGTTCATCGTCATGGCGTGATAGCTCGTCGAGTAGCGCGCGACACGTCCTGCGAGGACGTTCTCTAGGCTCTCGACGTCGTCAGGGCCGAAGTCAGGGGCGAGGTCGCTGGCGCGGACGGGGAGGCTGAAGCGGCCCAGGGGCAGGGCCATCTCGGCGACCGCTCCTTCTGCAGCCTCAGCGGCTTGCTCTGCGTGCTGCGCGAGCATGTTGGTGACCATGCCGACCGAGGCCACGAGGTCGGTCTGACCCTGTTCGTTGGCCTTCTCGGGCGTCAGCTCCTCGAGGGTGAGCTTCATTCCGTCCTCGCGCTCGAGGCTCCCGCCGCCCTTGCCCATGGCCTTGGCCGCCAGGGCGTAGGCTGCGCGCCAGTCCGCCCGGCTGCTGAGCGCCCCGAGGCGGAGCGTGATCGCCTCGGCTCCGCCTTCGTGATAGAGGACGACGCCCCGGATCGAGCCTTCGACGAGGAAGTGGGCCCCCCCGCTCTCGCTGAAGGCTGGGTCGTTGTGCTCGTTGAGCTCCCAGTCGTTGGCCTCTTCGAGGAGCGCGTCCCAATCCTCGAGGGTCAATGACGAACCGGTCAGGCTGAACTCGACGGACATGGGACCTCCTCTGGGCCGCGGGGGCAGGGATCTTACGCGCCGGGCTCCTCGCCTGGGCTCCTGGCGGCGCCAGCGGTCACGAGCCGAGCATCCGGGTCAGTGGCGCGTCGGGGGCGGGGATGGTTCGATGCGCCCCCGTTCGCCCGCTCCCTGGGCGCCAACTACGAAGGAGAAGGCCATGTCCACGCGCACCGAGACCGACAGCATTGGCGCGATCGAGGTCCCGAGCGACAAGCTCTGGGGTGCCCAGACTCAGCGCAGCCTCGAGAACTTCCCCATAGGTTGGGAGACGATGCCCAAGGCCGTCGTGCGCGGCTTGGCCGTCGTCAAGCAGGCCGCGGCTCGGATCAACCTCAAGCACGGCGACCTCAGCGAGGACGTCGCGGGGGCGATCGAGACCGCCACCCAAGAGGTGATCGACGGCAAGCTCTACGACCACTTCCCCCTCGTGGTCTGGCAGACGGGCTCGGGGACGCAGTCCAACATGAACGCCAACGAGGTCATAGCCAACCGCGCGATCCAGCTCTTGGGCGGAGAGGTCGGGACGAAGAAGCCGGTCCACCCCAACGATCACGTCAACAAGGGACAGTCGAGCAACGACACCTTCCCGACCGCGATGCATATCGCTGCCGTGACTGAGCTCCGGATCACCTTGATCGGCGCCCTCGAGCACCTCCACGAGTCCCTCGCGACGAAGGCCGCGGCCTTCGCCTCGATCGTGACGACGGGCCGGACGCACATGCAGGACGCGACCCCCGTGACCCTCGGCGACGAGTTCTCGGCCTTCGCTCAGCAGATCGAGTTCGGGATCGCGCGCGTGAACGACACCCTCCCGCGCCTCTGCGCTCTGGCTCAGGGCGGGACGGCCGTGGGCTCGGGCCTCAACACCCGGCCGGGCTTCGACGTCGAGGTCGCGGCTGAGATCGCCGCGATCACGGGGCAGCCCTTCGTGACGGCCAAGAACAAGTTCGAGGCCCTCTCGGCTCACGACGCCTTGGTCGAGGCCTCGGGTGCCCTGAACACCCTCGCGGCCAGCCTGATGAAGATCGGCAACGACATTCGCCTTCTGGGCTCGGGTCCCCGCTGCGGGATTGGCGAGATCGCGCTCCCGGCCAACGAGCCGGGCTCCTCGATCATGCCTGGCAAGGTCAACCCGACTCAGTGCGAGGCTTTGACCATGGTCTGCACCCAGGTCATGGGGAACCACGTCACGGCCACCATCGCGGGCAGCAACGGACACCTCCAGCTGAACGTGTTCAAGCCGGTCATGATCTACAGCCTGCTCCAGTCAGCGCAGCTCCTCTCCGACGCGTCCCGCTCCTTCGCGGATCGCTGCGTGGTCGGGATCGAGCCCTGCTTCGATCGGATCGAGGAGCTGGTCGGCCGCTCGCTGATGCTCGTGACGGCCCTCGCGCCGCACATTGGCTACGACAAGGCCGCCAACGTGGCCAAGAAGGCCCACAAGGACGGGACGACCCTCCGCGAGGCGGCCCTGGCTCTGGACTACCTGTCTGCTGAGGACTTCGATCGCTGGCTCGTGCCCGAGACGATGACCACGCCCAACGTCAAGTAAGGCAGGTCTTCTCACCGCGGCGTGGCTGGCGATTCAACACGGCGCTAGGGAGAGAGAGCCGCTAGCGGGCGCGGTGTTCGGTCCCAAGGCCGGCGGTAATGAAGAGCGCAGTGGCCGGGCTCGAGACGTCGGCCGTGTGCCACACGCCAGGCTCGTTGATCGCGTATTCGCCCGGCCCAAGCGTCGTGGCCCGCTCCTGACCCTCGATCTCTTGGATCAAGGTCAGGCTCCCCGTGGTGCAGATCACCACCTCGTGACCCTTGGGGTGCATTTCCCACATGGACCAAGGCTCCTCGAAGCTGTGGAGGGCGACCAGGCGCCCCTCGAGGCCGTCACTGGCGTGTCGCTCGGCGTAGGCCGCATACCAGGGCATTCCCGTGAACTCGGGCTCCGAGGTCGCGCGAGCGCCGAGGCCGAGGTGAACGGGGTGGGTCGAGAGGTTGGGCACGGGGACTCCTTCAAGAGCTAGCCAGGAAAGAACTTAGAAGAGCTGGAACCAATTCCGCGAAGAGACGTGTTGTAGGTCGGAGGGCGGCACGGATCGGACATGCGCGCGGCCGTGTTTTACCGGGGTCAATTGGCTTCGGCGCGGCACCGGGTCGGCCTCCATAAGAACGAAAAGCGCCCGCAGCTTTCCCGCTGCGGGCGTCTTTCTTTTCCGGAGACCCAGTCCCTCCGCCCTTCAGTGCCTCCGCTACTCAGCGTCGATTCGAATCGCGCCAGAGTCGACGCTCCAGCGGAACCCATGGCTGCCGGTGACGAAGGTCAGGACGTCGCGGAGGGGGACGTTGCGGAGTCGCAGCGAGATATCGGGGTTCGCGGTCTGGACCGTCTTGCTCAGGACCAGGTTCAACCCAGAGATATCGCGGAGGAAATCGCAGACCTCGACGAAGGGGGTCTGATCGAAGTTGAGGGTCATGCTTTGGCTGAGGACCTTCCAAGCCAGGCCTGGGTTGGCTTCGATCTCCTTCTTGGACCACTTCTTGGGCTTGACGACGCTCATGTCCTTCCCGATCAGGATCGTGTTCCGCACGATCCGATACTCGAGGTCGCCGTCGACGGCCAAGATCAGCTTGAGGGCGTTCTCGAGCTTGGTGTTCTTGAGCCTGAGCGAGATCGGGAGGGCCGGGTCGGCGCTCGGCAGCAGGACCACGTTCAAGCCCGTGATGTCCTGCAGGAAGCTGACCACCTCCTCTAGGGGAGTGTTGGGGAAGTTCAGCGTGACCGGGCGGGTCTTGAGGATGTTCTCGGCGCGCTTGCGGTCGTAGCGCTGAACGAAGGCCGGGACGTCCGCGAGGGCCTTCTTGACCGCCGCGGTGTAGCTCTTGGGGAACTCCTTGGCGAGGGCCTCGAGCTCGGCCTTGGCCTCGTCCTTCTTGTTGAGGCTCGCGAGGAGCTCGGCGCGTCGCCAGCGCGAGTCGGCGGCGCGAGCGTGCTTGGCGTCGACCACGGCCTGGTAGGCCTCGAGGACGACCTTGGTCTTGTGGGCCTTCCCGAGCTCCTTGCCCAGGGCCTCGGTCCAAACGTCAGCGCTGGAGAGGCTGACCAGGGACAGGAGCGCAGCTCCGAGGCAGGGGATCGTGGTCCGCATGGCGAGTCCTTCTGGGAGCGAGGCTCCACATAGCTCGGCGAGCTCGAAGCTCGCCGACGCGCGCTCGCAGCCTACTCTTCGCTGGCGCGGCGCATGGCGCTTCGGTTCTCGAAGCGCTGAGTCTGCATTCCGCTGTTGTCGCGAGAGCGGAGGTAGTCGGAGAGCCAGAGGTTCATGGCCTCTTCTTGGGGCTCCAGCTCGCGTGTGAACTCGAACTCACCAGCGGTCAGGCCCAGGACTCGCTCCAGCGCTCGCGTCCGGCGGCCGTGGCCTGGGACGTCGGCGGACATGATTCGGCCCAGGCAATACACGACCGTGCCCGCTCCTCCGTCGAAGCGAAGCTTGAGGGTTCCGGTTCTGCGACCAGTCTCGAGCTCTTCCATGATCGAGCGCAGCTTGAACCCACCAGCGCCTAAGCGACCCTCGACCTTGGGGCCGTCGTCAGAGAAGAGGGTCACGAGCTCGGTGGTGTCCTTGAGGACGGCTGGATCTGAGTCGACCCCGCGGATCTCGATCTTGAGGACGAAGGGTCCGATCACGACTCGAGTCTTGTCCGCGAGGGTTTCGGCGGTCGAGACGCGCTCGTCGTTGATCTGGGTCCCGTTCTGGCTCCCGTTGTCGAAGAGGACGGGCAGGCCGACTTGCTCGTCCCACGTGATCCTGGCGTGGAAGCGGGAGACCATGGAGTCCGAGAGGACCAAGTCGTTGTCACGATGCCTACCGACCCGGAGCGTCTCTCCGGGGCGTAGTTCGACAACGCCGTGCTCGGCTGTCTCGATGCGGCAGACCTGCTTGAGGGGCTTCATCCAATCGGAATTCTAGCCTCCGAGGGACCTGGACCCAAGTGGACTCTGGCGGGTCTCTCGACCTCCCCTCGAGAGGCAAACTTGAGAAGCTCGGGTCCCCTCAGCGGGAGAGGTCAGCTTGGCAGCGATCTGGTCAGAATCTCTCAAGGTCCTATGGCTGGCGCTGCCCGTCGTGATCGCGGCTGTCGTATTGACCGTCACGAACAAGTTCGACCTGGCGCCCGGGCTCAAGTTGCCCCTCGACCGAGGCGTCAGCTTTCGCGGCGCCCGGCTCTTCGGGGACAACAAGACCCTCCGCGGCGCCCTGATCTACGTCGTGGTCTCGGGGTTGGCCGTGATTCCGCAGGGCGCTTTCCGCGTCCCGAGCCTCGAACTCTTCGACTACTCCAAGACCTACCTGCCCTACGCCATAGACGTGGGGCTCCTGCTCGGCCTGGGGTGGGTCCTGGGCGAGCTGCCGAACAGCTTCCTCAAGAGGCGGCAGGGAGTCCCCCCCGGCGAGAGCGGTCGCTGGTGGAACGCCGTCTTGGATCAGGTCGACTCCCTCTTCGGGAGCCTGCTCTGCTTGCTCCCGGTATTCGTGGCTCCTTGGCACGTGTGGGTCTTGGTCCTGGTGATTTGCACCGGCCTCCATGTGGCCTTCAACGCCCTCTTCGTCCTGATCGGGATCAAGGAAAATATCCTCTAGGGACAGTTGTGAAGGCGGCCCCCGAGCCCAAGACCCCCTTGCGATTCCCGCGCTGAACAACCAGACTGGAGACAGGTCGGGAGGACTAGGTTGAGAGTCGGGAGAATCGAGAGCGAAGCGCTCAAGGCGATCGCTGCAGGCGAGTTGCATCTGAATCAACTCTTGGAGTTGATCTGTGAGTTGGTCCAGGAGGAGCTCGAGTCGGGGGTCGTGTCCCTGATGCTCTTGGAACCGGACGGTCTTCTTTATGTCGTTGGGGGACCCTGTGTCCCAGCGGAGCTAAGGGAGAGCTTGGACGGCCTCGAGCCGGGGCCTGTCGCGGGCAACTGTGGAGCTGCGGTCTACACCGGGGTCCCGGTCTACGTCGAGGACACCTCCTCAGATCCTCGCTGGGCGGAGCTTCAGGAGGTCGTTCAGACCTTCCAGATCCGGGCCTGCTGGAGTCACCCAATCCGGGTCAAGGGTCAGGTCTTGGGGAGCTTCGCGGTCTCTCACTCGGAGGTCGCGGTCCCCACTGAAGAGCACAAGGCCGCTCTAGACGTCTTCGCGTCTTTGGCAGCGGTCGCGATTCGAGCCGACGAGCACAGGCTCGAGGGCCAGCGGCGCGAGATCGCCCTCCAGCGCGCCCTCCGGCTCGAGAGCCTGGGGCTCCTTGCTGGTGAGCTGGCGCACGACTTCAACAACCTCCTAGTCGGCGTGATCGGTGGGTTGGAGCTCGCAGCAGACCCCAGCTTCGCCGACGTCGCAGGGGAGCACCTGGAGGGCGCGCGGGTCGCAGCGCACCAAGCCGCCGCTCTCTGCCAGCGCTTCCGGAGCCTGGCTGGTGAGGAGAGGGAGTGGCAAGACTCGAACCTCGAGCGCTTGATCGAGGAGTCGCTCCAGGTCACTCGCGGTGTCGTCCAAGGTGTGGACGTCCGCTGGCACCCCATGGCTCGAGGAGCCCCGACCATTCACCTGGCTCAGACGCAGGTCCGGCAGCTGATCCTGAACCTGATCGTGAACGGGGCTGAGGCCATGGGAGGGAAGGGCGTCCTGCGGCTCAGCACCGAGAAGGGCTGGCGTGGGGCCCGCTACATTCGGACTTGTCAGATCGGGGCCCACCTCCCTGCGGGCCACTACCTGACCTTCGCCGTCGAGGACGAGGGAGCAGGGTTCTCACACGACGTCCTGACCTCGGCCTTCGAGCCCTTCTTCTCCACCAAACCTGGGCGCGAGCAAGCGCGCGGTCTAGGACTCGCGAGCGTGGCCAAGATCGCCAAGGCTCACAACGCCACGATCCGGATCGCCAGTTCGCCGGAGGGCACTCGGATCGAGGTCTCCTTCCCGACGCCAGACGAGAAGGGAGCCGGCGAAGCCCGGATCTTGGCCCTCGGAGTTGCGGAGGCTGAACAGGCTGGGCTGGGCGAGCTCTTGGCTCCCAACACGTTGCGCTTCCTGGGCTGCGGCGCCACCGGCGAAGCCTGCTGGGGAGAGGAGGGACCCTTCGACCTCTTGGTCCTCGACCTGGTCTGCGGCTGGCCCGTCTATGACGCGCTGCGCGTCCGCGACCGACATTGCCGGGCGGTTCTGATCGGCGAGGAGGACGTCCTCGAGCGGGCCCAGGAATACGCAGACCCGACTCCGATCGGTGTCCTGCGGAGCCAGGGCTTGGAGGGCGTTCGCGCCGCCTGTCGACAGGCGCTGGCCCAGAGCTCTCGGGCGCTCGCCGAGCGCTGATCGGTTCATGAGGGCCTCTGTTTCTGTAGCTCTATCTCTGTATTCCCCTCCGGGGAATGAGCTCGCTCCGCTCGCCGTCGCGATCTTCGCTCGCCTAGGCTCCCTCATATCCCGACCCCTGCTGCGCAGGATCGGACTTGCAAGCTTGGAGGTGTGAGCGCTCCCTTGCTTCGCAAGGGGCTGGATTCTCTGTTTCTGTATTCCCCTCCGGGGAATGAGCTCGCTCCGCTCGCTGTCGCGATCTTCGCTCGCCTAGGCTCCCTCATATCCCGACCCCTGCTGCGCAGGATCGGACTTGCAAGCTTGGAGGTGTGAGCGCTCCCTTGCTTCGCAAGGGGCTGGAGGGGGGGGCTGTATTCCGCTCCGCGGAGTGAGCTCGCTCTCCCTAAGGCGCTAAAAAGATGAGGGTTTGGGGGTGCGCCCCTCCAAGAAAAGCCGCGCAGCCAGTAGGCTCCCTGCCCACACGAGAGGTGGCCCATGTCCGATGACCTTCCTTCAAAGCCCCTGGCTACAGGCAAGCGGCCGCCCTGGCTGATCCTGGTCGGGCTCTTGCTCCTCGCGCTCCCGGCCTATGGCTTCTACTACTGGTTCCTGTGCAGGATCGAGGTCCCGCCCCAGCACATCGCGGTCTTGATCAGGAAGACTGGCGAGGACCTGCCCAAGGGCCAGATCATGGCTCGGAGCAGCGAGCAGAAGGGGATCCAGCTCGCGATCCTCAAGCCGGGTCGCCACTTCCTAAACCCCCTCGTGTGGGAGCACCAGCTCGAGAAGTATCACAGCGTCACGCAGGGACAAGTCGGCGTTCTGGTTCGGCAGTATGGGACGACGCCGGACTTGGCTCAAAACCTCCTCGTCCCCAAGGAGGCCGACGCCGAGGGGCAGGTCTACAAGGGGATCGTCAAGGAGATCCTCAAGCCAGGCGACTACCCGATCAATCCCTACGCCTATCAGGTCAAGAACCACCCGGCGATAGAGATTCAGGCCGGCTACGTCGGCGTGATCTGCAACCGGGTCGGGGCGACGCCCAAGGTCCCCAACACCTATCTGGTCGAGGTCGGTGAGCGCGGAGTTCAGCGCCGCGTCCTCGGCAAGGGCGCGCACTACCTCAACCCCTACGAGTTCGAGGTGTTCGCGGTGGACACGCGCAGTCAGCGCCTCGAGTTCTCCGACAAGAACAAGGACACCAACACCCGCGCGCTGCACTTCCCCAGCAGCGACGGCTTCGAGATCGAGGTTCACCTCACGACCGAGTGGTCCATTGACCCCGAGCGCGCGCCTGAGGTCTTTGTGCGGATCGGGACCGGGAACACCGACCCCGAGCACCTCCTCGACGACATCCTCGACAAGACCCTCGTGCCCGCGATCCGCGGCATCGCGCGGATCAAGGGCTCGCAGTACCCGGCCGCCAACTACATCTCGGGCGAGACCCGGACGACATTCCAAGAGGAGATCCGCAAGACGCTCAAGATCGCGGCGGCCAAGCAGGGGATCTTGATTCACTCCGTCCTGGTCAACGACATCGTCCCGCCCGACGACATCGCGGCCCCGATCCGGGCCCGTGAGGTCGCCAAGGAGGAGCTCCAGCGGAACAAGGTTCAGCTGACCCAAGCCACCGCCGAGCAGAGCCTGGCTCGCCAGAACGAGCTCGTGAAGCAGGAGACCGCCAAGGTCCTGGCGGAGACAGAGACTCGCAAGCGGGTCATTAGGACCAAGAACGAGCAGCGGGTCGCCTTGATCGAGCAGGAGAAGCTCCTGGGCGTCGCCAAGGCAGACCTGGCTGCCGCCAAGCTCCAGGCCGAGGCGATCCTGGCCCGCGGCAAGGCCGAGGCCGCGGTCATTCGGGCCCAGAACGAGGCCGAGGCCAAGCCTCTCCAGACCAGCGTCGGAGCCTTCGGGACCCCGAGCGCCTTCGCCTCCTACGTGTTCGCCCAGAAGGTCGCGCCCGCCATCGGATCCGTGTTCGCGAGTCCGGAGGGGACCTTCGGCAAGCTCTTCGAGGACCTCGTCGACTCGACCCGACCCGAGACCAAGAAGGGAGGTGGAGAGTGATCAGCGCCGCCCGCCTCGAGCAGATCAAGAAGACCCTGATCGCCATCGCGATCCTCGTTGTGGTGGTCCTGGTGGCCGTCATAGCCGCTTGGAACAGCGTCTTCTACTACGTCGGACCCAACGAAATGCTGGTCGTAATCAGCAAGTCCGGCGAGGACCTCAAAGAGGGCCAGCTCCTGGCCCAGCCCGGGCAGAAGGGCCCCATGGACGTCGTCCTCGGAGAGGGGCGCCACTTCATTACGCCCGTCGTCTACGAGGTCGAGAAGCGGAAGGTCACGATCATTCCCCCGCTCAAGGTCGGCGTCGTGATCTCCAAGGTCGGCACGCCCCTCCCGGACGGGCGGATCCTGGCTGACGAGGGCGAGCGCGGGATCCGGCGGGAGCTCCTCCCCCCCGGGCGGCACCGCCTCAACCCCTACGCCTACGAGGTCGAGATCCGCGACGCCACGGTGATCTCGCCAGGCTTCGTGGGCTTCGTGACCAACCTCGTCGGGACCAAGCCCGGCGACGACTCCAAGCGCGGCAAGGGCGGGATCCGCTTCGTCAACGAAGGCGAGAAGGGCATCTTGGAGAACGTCCTCCAGCCTGGGATCTACTACCTCAACCCCTACGCCAAGCGCGTGACCATGGTCGAGGTCGGCCTGAACCAGGTCAGCTTCCTGGGAGCGGATCAGATCCGATTCCCCTCCAAGGACGCCTTCGACATTCGCCTCGACTCGACGGTCGAGTGGGAGCTCGAGCCGAGCCACGTGGCGCGCGTGCTCAACGAGTTCGGCAGCCGGAAGCAGATCGAGCAGAAGGTCCTGATCGCGCAGTCTCGTTCGATCGGACGCCTCGAGGGCTCGCGCTACGGCGCCAAGGACTTCCTCCTCGGCCAGGGTCGCGAGGAGATCCAGCGGACCTTCACCGAGAAGCTGGTCAACAAGTGCAAGGAGAAGGGGATCGCGGTCCACTCGGCCTACATTCGGGCGATCACGATTCCAGAGAAGCTCCTGGTCCCGATCCGTGAGGCCTTCGTGGCCGTGGAGAAGGAGCGGACCGCCAAGGTCCAAGAGCTGACCAAGAAGAGCGCCGCGACCCTCGAGCGCGAGCAGCGCCTCGTCGAGCAGCGTCGCCAAGAGGTCCGCTTCGAGACCTCGGCCATGGTGGTCGGGATCGGCGCCGAGGCCACCAAGGAGGTCGGTCAGATCGAGGCCGAGACTCGGAGGCTCCAGGCCGAGAAGCAGCGCGCCATTGCGCACCTCGAGGCCCAGACGACCGAGCTCCTCGGTCGGGCCAACGCGGACGTGGCGGGCATGATCGGTGAGGCCAAGGCCGGGCTCTTCAAGCTCAAGGTCGACGCCTTCAAGGGCGACGCCGCGGCCTTCAGCCGCTACGCCTTCGCCAACTCGCTCCCCAAGGACCTCCAGATCCGTCTCGTGCAGACCGGCGAGGGCACCTTCTGGACCGACCTCGGGACGGCTGACTCCCAAGGCGGGCTCCTCAAGCTCTGGGCCAAGCAGCAGGCCGAGCGCCAGAGCGAGAAGGCTCGCAAGAAGTAGGGCTGGAGGGACCGCGCACCTGAGGCCTCTTCATGTAGGCTTCAGGCGCGGTCGCTAGCGTGGCGCGTAGCCCTGAGCGCGTCGCTCCCGGTGAGGAGCGACCCCGGAATGTCCCGATCCCCTGCGACGGCCCCTCCTGTGGCTTCGGATCTGGTCACCCGAGCCAGGGCCCGATCCGCACTGACTCCGGTCTCCTTCTTCTCGCCCGACCTCGACTTCGCCGAGGTCGAGTCGCTCTCGCCGGATCGTGATTGGCGCTACTTCGGCGGGAACACCCACCGGATCTGGATCGCCCAGACCTACCTTCGCCTCCGCGAGGCCGGCTACCCGGTTCGCCTGGTGGATACGCTCCCGGCCGAGGGCGTCCTGGTGGTGGAGGGCTCCTCGCGGCGGGCCCTGGTTCGGCAGTTCACCGCTCAGAACCGCGCCCTGATCGTGGCCGTGCGCGCGGACCACCGCCCGCAGCTCTATGCCGACCTCGAGGTCGTGCAAAACGATTACTACGCCAACGGTCAGAGCCGGTTTTTCGTCTCGCACTGGCCCCAGCCTGGGATCGTGCCTCGCGACGCGGGGCGCGGAGGAGAGGTCCGAAACGTCAGCTTCAAGGGCCACGCGGGATGCTTGCACAGTGACTTTCAGGACAGGCGCTGGCGCGAGTTCCTGACTCAGCAGGGCCTGGGGTGGCACTTCGACGGCGTCCAGTGGCACGGGGCGCTGTCCCGGTATGACGACTGCGCTTGGTCGGACTACAGCCAGACCGACGTCGTGATCGCGGTCCGCGAGGACTGGAACGATCGCTACCTCGGAAAGCCCGCCAGCAAGCTCGTCAACGCCTGGCTGGCGGGGGTCCCCGCAGTCGTCGGACCGGACTACGCCTTCTCCGCTCAGCGCCGCTCGGAGCTGGACTTCATTCAGGTCGGCTCGCTGGCAGAGGCCATGGGGGCCGTCAGGCGCTTAAGGGGAGACCCGGCCCTCTACGCGGCCATGGCCGCCAACGGGCTCCAGCGCGGGCGAGAGCTTACTCCAGAGCGGGTCACGGACGACTGGGCGCGGCTCCTCTTCGAGCGTGGCCAGTCCCTCGCCGAGGCGCGGAGCCGAGAGCGCTTCCGAGTCTTCGGCTGGTGGTCCAAGCTGGCCCTCCACCGAGCTCAGCGCCTCCTGCCGGCGATTCGGGCTCGCCGTCGACGCCGAGTCGAGGCAGGCAAATGAAGCTCCACCGCCAGCTCGCGAACCTCGTCGGCTACGAGCTGACCCATAAACGTCGCCACCCGACGGTTGGTTCGCACATTCGCAACGTCCTCGAGAGCTGCGGGCTCGAGGTCCTGTTCGACGTCGGGGCCCACCGCGGCGAGTTCGCCCGAGCCCTTCGCCGAGAGGGCTATCGCGGTCAGATCCATTCCTTCGAGCCGGGGCGCGAGGCCTTCGCGGCGCTCGCAGAGCTCGCCGCCAAGGACGATCGCTGGGAGGCGCACCCCTACGCCCTGGGGGCCGAGGCCGGGCAGCTCTCCCTAAACGTCGCCGCCACGGGAGACCTCTCGTCCTTCCTCGAGCCGAGCGCCTTCGGGGCCGAGCGCTTCGCGGCGCTCGGGCAGCGCACCGAGGAGCTCGTCGAGGTCAAGACCCTCGAGGAGGTCCTGCCTGAGCTCTGCGCGAAGGGCGCCGAGGTCATGTTGAAGCTGGACACCCAAGGCTTCGACCTCTCGGTGTTCGAGGGCGCCAGGGGCGTGCTGCCGAGGGTTCGGGCTCTGTCCTCGGAGCTCTCGCTGGTGCCCCTCTACGAAGGCATGCCCCACTACCTCGAAGCCCTAGCCCGCTACGAAGGCGCGGGCTTTCGGGTCAGCGGCTTCTATCCCGTGTGTCGCGAGCGGGACTCCCTGGCGCTGGTCGAGGTCGACTGCGTCTTGGTCCGCGGCGGGGTCTGACTCAAGCCAGGGCGTGAGCGCTCATGGCGTCAGCCAGGGTCCCCCAAAGGGGCTCGGGGAGGTCGTGGCCCCAGCCCGCGAGGGTCACGAGCTTGGAGTTCGGGATCAGCTTCCCGAGCTCACGGCCGGCGTTGACGGGGATCAGCGGGTCCTCTTGTCCATGGAGGACGAGTGTCTCGTGCTGGAGGGCGCGGAGGGCGGCGACGCGATCGCCCGAGGAGCAGATCGCCGCGAGCTGGCGACCAAAGCCCTCAGGGCAGTGGCAGCGATCGAAGGCCAAGCCCGAGCGCTGAGCCTGGCTGGCGGCGTCGTAGACGTAGGCCGGGCTCCCGATCACGCGCATGCACTCGACCGAGGCGGCGACGGACTCCTCGCGGGTCTTCGACGCGCGGGCGACGAGGGCCTTGACGGCCTTGAGCTGGGGGCGGTGCTGGCGCGAGCCGCTCGTGGTCGAGAGGAGGGTCAAGGCGCCCACCCGCTCGGGGTGCCGGAGCGCGAGGAGCTGGGCGATCATTCCCCCCATGCTGATGCCGAGCACGGCCGGGGCCCCATGCTCAGGGGAGGTGAGCTCGAGGGCCTCGATCAGGTGAGCCACGTCGTCGGCCATGTCGCGGAGCCGGTAGGGCGCGCCCTCGACGGGAAGCCCGATCAGGGCTCGGCCGATCATGGGCCAGATAGGCGGGATCGGAGCTCGGACCTTGTCCGAGAGGCCCGCGTCGCGGTTGTCGATCAGGATCAGGCGCAGCCCGCGGGCCTCGAGCTGGGCCAGGAAGCCCTCGGGCCAGTGGACGAGCTGCATTCCGATCCCGGGGATCAGGAGCAGGGGCGGAGCGTCTTTGGGGCCGCGCGCCTCCCAATAGAGCTCGAGGCCAGCGGGGGTTCGGACCCGACCGCTGGCGCGAGCGTCAGCTTGGAGGAGCGCGGCGGGGCTCAATCGAGCCTCGGGAGGACGATCTGGGCCGGCTGCTCCATGTATTTGCCGCCCTTGTCCTTGTAGGACGTCTCGCACTCTTCGTCGGACTCGAAGAACAGGACCTGGCAGAGGCCTTCGTTGGCGTAGACCTTGGCGGGGAGCGGGGTCGTGTTGCTGATCTCGAGGGTCGCGTAGCCCTCCCACTCGGGCTCGAAGGGCGTCACGTTGACGATGATCCCGCAGCGGGCGTAGGTCGACTTGCCGAGGCACACGGTCAGGACGTTGCGCGGGATCTTGAGGTATTCCACGGTCCGGGCCAGCGCGAAGCTGTTGGGCGGCACGATGCAGTCGCCCTTGACGTCCACGAAGCTGCTGGAGTCGAAGTTCTTGGGGTCGACCACGGTGCTGTGGACGTTGGTGAAGACCTTGAACTCGTCCGCGACTCGGAGGTCGTAGCCGTAGCTCGAAAGTCCATAGCTGACGATCCCTTCGCGGACCTGCTTCTCCTCGAAGGGAGAGATGAGGCCGTGCTCTTGGGCCATGCGGCGGATCCAGCGGTCGCTCTTAATGCTCATGTCTACTCCTCGTGAGCTGCGCTCGCAGCCGACGGGTGAGAGGGCGCCGCGGAGACCGCGGCCAGGGCGCGTCGCAAGGCGTCGACCGCGAGGTCGGCGCCGTGACGCTTGAGTTGGGGGAGGCCGCCCAGGGCAGCTTCGAGGGTCGCGCGGTCAATGGCGGCGGCCTCTGAGAGGGACTGGCCGAGGGCCAGCTCGCAGAGGGCTGACGCTGAGGCGATGGAGCCCGAGCAGCCGCGGGCGCGAAACCCGAGGTCCTCGATCCGCCCCTCGCGGACGCGAAGGCCGAGGGTCAGCTCGTCTCCGCAGACCGGGTTCTCCGCCGAGACCTCGACGTCAGGCTTCTCCAGCCGCGACGCGTGGCGCGGGTGTTGGAAGTGATCGAGGTAGCGCGCGTCGAGGGCCGGCACGGGGACTCCAGGGTGGCGTCGAAGTCGCGCAGCCAGTGGGCCAGCGCTCCTCCGCAGGCGGACAGGCTAGCCGGAACCCCGGGCAGACGCTAGGCAGCGGGCGCCGGTCGGATCCGGTCTGGAGCCTCGGGGTCAAGGCCGGAGCGCGCGGGGCGCGCGACGAGCGCTCCGACTCGGAGGCTCGACTCTTCCCTCGAGGCTGGGTTGGAGCTGCGACGCGGGCGGGCGTCTGGGGTTCAGCTCGTCCGCCACTCCGAAGCGCTTCGTCTCGTCGATCCAGTCGTTCGGGCAAGATCTGCCCCCGGCTATTGTTCAAGCTACCCTGTCAATTCTGACAGTCCTGGATCGTGAGGCGTCCAGGCTGGACGCACGGAGGAGCGGTCGCTCCCCTCGGTAGGATCTGCGGCATGACCGACCAGCCCCACGACGCGCTCTTCAAAGCCAGCGCCACGCCAGACGCCGCGCTAGCGCTTGTCCGGGCTGTGTTCCCGGCCGGGGTCGCGCAGGCTTTCGAGGGCGCAACCTTCGAGCTGGCTCCGAGCGAGTTCAAAGAGGAGGCCCTGCGCGACCGCTCCAGCGACGTGCTCTTTCGGGCCACCCTCGCCGACGCTAAGCAGGCGCTGGTCTATGTGATGGTCGAGCACCAGAGCACAGTGGATCCGCTCATGGCCTTTCGCGTCCTGCGCTACATGGTGCGGATCTGGAGCCAATGGGAGAAGCACTCGGAGGGTCGCCCCAAGACCCTCCCCGCGATCCTCCCGATAGTGCTCTACCACGGGAAGCAAGACTGGAACGCGGCCCGCTCGTTTCAGGACCTCGTAGACCTGCCCGCTTCCATGTCGAGCGCCCGTCACCTCGTGCCCTCGTTCGAGTTTCTGCTGGACGACCTGCGCCAGGTCACCGACCAAGAGCTCCTGGCGCGGTTGGCCCCACCTTTCGCGACCGTGACCTGGATCCTGCTCCGCCGGAACTACGACCTGGAGCGCGGGGTCGAGGTGCTCAGGGTCTGCGAGGAGCAGATTCGAGCCCTGGCGGAGGCGTCGCCAGAGCATTTGGAATCGCTGCAGCAGCTCGCCACCTATATGCTGTTGAGAGACTTCGGGACGGCCGAAGAGCTGGCAGCCGAGCTGGGTCGAATCGGTGGCCCCAAGGCGGAGGAGGTAGCCGTGACCGCAGGTGAGCAGTTGATGGAGCGCGGACGCCGGGAAGGAGAGGCCACGGGGGTCCTCAAGGGCGAACGTCGGATCCTTCTCCGAATCTTGTCCCGACTTGGAACCGTGACCCCGGAGGTCAACGCTCGCGTTCAGGCTGCGGGCGAGACTGACCTGGAGCGCTGGGCGGAGTCGGCGCTCTCCGCCAACTCGATCGAGGACGTGTTCGAGGACTAGCAGCGCGAGCACTCGCGACCCGGGGAGCCGCGCCGTCGGGACTCCTGGGCTCTTTCGCAGTACCGCGAGGCCTTCAACGCTCGGGCTGAGCGAGCGCACAGGGCGTGAACCCAACCCAATAGGTGAGCAGGGTGAGATTCACGAAGAACGACTCGTTGGATCGCTGGGAGCGGCCAGCAACACTGCTGGGAGCGAAGTTCCGACTGTCAGTACTGGCGGAGTATCCCAAGGAGGCCATCGAAGAGGTCGCTTCTGCTGGCCTCGCTAGACTCGAACGGGCTTGGTTGTCCATTCAGCAAAACGTGGTCGCGTCCCTGCTCTCCGACTACAACGAGTCGTGGGCTGACCCTGAGGCAGGACTACCGGTCCTGCAGCCCGAGGACTTCCTCTCAAAGCTGGTCTTGACGGCGGTGGACGTCTTGGAAGAGGGAGACTTGTCGCTGTATCTCTCCGACTCGGGGTTGTTCGGCGGTCACTCTGTGAAGGCATACGTCTGCGGCGACGGAGAGATCTTGACGCCCACGCTTGTTGGCTAGTTCGGGTGCGAGGGCCCAGGACTTCCGTCCGCTGAGCGAGTGCCTAGGTCATCCGCCTGGGCTAGTTTCGACATGGCGGCGCTCGCTCTCGTGGAGTCCGTGACGCCCCGCATGATCCAGGCGAGCGGCTTCAGGGTCCCGATCACCTCGCCTGTTCTGCCTCTTCCTTGACGTGGCTGGCCCGCGGGCCGAAGACAACTGGTCGCTTCGGGCACTCCGAGCGCTCGCGGTTGGCTAAACTGCCCGGCGTGAGACGCCCCCTCCTCCCGCTCCTCCTCCTGGCAGCCTCGCTCTGCCTGGCCTCGACCGCCGGCCCGGCCTGGGCCCAGGACCAAGAGCCTCCCCCCTCCGCGCGCCTCCTCCTCCCTGAGGACCTCGAGGCCGCGAGCAAGCTCCGCAAGCTGGAGGAGCTGGGCAAGCGCGGGCAGTGGGACAAGGTCGTGCTCGGGCTGGACCGGCTCCTCTCCGAGGGGGGGAGCAAGCTCGTCAAGGTCGAGGGCGGGTTCTCGAGCGTCCGGGCCGAGGCGCGCAAGCGGCTCTTGGCGCTCAAGGGGCGCGGGCGCGCGGCCTACCTCCTGGCTCACGAGGAGGAGGCCAAGACCCTGGTCCGGATCGGGCGCAAGTCGTCGCGTCCGGACCCTTTCGAGCGCGTCCTGACCGAGCACCCAGCGACCCCCCAGGCCGTGGGAGCGCGGCGCCTGGTCGCGAACCGCTACCTGGAGCAAGGGAACTTCGGGGCCGCCTTGACCCACCTCAACGCCCTCCTGGAGGACCCGCGCGCCGCGAGCCTCAGCGCTGAGACCCGCCGGCTGCGGGTCCTGACCCTGGCCTTCTTAAGGCGCCAGGGCGCCGTCGCCAGCGCCCTCGACGCCGTCGCCAGCGAGGAGCGAGCCCAGATCAAGGCCCGGGCCGAGGCGATCCTGGCCGGCGGAGGCGCCGCCCTCTCGCCGCCCCCCGCAGAGCCCGGGAAGCTGGCCTGGAAGCGGCCAGTCTTCGGCTACTACGAGACCGAGTCCGGGGGCTCGCGCGCCTGGTCGACTCCCCAGAGCGACGGGGTCGCGGTCTACGTCCACGACGGGAGCCACGCCCAGTCCGTCGACCTCGCGACCGGTCGTGTCCTCTGGCGACGTCCCGTCGGTGAGATCGACGCCTTCGTCCGCCCCGAGGGGCAGTGCACGGTCGGACTGGGTCGGAGCGCGGTCCTCTGCCTGGAGTCCAAGCGCCTGACGGCCCTCGACCAGGGGAGCGGCGATCGAATCTGGCAGCGCTCCCTGACTGCCCTCCAGCGAGAGGCTGGGGTCGACTTCGAGGCCTCCCTCGCGACCGACACCCCACCCGCGATCATTGGCGGGACCGCGGTCGTGGCCCTCGTGACCGAGCACCGCGACCGCGAGGTCCACCTCCTGGGCCTGAGCCTGGAGACGGGCAAGCTGCGCTGGAGCGTGTTCGTGGCGGCCGAGACCGGCGGCGCCCTGCCTCGCCCAGCTCTCCTCTCAGGCGGCGGACGCTGCTTCGTGGTCACTGGCCACGGAGCGGCTGCTGCGGTCAACGGCGGCGGCGAGCTGCTCTGGGTTCGGACCTACCCCTCCCAGCGCGACGCCAAGCGGGGCGGAGGCGGCGGACGCTTCCCCTTCGGCCGAGGGCGCGAGCGCCACAAGGGGACCCCTGCCTCGGCCTCGAGCCTGGCCCTGGCAGGCGGCTCGCTCTGGATCGCTCCGGGAGACGGCAAGGGCTTCGTCGCCCTCGACCCCAAGGACGGGAGCCCCCGAGGCGGCCACGCCGCCAAGGAGGCGCGCTTGATCGGAGTCCGGGGCTTGGGCGTGATTGGCCTCGACCTGAGCGGGAGCAAGACGCGCCTCTGCCGGATCGATCGCGCCGAGCTGAGCCTCGTGACCGAGTTCGCGGGCAAGCCCCACGACCACCACGTGGCCTGGAGCGGCGAGCGCCTCTACCGCAGCGAGAGCGGGAGGCTCTTCGTGCATGCGTTGGGCAAGGAGGCCCCCGCGGAGTTCCGCTTCGAGGACGTCACCGGCGGGCGCCTGGTCGTCGCCGCAGGACGGATCGTGGCGGCGTCGCCGAGCGGTCTCGAGGCCTTCGGGGCGGCCCCCGCTGCGAGCAAGTCGCTCGGCCAAGAGGCTGGCGCAATCGTGACCGCCCTCGGCGACGCGGGCTTCCTGACTCGCGAGGCGGCCTCGGTCGCGGTCCTGGCGACGGGCTCGGTCGTGACCCGCGAGCTGCTCCTAGCAGCCGTCGCTGAGCGCGAGCCAGAGGTGGCGCTCCGGGCGACCATCGCCCTCGGCGAGCTCGAGCGTCGCGAGCGCCTCGTCCAGTGGCGACCCCTGACCAAGCCAGAGTGGGAGGGCAAGGTCCCAGACCTCCTCAACCGCTTGACCCACCCCAACCCCGAGGTTCGCCTCCAGGCCCTGAGCGCCCTCGGCAAGCTCGCGGACCCTGACGTCAACACGCTCCTAGTCGAGCTGACCGAGGACCGCGATCAGCGCGTCGCCTTCTACGGGGCCAGCGCGCTCCTGGAGAAGGGCGATCGGCGCGGAATGCGCCTCGTGGCTCGGGCCTTGGCCGGCGGCCTCCCCGCGCCAGACCGCGTCAAGGCAGCCAAGCTGCTGATCGATCACGGCCAGCCCGAGGACGCCGACCTGGCCCTGCCGGCCCTAGCCGACACCGAGCCTGAGATCCGAGCCCTGGCGATCCACGCCGCCCTCAAGCTGAGCGAGGGACGCCTCCTGCCCCAGATCGAGCCCCTGGCTCGCGACCCAGACCCCACGGTCCGCCTGGCCCTGATCGAGGCCGTGACTGACCTCGTGGCGGTCAACGACCGCGCCAAGGCGATCGTGAGCAAAGCGATCACCGACCCCGACGACCGGGTTCGCTTGGCCGTCGTGACCCGCCTCGCCAAGCTCGAGACGGTCGACGCCTGCCGAGTCCTGTGCCGGGCTCTGGGCGACGCGACTCGCCAGACCGCCGGGATCGCGGCCAAGGCCGTCAACACCGAGCTCCAGCGACGCGTCGTCAACGGACGCAAGCTGACCCAAGCTCAGCGTGAGGCGCGCGTCCTGGCCTTGGTGGATCCGCGCGGCCTCGAGGAGGGATCGCGGCACAAGGAGGACTTCAACCGCAACTTCGTGGCCCAGCTCTCGCTCCGCTACCTCGACGCTGGCGGTCGCTTGAGCGTCGAGACCCTCTGCCGCTTCGCCAGCGACCGACGCAAGCTGATTCGGACCTACCGCATCGGCGGCAAGCCTTGGGCGGGGTTCCTGCTCGAGGCCGTCAACGGAAAGGCCATCGGGCGCAGCGACGTAGCCGCCATAGCCTCGCTGACCCTCGAGAAGGATCCCAACACGCGGATCCAGGCCTATCAGATCCTGACCTCGGCCGGCACGGCCCCCGGACGGGGCGAGGTCTTGGCCCAGGGGCTCGGTGACGAGCACCCGGCCGTGCGGCGCGACGTGGTCGGCTGGCTCTCGCCCGCTCCAGGCAAAGGCAAGAGCCTGATCGACCTCCCCGCTACCCGCGCGATCCTCCAGATCGCCCACGGCGACGGACGAGAAGAGGGCCGCCTCGCGGCGCGGGCGCTCCTGAAGTCCGCTGGTGCCGATCGCTTGGCGCCCCACCTGATCGAGCTCGTGGCCGATCCCAAGCTGGAGAACGAGAGCTGGGTCTTGGCGACCGAGACCTTGGCGGCCCTCAGCGAGGGCAAGGTCCCCTACGACCTAGGCGCCAGCCGAGCGGTCATGGCCAAGCGCTTCCGCCGCTGGTGGTTCAAGGCCCAGCACGGCGAGGAGGGCGGGGACGAGCTGAGCCGCGCGCTCCAGAGCAAGAACCCCAGCGAGCGCTTCATGGCTGCGCGCAAGGCCGCCAAGCTCCCGACCCCCTCCATGCGACGCGCCTTGATCGCGTCCCTCAAGGACGAAGGCACGGGCTGGGTCCTCAAGGAGAAGCTCCAGGCCCTGGTCAAGGTCAGCGGCCGAGAGTTCGGCTTCAAGCGCAGCTTGAAGCTCCCCGGGCTCAAGGCCTGCGCTCAGCGCTTCATGGCCTGGGAGCAAGCTGGAGCCCCGGAGGGCGACAAGTGAGCCTCGCTCCTCAGGATCTCCAGGCTCGACCCCGGGCGTCGGCGTGAGCAAGCCCAAGCGCAGCGCCTGGTCCCAGCTCCGTCGGATCTGGCTGACCCCCGTCCTCTTCTTGGGCCTGGCCACGGTCTTGATGTTCGGGATCCCCTTCGGGGTCGACTGGTACTTCCGCCCGGCCAACGTCGCTGGGCTGAATCCGCTCGAGCTGGTCTTCAACTACGACCTCGAGACGCTCCAGAACGCTCTCGGCAACCTGGCCCAGACCGTGGCTGCGGTCGTGGGCATCGTGATGACCGTCGTGGCGATCGTCGTCCAGCTGGCCGCGACCCGCTACACGCCGCGAGTGACCGAGCTCTTCTTGAAGGAGAAGACCAACGTCGTCGTGCTCGGGTTCTTCGTCGTGAGCTGCATCATGGCGATCTACGTCAGCCTGGCGGTCGGGAACGGGTTCTTGCCCAAGGTCTCGGTCGTGGTCGCGGTCCTGGCCGTGACCCTGAGCCTCCTCCTGATGGTCCCCTACTTCGTCTACGTGTTCGACTTCCTCGACCCCGAGGGGGTCGTGACCCGGATCCGGGACAGCGCGATCAAGGTCGCGACCCGCGCGCTCAAGGAGCCCAAGAGCGCGCAGGTGACCGTGCTCCAGGCGGTCGAGCAGCTCTCGGACGTCGCCGTGGCCGCCATGGCGAACCACGACAAGATCATCGCGGCCCGGGCCGTAGACGCCATGCGGACCCTGGCTGTGCGCTACATCGAGAGCAAGCACCTCCTGCCCCTAGAGTGGCACGCCCCCAGCAACGAGGTCCGGCGGAACCCCGACTTCGTGAGCATGAGCCCCGACTCCCTCGAAGACCTCGTGCGCGAGCAGACCTGGCTGGAGTGGAAGCTCCTCCGCCAGTTCCAGGCGATCTACAACGAGGCCCTCAACACCAACCCAGACATGAACTACCTGATCGCCATCGACACCCGCTACATGGGCGAGGCGGCGCTCAAGGCAGGGCAGCCTGAGGTTGCGGCCCTCGTGATCAAGTTCTGCAACACCTACCTCCGGGCGACGCTCAACAAACGTCAGGTCCGGACGGCCTACAACGTCATGAACCAGTATCGCCAGCTGGTCGAGGCGATCCTGCAGCACGAGGACCACAACCAGCGCGTGACCGAGATCGCGGGCTACCTCCGCTACTACGGCCAGACCGCCAACGGAATGAGCCTCGGGTTCGTGACCGAGACGATTGCCTACGACCTGGCGACCCTCTGCGAGCTGGCCTTCAAGCTCGACCACCCAGCCCACGGCGATCTCCTGGGCGCCCTCCTCGAGCTCGACCGCGAGGCCGACGACGAGGCCTCCGAGCGCGCCCTGCGCGGAGTCCGCAAGGCCCAGCTCCGCCTGGCGGCCTACTACCTCGAGCACGACGCCCAGGATCACGCGCGCCGAATCCACAAGGACATGATCGCCGAGCGGCCCGAGCGCCTCCTCTCGCTCAAGACCGAGCTCCTGCGGATCGTCGACAAGGACTTCTGGGAGGTCATCGACCGCGGCGCGAACTTCGACTACATGCCGCCCGAGCGGAAGGAGCTCCTCGACGAGTTCTTCCGCTGGTTCTCCTGGACCTCGCGCACGATTCGGCCGGACACGAGCGCGATCAAGAATCCGCGGGCCGAGGTCCTCAAGCGCATGGCGCGTGAGGAGTCGGGCGAGCACTCGACGCTGCAGTCCTCGAGCGGGATCGTGAGCGAGGCGATCTCTGCGGATCGCGAAGAGAGCAGCGAGCAAGCCAGCCTCAGCGCTTCGGCGCGCTTCCGAGAGGATCAGAGTTGAGCGCGCCCTTGACGCCCCACAGGAATCTGACCGAGCTCCTGGCGACCCTCGAAGCAAACGAGTCCTTGGCGGACGTCAATCCCGACCAGAACTGGGTCGCGACCGACGCCGACGGGACGCTCTGGAGCGCTGACGTCGCTGAGCTAGCCTGGAACCTGGCCCTCAGCGAGCGGCTCTTCCGCCCCGAGGCTGTGGCTCCCGTGGCCGAGGTCCTCGAAGGAGCCGGGGGGGCCAGCTGCGGCGATCCTCATGAGGACGCGCGCGAGATCTGGCGGCTCTTCTTGGCGGGGCAGGTCCCGGACGGGCCGATCTTGCGGGTCATGGCGACCTGCTTCAGCGGTCTGAGCGTCGAGGAGGCGCGAGCCTTCGGGGATCGGGTCTTTCGCGAGAGCCTGGCGCACAAGGTCTACGAGGAGACGGTCCCGCTCTTTCAGGCCTTCGCCGAGCGCGGGCTGCCCTTGGTCGTCGTGTCCGGCTCGCCGAAGTTCCTCGTCGAGGCGGGCGTCCGTGGGCTGGGGCTCGAGGCCGAGGTCCGGGGCGTGACCTTGGCGGAGGTCGAGGGCAAGCTCAGCGCCGAGGTCGTGCCGCCTTTGACCTGGAACCAAGGGAAGATCGAGGCCATAGCTCCCCTCGTCGGCAGAGGCGGCCCCTTGATCGCCCTAGGGGACAGCCAGGGCGACCGCGAGCTCCTCCTAGCGGCTCGCCACAAGATCATGGTCCACCCGCGACAGACCTTGACAGCGATCGCTGAGGCCGAGGCCGCGCGCGGGGGGTGGGTTCTCTTCAAGCCGGAGCGGACAGCCGACGGCCAGCCCGTGGGTGAATCGGAGATGGACGCCTGGGGTTAGCCAACGTCCTCATGTGACGAACAAGGCCCACTGCAGCACCGTCAAGACGACGAAGAACAGGGTCGCCTTGAGGTAGGCCCGGGCTCGGTCAGTGACTACCCACTCCGGTTGCTCAGGCAGGAGCGTGACGTGGGGCGCCAGGGCTTCTAGGAGCTCGGGGAGCGCCGCTCCGACGCGAATCATGTATCGGTCGCCAGAGGGGAGCTCGAGGGCCAGGGCGTCTGGGAGGGCGAACACTCGGAGCCCCTCGTAGGGCACATAGCCTTGCCCGATGAACATTCCGCTCGGCAAGAGCTCGGCGTGGCTGGCCGGGAAGTCATTACGAATCCCGAGCATGCCGGGGATCCTGGCCCGGCAGAACCATGTGAAGAGGGGCGCGAAGACCAAGAGCGCGAGGAGCTGGGGAGCTGGCGAAGGCGTGGCGAGGGTCGGGGCGAAGCGGGCGACTCCCAGGAGCGTGAGGACGAAGGTCAGGAGGCCGAAGAACGCCAGCCAAAGGCTCCGAGCGCAGCCGCCGGCCATAGCGACCCGCGGCGAGCGGAGGGAAAAACGCGGCGGCGCGGGGGCGCCTTGCGCTTCTTCGTGGAGGTCTAGGAGGAGCTTGACCTCCGCGGGGTCGACGGTCGGAACGTGGGCTACGACGCCGTCGTGCAACTCGAGGCGGACCGTCTCAGCGCGCTCCTCTACGCGAGCGACTCGTGACCAGGCGAGGGTAGTCACCGCGCCTCGCTCTCCTGGGCCCCAGAGAGAGCGCAGCAGGAGAGCACCGGGAACCAACTCGCAAGAGCCGTAGAGCCGGCTATAGCGACTCAAGAGGAGGAAGAACAGGAAAGCCGGCACGCCGAGGATCGGCAGGATCCCAGCGCCAGGGTCCTCGGGTCCGAAGGGGAGCGCAGCGACGGCGGCGTTGACTTCGGACTCGTTGAGTACGAGGGCGACGAAGCCTCCGACTCCCAGGAGCAAGGCCAGGGATCCCGTGATCTGGAGAACCCGAAGCTTCGAACGCGGGAGCGGACGCGAGATCAGAACTCGCTCAGAGTCCACCGAGGGCTTCTTGCTGTGCTGACGAGAGCTCGGGGAAGAAGGCTTGGAGCGTGAACCAGAGCCCGACGGCCACGATGGCGAGGCAGCTCACGACGGGGAGGAAGTCGATCACCCGGCGCATGCGGGTCCCCTTCTCGCCGTCTGGGACGACGAAGCGCTGAGTCAGGACCATGCTGGTCGCTATCGCGACCAAGACTCCAGCCAGGCCGAGGGAGAAGGCCGAGAGGTAGACGAAGCACTTGAGGGTGTTCTCGCCCTTGAAGCTGAGCGAGAGGATCACGAGGGTCACGCCTGCGGGGCAGGGGACGAGGCCGCCCGTGACTCCGAGGACCAAGAGGTCGCGAAAGGACGTGACCGAAGCCGCGTCCCGGGCGTGGGCTAGGGCGTGCTCCTCGTCGGTCATGTGGGCGTGGTCGTGGGCGTGGCCCCCGGCGTGCTCGTGGTCGTGGGGGGCGTCTGCCGTGTGCTCGTGAGCGTGGTTGTGGGGCGCGGCGGCTGTGTGCTCGTGAGCGTGGTCGTGGGGGGCGTCTGCTGTGTGCTCGTGAGCGTGGTCGTGTGGCGCGGCG
>Ga0316204_10002361_pt1 | contig 43299 bp, 37 predicted proteins | sample 6monrhotite_MG_2_FD_205661 | JGI IMG/M metagenome (GOLD analysis project Ga0316204, IMG submission 205661) | Microbial mat bacterial communities from mineral coupon in-situ incubated in ocean water Damariscotta River, Maine, United States -... | ecosystem: Environmental > Aquatic > Marine >... | reverse complement strand
TGTTGAGATTAATATTGGTTCGCACTAACATTTTCTCAAAAGGTCTCGGGATGCGCTACTACTATTCTAAATCCAATTTCTACTCAATTTTTAGTGATTTTTACCCACAAATTCTGCTGAAGAGCCCCTTTTTATAATGTCCATGACCGTGTTCTTGCACTGATACCCAGATCACGTGCGATCCAGCGATAGCTACGGCCTTCATCGACCAGGGCAACTACTTTCGGTGCGAGCCTGTCTGACTTTGGGCGTTGTCCTTGCTGACGGCCTCGCTAATCAGGTCGCGTTCGAACTCGGCTATGCCTGACAGAAACGTCGCCATCATCCGACCGTGCGGCGTGGAAAGATCGAACGTCATGCCACTCATGGCGATCACTGACACCTTCCAGCTTTCAAGTTCACGCAAGGTGCTCAACAGGCCTATCGTGGAGCGACCCCATCGGGAAAGCTCTGTCACCAGAACCGAGTCAATCTCCCTTGCCTGGGCGAGCGCCATGATTTTCATACGCTCGGTACGATCCAGCTTCGTGCCGGAGCCCGTCTCCTTGAATACTTCGCCACGTTTGGCAAAAGCACGCAGATCCCTGGCTTGCCGATCGCATGATTGATCGACCGTCGATACCCGGCAATAAATGGCTACTCGTTGTCCCAATTTAACCTATCCTAAAAAATGGCCCGCAAGGCCTTGTTTTTACTAGCCCTATTGTTGTCCAATATAGACTTTAGATCAACTGGGACAGTCTTTCATGCCAAGACGCTCCATGCTGACGGTCGCCGACCGGGAAAACCTGCTGGCACTGCCCGAATCTGACGACGAGCTGATTCGTCACTACACGTTCTCGGAAACTGGCCGGGCACTCATTCGGCTGCGCCGAGGTGATGCCAATCGTTTGGGTTTTGCCGTCCAACTTTGCTTGCTTCGATATCCAGGACACGCCCTGGCTGCCGATCGGGACGTGCCGGACGTGCTAATCCGTTGGGTCGCCACGGAGCTCTGGCTGGATAACACAGTGTGGAAAGACTACGGCGAGCGTGCGGAAACACGCCGGGAGCATCTGCTTACGCTACGAGCCTATCTTGAGCTGGCAGCGTTCACGAGGGCAGAGTCTGGTACCCGCATTGACCGATACGGCACTGCAGATCGACAAAGGCATCGTGCTCGCCACACGCGCTGTTGAGATCATGCGACAACGCCAGGTTGTATTCCACCGATCGATGGTCATCGATCGCGCCTGCTCGCAAGCGCTGGCTCTCGCCAATCGGCGACTCTATCGTCGGTTGATTGATCAAACAACCGAGACACATCGCCAACGACTCAATGAACTTCTGGACATCAAACCGGGGACTGGGCTGACATGGCTTGTGTGGTTGCGTCAATCACCACTGAAGCCAAACTCTCGCTACATGCTGGAACACATCGACAGACTCCGATCCTTCCAGGAATTGGAACTGCCCGAAGGTATTGGCAGGGATATCCATCAGAATCGACTGCTGAAAATTGCGCGTGAAGGCGCACAAATGACGCCACAGGACTTACGCCGATTCGAGGCTGATCGACGCCATGCCACGCTCGTAGCCGTTGTGCTGGAGGCTTCGGCAACGGTCACTGATGAAATCATCGATCTACACGATCGAATCATGACCAAGCTCTTTGCGACTGCGCGAAACAAACACCATCAGCAGTTTCAAAGCGAGGGCAAGGCAATCAACGAGAAGGTACGCCTGTACTCCGCTATTGGTCGGGCACTACTGCAAGCCAAGGAAGCCGGAACAGATGCTTTCGATGCCATTGAACAAGTGATTCCATGGGACGACTTCATCAAAAGCGTTAACGATGCCAGCCAATTGGCCAGGCCCGGCTCGTTCGATCACCTTCACTTGGTCTATGGGCAGCTCCCAACTCTGCGCCGTTATACGCCTCAGTTTCTCAATATATTGACGTTTGAAGCTGCTAGAGCTGCCCAGCCTGTTCTGGATGCAGTCAACACACTCCGTGCTATGAATGCTGACAACTCGCGCACTGTACCTGCATCAGCGCCAACGGCTTTCGTTAAACCACGCTGGCAACCCTTGGTGTTCAACGATGGAGTAATTGATCGCCGGTACTATGAAATCTGTACGTTGTCTGAGCTAAAGAATTCGCTACGTTCAGGTGATATCTGGGTCAAAGGCTCAAGGCAGTTTCGTAATTTCGATGACTACCTTATCAGCAAGACCGCCTTCGCGGAACTGTCACGCGATAAGGAGCTACCGGTCGCTGTTCGCATTGATGGTGAGCACTATCTTAGCGAAAGACTGGCCGAGCTGGACAAGCAGTTGGTTCTGGTCAGCCAACTGGCTCAGAACAATGAGCTACCCGATGCCGTCGTCAATGAATCCGGACTGAAACTGACACCGCACAACGGTTCCTGACGAAGCCCAGCGGCTGATTGACCAGACCTCCCAATTAATGCCACGAGTAAAGATCACCGAATTGTTGATGAATGTCGATGACTGGACGGGATTCACTCGTCACTTTGTGAACCTGAAGTCTGGTGATCCGACAAAGGAGCGAACATTGCTGCTGTCTGCGAGTCTTGCCGATGCAATCAATCTAGGGTTGGCCAAGATGGCAGAATCGTCTCCCGGCACGACCTACTCAAAGCTGTCGTGGCTACAAGCGTGGCACATCCGCGACGAAACCTACTCCAGCGCTTTGGCAGAGTTGGTCAATACGCAACTGGCCAATCCCTTTGCCGAACATTGGGGCGACGGCACAACCTCATCGTCTGATGGGCAACGATTTCGCACCGGCAGCCACGGCGAAAGCACCGGCCATGTCAATCCGAAATACGGTAGCGAACCGGGACGACAGTTCTACACCCATATCTCTGACCAGTACGCACCGTTCAGTACCAAGGTTATCAACGTGGGCATCCGTGATTCGACGTATGTGCTGGATGGATTGCTGTATCACGAGTCGGATCTACGCATTGAGGAGCACTACACCGACACAGCAGGTTTCACCGACCATGTGTTCGCATTGATGCATCTGCTTGGTTTTCGATTCGCACCGCGTATTCGTGATCTGAAAGATACACGGCTGTATGTACCCGGCGCACGCACCGACTATCCTGAGCTACGTTCGATGATCGGTGGCACCATCAACGTCAAACACATACTGGCTCATTGGGACGACATCTTGCGCCTGGCCACATCAATTAAACAAGGCTCAGTCACTGCATCACTGATGGTGCGCAAACTCAGTAACTACCCGTGACAAAATGGATTGGCAGTCGCGCTGCGAGAATTTGGTCGGATCGAGCGGACATTGTTTATCCTCGATTGGCTGCAGAACGTCGATCTGAGACGACGCGTACAGGCGGGGCTCAACAAGGGAGAGGCGCGCAATGCACTTGCCAGAGCGGTGTTCTTCAACCGTCTGGGTGAGATCCGCGATCGCAGCTTTGAGCAGCAGCGCTACCGAGCCAGTGGCCTGAACTTGGTGACCGCCGCGATCGTGTTGTGGAATACGGTCTACCTTGAACGTGCAGTCAACTCTATGGGGGCTGCTGCGGACAACAATTTACTGCAATACCTTTCACCATTGGGGTGGGAACACATCAATCTGACCGGTGACTATGTCTGGCAGCAGAATCGAAAGATCAAATCGGGCCAGTTTCGCAATCTACGGCCGTTTGGCGGGGCTTAGCGTACGATAATTTCCAAATCCTGTATCGCCCCCATTACGATTGTCCGCAACAGCGTTTGTATTTTTTACCACTACCGCAGGAGCAGGGATCATTCCTGCCAATTTTAAGATGACGGGTTTTTACGGGTTGGATTGAGAAACCATCGACATAAAACCAACGGCCGTCTTCCTTGACGAATTCACTGGCTTCGTCCACCCCGCCGGCCTCGCCTTTAACGCGGCAACGGGCGCGAAACTCAACAATGCCTTTGCTGTCATCGGGGCCGCCGTTTTCAGTGCGCAAAATCTGCAATCCCAGCCATTCCACGTTGCGGTCATCCGCAGGTTTAGCATCTTCAGGGCGCGTGGAGTGATGCCATGTGGCCATGATATATTCGTTATTATTCTGTGTGTACGCGACATAACGGGAGCGCATCAGTGTTTCAGCCGTGGGTGGAATAGCCTCCCCGCTCAAATAAGGTTCACAGCACTGTTCTTGAGGGTTGTCGGAGCCACAAGGGCATTGATTCTTCATAGTCATATAAATTTTGCCGTTATTTAATGGTTGGTTTATTGTCTAAAGGGGGTGATTTTAGTGTTAAATTTTAAACTTGTGGTATTCTACCGCAAAACCACGGATATGATGAGCTAAACTTTTTAGTGGGACGTTGATCTTTTTAATTCGATTTTTACAACCTGATTTTTATAAATAATGTCGCTTAACGGGAATTCAGCCATGGCACAACAGCAATCCAAAGCACAGGGAACAGAACCACAGGCCATTAATCTGGCCGACTATAAACCAACGCCCTATCGGGTTGATTCGGTTAAGCTCAATTTTGACCTGCATGAGACAAGCACGACCGTTACGTCAACGTTATCGATAAAACGTGCCACGGATCACGCTGCTCAGGGCAATACCGGTGCACCGCTTGAATTGCATGGTGAGGATTTAGTGCTTAAATCGGTAGCGATTAATGGTGATGTGCTGGCGCCCGAAGATTACACGGTTACCAAGGATGCACTCACCATCAATCAGGTGCCGGACAGTTTTGTGCTTGATGTTGAGACAGTGATTAATCCTGCCACGAATACATCGCTCAATGGTTTATATACGTCCGGTGGAAATTTTTGCACCCAGTGCGAAGCAGAAGGGTTTCGTCGGATTACGTACATGTATGATCGGCCTGATGTGATGGCCCGCTATACCACGACGATTAGTGCCGAACAAGCCAAATACCCGGTATTGTTATCCAATGGCAACTTAATCGCCAGAGGGCAGGTTGATAACGATAGTACACGGCATTGGGCAACCTGGGAGGATCCACATCCAAAACCGACCTATTTATTCGCGTTAGTCGCCGGAAATCTATCGCACATTGAAGACAAGTTTGTAACCCTTTCCGGGCGCGATGTAACCCTGCATATTTATGTACAGCCGCACAATATAGATAAATGCGATCATGCCATGCTCTCACTGAAAAAAGCGATGCAGTGGGATGAGGAGGTTTATGGCCGTGAGTATGATCTGGATATTTATATGATTGTCGCGGTGGATGACTTTAATATGGGGGCGATGGAAAACAAAGGCCTGAACGTATTTAATTCCAAGTACGTGTTGGCCAAGCCCAATACGGCCACTGACAATGATTATGAAGGTATCGAAGGGGTGATCGGTCACGAGTATTTTCATAATTGGTCAGGGAATCGAGTGACTTGCCGGGACTGGTTTCAATTAAGTTTAAAGGAAGGGTTTACGGTATTTCGCGACCAGGAGTTCAGCGCTGATATGGCGTCGCGCGGTGCCAAACGTATTCAGGACGTTAATGTTTTGCGTACCCACCAGTTTCGCGAAGACGCTAGTCCCATGGCTCATCCAATCAGACCGGAATCGTATGTTGAGATAAATAATTTTTACACCGTGACGGTGTACAACAAAGGTGCGGAAGTCGTGCGTATGCTGCATCACCTGTTGGGGGCGGAAAAGTTTCGCAAAGGCACTGATTTGTATTTTGAACGTCATGACGGACAGGCGGTTACCACCGATGATTTCGTGAAGGCGTTGGAGGATGCCACTAAAGAGGATTTTTCACAGTTTCGTTTATGGTACAGCCAGGCGGGTACGCCTGAATTACAGGTTTCACGCCATTATGACAGTGATGCCAACACGTATACTCTGCACGTGGAGCAGTCCTGTCCTGCCACGCCGGGGCAGGCGCAAAAGGCACCGTTTCAAATTCCGCTCTCGATGGGATTGCTCGATAAATCCGGCAGCGACCTGGCGTTACAATTACAAGGTGAAGCCAGCGCCAGTTCCGCTACGCGTGTATTGCAGGTGACCGCCTCGAGCCAGGACTTTGTTTTTGTTAATGTGCCTGAAGAGCCAGTGCCATCGTTGCTTCGGGGATTTTCGGCGCCGGTTAAAGTAAATATTGCGTTATCCGATCAGGAGCGTTGCTTTCTCATGGCCCATGACAGCGATGATTTTAATCGCTGGGATGCAGGGCAGCAATTTGCGGTAAAGTTTATTGTGCAACTGGTGGATGATTATCAGAATGACCGAGCGTTGGTGGTGCCTGGGGATTATGTCGATGCGTTGCAAAAGATTTTACAGGACCCGACACTCGACAAATCGTTGGCAGCGCAAGCCATCAGTTTGCCATCAGAAAGCTACATTAGTGAATTTGTCAATCCCATTGATCCGGTTGCGATTCACAAGGTATGTCGTTTTGTGCGGGAAAGCGTGGCAAAAAAATTGAGCGATGTGTTGTCGTCGGTTTATGTCAGTTTGTGCGATGATGCCAAGTACTCCATTGACCAGGAAGCCGTGAGCAGGCGTGCCCTGAAAAACACCTGCCTTTGGTATTTAATGGAGCTAAACGATGAGGGAATTGTAAAGCGCTGCTATCAACAGTTTTCCATGGGGAACAACATGACGGATGTCATGGCTGCATTGTATGCCCTGGCAAATACCGACTGTGAGCAGGGCGAACAGGCCTTGGAGCAATTTTACCAACAATGGAAAAATGATACCCTGGTGGTGGATAAGTGGCTTGGTTTACAGGCCACATCACGATTGTCGGGTACCCTGAAGAAAGTGAAGGCGCTAACCCAGCATGAAGCGTTTAGCATTAAAAACCCCAATAAAGTCAGGGCGCTTGTCGGCGCATTTGGCCATGGCAATCCGGCCCAGTTTCATGATGCCAGTGGTGCCGGTTATGAGTTTTTGACCGATTATATTCTTAAGCTGGATGCGCTGAATCCACAAATATCAGCAAGGCTGGTTACGGCTTATATGACCTGGCGTAAATACGATATCAAACGCCAGGATCTGCTAAAACTGCAATTGGAGCGAATAATTACGTCGCCGGATTTGTCCAGAGACGTTTATGAAATTGTCTCAAAGAGTTTAGGTTAACGCGCAGGAGAAAAAGCTTTGGTTAGTGCTAATCAACGCTTGCTGGCGATTGTTGAGCAGGGGGGATACCCTAATTTTACATCGCTTTATGAGCAATGCGGGTTTAACGTCACCATGGAACACTCCATGCGTAAAGCCATTGCATTCGTGACGAAAGAAAAGCCCGCGGTCATTGTGGCAGAGTTTAACCATCAATCTGATTTTCGGGATCGCACCAGCAGCCTGGAATCCTTGTTAGCGACAGTGCAGCGTTTACAGCATTCTGCTGGTGTGCAGAGTCGTGTTATTGTGTTTTATGAGAAAGAATATCAACATCAATTAGATAAGCTCAGGACAATGTTTGACAATTTCGAGTCCATGCCGTATCCCATAGACCCTGACGAATTGCAGCAGCGGTGCGCTTGATATGCTGGAAACGACATCAGTCAGTTGCCCTTACTGCGGAGAATCGTTCGAAACCACGGTTGATTTATCGGCTGGGAATCAGTCGTATATCGAAGACTGTTACGTGTGCTGCCAGCCGATCAATTTTACCCTTCAGGTGTCGTCAGAATTGGGAGAGGCGCCTCAGCTGGTCCATCTCGATACACGGCGTGATGATGAGTGAACGATGTAATTGTTGGTAATAAAAGCAAACAAAGCTGGTAGAGCATGTGAAGCAAGAAAGCCATGGCGCTTATTTTTTAATGGTTGAGCCCCGTTTTAACAGGGTTTCACCAAATCGGTTGTTAATGGCATCAGTAACAACGTCTATTTTATCGTCCCTTTTTGTTGCCTGAGCATCAAACATATCCGTCTGTTGTGGTTTATGGTTGTCCTGATCATTAAATCCACCAACGTTGACCCCCACCAGGCGCACCGCCTGGTGGGGGTCAACGTTTTCCATGAATAGCGCTTTTACCACTGCCCAAATGGCTTGTGTGTTGCAGGTGGCGTTGGCTATGGTGCGTGAGCGGGTCAGGGTGCTGAAGTCATCGTAACGTACTTTAATGCTTATTGTGCGGCCCTGGTGGTGGTGCAGCCGTAAGCGGGCGGCAACAAGTTCGGTCAAATGCAGTAAATGCGCCAGTAAAAACTCCCGGTTGCTGGTGTCAGTGGCAAAGGTGGTTTCGTGAGAGAGGGATTTTGCATGCCGTCCGGTGATGACAGGGCGTGGGTCAATCCCGTTTGCCAGCTGCCACAAGTGTAAACCCTGTTTTCCAAAGCGGCGGTTCATTTCCTGTTGCGGTAGTTGTCGCAGTTGCTGGATGGATTTAATGCCCAGTGTTGTCAGTTTGGATTCGGTGGATTTACCAACGCCCCAAATACGTGTAACGGGTAAAGGGTCCAAAAAAGCCTGCACGTCGGTTTTATTGACCACCACAAACCCATCGGGTTTATTGATATCAGAAGCAATTTTAGCCACAAATTTTGTTGGTGCGATACCAATGGATACCACCAATCGTAGTTCGTCCAGAACGGCTTGTTTAATGTTACGTGCAATAACCTCTGCGCTGCCAAATAACTTGCGACTGGCGGAGACATCCAGAAATGCCTCATCCAGTGACAGGGGCTCAATGGCCGGTGTATAGCGGGCAAAAATGGCCTGTATTTTATCTGATATTTCAGCATAAACGGAAATATGGGATGACAGCAGTACGAGATTAGGGCAGCGTTGGCAGGCAATTTTTGTTGATAGCGCACTATGAACACCATATTGCCGGGCGATATAGTTGGCGGCGGAAATCACCCCCCGGTTTCGTGATGGCCCGCCGACTGCAACGGGTTTATCCACCAGCTCGGGTCGGCTTAATAATTCCACCGAAACAAAAAATGCATCCATGTCCGCGTGAATGATCATTGTTGTTTCACTGGTCCGGTATTCATCACTTGGTGTTATCGCGACAGAAATAAACTATAAAACCAGGCGATGGTGATTAACCCGGTCGCGGCGCGTAAAGGCGGCGACGAGATTAATTTTGCCAACCATCGGTCGTGGAAGCGTAAGTATGGCGTTGGACCTTCCCCTGAGGGAATAGCGTTGTTGCGGTTTTTGTTGCAATCCATGGCAAATGCCAGTTGCCAGGCATTATCAGCAATATAACCGCCGGTTTGATACCAACGTTTTACCGCCTGCCTGCCGCCACTACGAAACATTTGCTGATGTGCAATGTTCAAAAACGGGCGAAGTTCCAGTTTGCTGCTTTTGTCCTGGGATTTGTAAGCATCCAGTGCGGCGCTGAAAAAGTAATCCAGGCCAATGGCATTAAAGTTACACATAAAGGAATTTAATATCTGTCGTTGTTTTAAGCCCTCGCACTCAAATCGGCGCGCTGATGTGGCAATCGTGCCCGGTAAGGTGATCCACTGCCCGGTCTTGAAAATTTTTAAGGCCAGGCGCGCATCTTCCATATATGGTAAGGATTCATCGAACCCCCCCAGTGCGTTGAAGTAGCGGCGGCTTATCCAAAACCCCTGGTCGCCATTAATGCAGTCTGCGCGATTCAAATGGGTTTTGCTTTCGTAAAAATAGTACGCGGCCTGGTGATCAGTTTGTTCGCGCAGGAATTTCAAGCCAAAGTGACCGGCAATATTGGGATTACCCTGGTGTTTTTTATAGTTGTTAACGTGTTGCCAGGCATTGTGCAATAAATAGGGGGCGTCGATTTTACTGTCAGCATGGAGAAACAGCAGCTCCGCTGCGTTGCTAGCCTGTGCACCCTGGTTCATCTGGCGCCCCCGCCCTGGTTCGCCCGTTACGATTTTTATTGCCGGTAATCCAGTGAGTTGCTCGCTAACCTGGTGCGTGCCATCGTGGCTGCCACCATCGGCAAGAATAATTTCAAAATCAATGCCCTGTTGTGCGGCAAGACTGGTTAACAACGGAGGCAGCGATTTTGCTTCGTTGAGGGTGGGGATGATAACGGATAGGGATGGCATCGGCATGGCGCGATTATACGCCACCTGACGATGTACAGGCAGTGGGCGGTGTAAAACAGTGCGCTTTATAGCCGGGCTAAAGCAGTATTTTATGACTAATTTGCATAAACAAAGTGTTGTACCGCAGAGTTTAGGCCGTTTTTAGCGTAATAATTGCAGCACTGCGCCTTGGGCGGCATTTGCCTGGCCCTGCATGGCCGTTTGAGCTTGTTGGCGGATTTGGTTGGCTGCTAAATTGGCGGATTCCTGGGCGTAATCGGTGTCTTCGAGCCGACTTCGTGCTGATTCCAGGTTGACTTCCAGGTTCTGTAAATTGCGGCCTACCGCTTCAAAGCGATTAATAGTGGCCCCGTATTCCGCCCGGGATTGGCTTAAGGTACCGAGTGCTGAGTCCGCGGCAGCAAGTGCACTGCTGGCGCCACCCGCAGTGGAAATGTCGATGCTGTTCAATCCATCGCTATTAAGTTGTCCGGCAACGTTCTGTGTATTGATGGTGACGGTATCGCCATTGTTTGCACCCACTTGAAAATCCATTGAGCTGGCATTATTTAGTAGGGATACGCCGTTAAACGCCGTATCTCCGGTAACACGGTTGATTTCGGATTGCAGCATATTAACCTCTTCCTGTAACGACTGACGATCGCTGTCGCTAAGGGTGGCGTTGGCACTTTGTACCGCCAACTCACGTATACGCTGCACGCTGGAGGAGAGTTCACTGATAGCGCCTTCACCGGTTTGCGCCAGGGAAATCCCATCATTCAGATTACGATAGGCCTGCTGGCTACCTTCAATTTGAGAAATAAAACGTGTTGCGATGGCCAGCCGGGCGGCATCATCAGCCGCTTTGTTGATTTGTTTACCACTGGATAAGCGCTCGAGATTGGTGGCAAGGGTGCCTTTGGATTTATCCGTTTTGAAAAGGTTGTTAATACCCGCGTGATTGTTATCGATTTTGAGTGCCATAATACCAAAACTCCAGGCTATCGGACGTTGAGAAAGGTGGCGTACCATTTCTGAACAAAAAGTGTACAGTACTATAATAGACGAAAATTTATCCAGAAACTGAGAACTGCTCCACAAAAGTACGTTGTTCTAGTGAATCAGCGCTGCCTGTGTTATCAATTACACGGGATGCCACGGAATATAATCTGGTGTGGGTTGTGGGCGGGATGGCTTGGTAATCGGTAATATTTTGAAATGCCTGCTTATTTCCATCCCCGCTCTTTAATCCTAGATTCCGCATCTAGGTTAATCATGGGATAAAAGGACAATGCTATGCATGATGAAAACGAACTATCTTCTGCCGAACCACTGCCTATCGAACCCTTTTCTATTGAAGTAATGGAGCTTGGGCCGATGGAGAATTTTATCTATTTAATTCAGGACCATGCCACTGGACGGGTTGCCGTGGTTGACCCAGCCTGGGAAGTGGATAAAATTTTGTCGCGAGTGAATCAACAAAATTTAAAAATTACCGATATTTTACTGACCCATAGTCATCACGACCACATTAATGGTGTTGATGAAGTATTAAACCATTTTGACGCACAGGTGCATTTGCTGAAGGCTGAGGCCAAGTTTTGGGGGAAAAGCAGCCCGGCGGCGCTCCACCACGGTGGTGACAACATAACATTGGGCGATACGGAAATCAGTGTGTTACACACACCAGGGCATACCCCGGGTTCTGCCTGTTATCATGTGGGTAATAATTTGATCGCCGGTGATACCCTGTTTGTGTTTGGCTGCGGGCGGTGTGATCTGGCGGGCGGGGATCCCAATCAAATGTTTGAAACCTTGCGCCGTATTAAAGTGGAACTGCCGAAACAGACACTGTTGTATCCGGGGCATAACTATGCCGTAAAAAGCACATCAACCCTCGAAGAGCAGATTGATGGTAATCCCTTTATGCATTTTAACGATGTCGGGGAGTTTGTTGATTATCGTATGCACGAACATGATAAGATACGCCACTCACCCTATCAAGCCGTACCTAAGTAATCGCTGCGCTCAAATTGCATTCATGTTTCACATACGTTGAACTGGCGCTGAAGCACAGCTGTTGGCTGCATTGACGTAAAACTGAAGCGTCGCAGATCGCTTTCATCCACTAACACCGGTGGTTATATGTTCATTGAGCCGTTAGTGTTTATCTTTAACAATTGATACTTACCGGAATTTGGGAATTAAATAAAGCAATGACAGTCGCATTATCAATTAAGCAACTCAAAAAAACCTATAGCAACGGCGTTGAGGCGTTAAAGGGTATTGACCTTGATGTTAACGAAGGGGATTTTTTTGCGCTACTAGGGCCAAACGGTGCCGGAAAATCCACCGCTATCGGCATTGTTGCGTCGCTGATTAATAAAACCAGCGGTAAAGTATTGGTTTATAATACGGATACCGACCGGGATCTTGCCAAAGCAAAAAGTTATATTGGTCTGGTGCCGCAGGAGTTCAATTTTAATGTTTTTGAACCGGTGGAAGAGATCGTCTGGAACCAGGCAGGGTATTACGGTATTGATCGAAAAACCGCGAAGCAACGCACCGAACGTTGTTTGAAGCAATTGGGGTTATGGGACAAGCGACGGGATGGCGCTGGCCAGTTATCCGGTGGGATGAAACGCCGTCTGATGATTGCCAGGGCACTGGTGCATGAACCTAAATTACTGATTTTGGACGAGCCCACCGCCGGAGTGGATATTGAAATACGGCATTCCATGTGGGGGTTTTTGCATGATATTAATGCCAATGGCACCACGATTATACTGACCACGCACTACCTCGAAGAAGCGGAAAATTTATGCCGTAATATCGCCATTATTGACCATGGCGAATTGGTAGAGAACACCTCCATGAAGGCACTGCTGCAACAATTAAAGTTTGATACCTTTGTATTGGACTTAGGCACGAAAATCAGCAAGCTGCCCGATACTCCCGGGTTTTCGACAACCCTGGTTGACGAAACCACGATTGAGGTGGAGGTGGCACAACAACAAAAAATTAATAAGTTGTTTGAGATTCTCAGCGAAAATCATATCGATGTGTTAAGTATGCGTAACAAGACCAACCGTCTTGAGCAGTTGTTTATGCGTTTAATTAATTCAAACAACGGCAACGAAAAGCAAACAGAGAATAGGATGGCCCATGACGCTGCATAAGAATTTAATTGCGTATAACACCATTCTGGTTAAAGAAGTTCGCCGTTTTTCGCGTATCTGGGTTCAGACTATTGTCCCGGCCATGGTGACAACGGCGCTTTATTTTATCATTTTTGGTAATTTAATCGGCAAGCAAATCGGTGACATGGAAGGGTTTACGTACCTGGACTATATCGTACCCGGCCTGATACTCATGTCCATAATTACCAATTCTTACGCCAATGTGGTGTCGTCATTCTACAGTGCCAAGTTTCAACGCAATATAGAGGAAATGTTGATTTCGCCCACCCCTAACTATGTTATTTTGTTAGGGTTTATCAGTGGTGGTGTTGCGCGCGGTATGTCGGTGGGGTTGGCGGTGACAATTGTTGCCAGTTTTTTCAGTAATTTTGCGATTCATCATTTCTTTGTTGTTTTCTCCATTGCTATTTTAACGTCAATATTGTTTGCGTTGGCTGGCTTTATTAATGGTGTCTTTGCGAAAAGCTTCGATGATATTTCCATCATCCCAACGTTTGTGCTGGCGCCGCTGACCTACCTGGGGGGGATCTTCTATAGTATCACCGTATTGCCAGAGTTCTGGCAAACGGTATCATTGGCAAATCCTATTCTCTATATGGTAAATGCGTTCCGGTATGGGGTGTTAGGTGCGTCAGATATTAATATTGGCTTATCCTATGCCATTATTAGTGGGTTCATTGTCGTGTTGTTTGGTTTTAGTCTTTACTTACTGGAAAAAGGTCATGGCATCAGGACCTAATGGATATGGATATGATGGTTTCATCAGGGAAAAGGATTTACCTTCTGTCGGTTTTGCTGGCCATGGTGTCGGCCTGCAGCTTTCGTGGCACCCCGGTCAATAAAACGGACCAGGCTGCATCGCCTGTTTTTACACCCTCCGAAATGCAGTTGTTAACGGATACCCGCCAGCGTTTGTTGAAATGGTATGACAGCACTGATCGGGTTTATTATGGCCTGAAAGGCCCGGTAAAGACTTTGTCCATTGGCGTGCTGGATCAGGAAGATCCAGAAGTTTGGGAACCGCCGTTAGCAAAACGGGTGATAAATTTTCAGCGTAATGGCCATGTTAATCGCATCCACTACCGTCATGAAAACGGTGAAGTGGTGGTCGTTCATCACTATGACAGGCCCGGTATCCTCAATGGCTACGACAGGGTTGATAATGATGAAAAACAACACAGTGTGACATTTGATTATTACCCGGATGGTCGACTTAAGAATATTCAGCAAAAAGAGCATGGTAGTAACGCGGTGTCGAATATCCAGTTTAGTTATCAAATGACGGGTACAGGCTGGTTTGAAATTGCCAAGCCCCGCGAAGCGGTGGATTTACCCGGTTATACACAGTTTTCATCGGATACCAGTATTGAATGGACGAGCAAGGGCGGCGTAAATAATGATCCCGAAGCACTGTATTACCTGCCTACCCGTGACAAGGTAACGTCGTCTTCAATACGCCAGGGTTATACCCCTGTTATGGCGGGCGTTGGGGGTTACCGATATTCCCATTACCCTAATGGTCAGCTACAGAGTGTTAACAGTTTTAGTGGTAATAACAATGGGCTCTATCATACCACCCGTTATACCTATAATAAGATTGGCCTATTGGCATCTGAAGTCAAACGGGTCACCGGCGTCAGTTTGTTCAATTCGGCCAATAACGAAGCAGTCAGGTATGTATATCAAAAAATTGACGAATACGGCAATTGGTTGGAAAGAGAATTACACTACACCAATGGCAGCCAATCGGAGATTATTTATCAAACCCGGTCGTTGCAGTACTTTGCTAACAATTTAACTGACAATATTACCGACGATTATTCCGACGCTAACGGACCTTAATTGACTCTTAATTGAACCAGGAATGCCCATGACAACACCCGAGCAGTTTGACGAACACAAGCAGAAAGTCATTCAGATATTTGATAAAGTGGCTGATGGTTATGATAATGCCGCGATGCGTTTTTTCCCTTTTACCGCTGACCGCGCGATAAAAGTGCTGCAGCCCAGACCGGGTCAAAAAATATTGGATGTGGCAACGGGTACAGGCGCAGTTGCACTGACCTGCGCTCAAGCGGTTCAGGCGCATGGCCGGGTAACCGGAATTGACCTGGCGGAATCCATGTTGGCAAAAGCGCAGGCTAATGCGCGAAAGTTGGGGATAACCAACTATGACCAGTTTTTAATGGATGCCGATTCACTGGAATTCCGAAAGGATTACTTTGATGGAACAATTTGTTCATTTGCATTGTTTTTATTACCGGACATGGCGCGTGCTTTAGCGGAATGGCGGCGTGTAACCAAGCCGGGTGGCAGGGTGGTTTTTACCAGTTTTGGTAAAAAGGCTTTTCTACCAATGATGACATTGTTTGCCGAGCAACTGGCTGATTATGATGTGGTATTAACGGAAGATTCTTTTTCGGCGAAACGGTTATCAGAACCCGAGGTGTGTGAGGCGCTATTGTGCAGCGCGGGATTTGATGTGCCAGTGGTGGAGCAAGCGCAGGTTGGCTATCATTTGCAAAGTGCGGATGACTGGTGGACGATACTTTACAATAGTGGTGCACGGGGAATACTGGATCGCGTCGCCCCGGATCGCCTGGCGGCGTTTAAATCGCAACACCTGTCATCAATCCAGGCGTTGTTCTCTGAAAAGGGTTTATGGTTGGATGTGGAAATACTGATATCGTCAGGGGTGGTTGATTAGGGCAGTTTGTGCCCGAATTCATTCAATGCCATGTATTCAATGCCATGATTTAGAATCACTTTCAGTAATATGGATTGCTACAAAGTCTATTAGGGTATAAGGGGTTTTGGGTAAAACCTTGCGGTTGGGGAAAGTGCCGGTCAAACCGTAATATCAATTCCGCGCGACGTGAAGTTAAAATCCTTAACCGACTCTTTTAAATCCAGTTTTTCTCTGCGGCGATCGCTGCGACGTCTTTCCTGACTGCTCCGGGTGTCCAGCAGTGTTTCTTCGCTTTGCTCGCGCCGGTCCTGCCGTCGGCGGTCTTCAGATGTACGCCGGTCGATTTTGGGCCTGGTTTGCTGCTGCGGTGGCGCTTGCTGCCTGGTGGCGGAATTAACGCTATTTTTTAGCGCTGCGCTTTGGGTGAGGGGCCTGATTGCGTCGCGGTTTGCATTCGCATGCTTTAAGTCCTGAACCGTAATATCATCGCGGGGCAGGTTAACGATACTCATACGCTTAGTCTTAACCTATAGAAATTTACCAATATTCATCTACTAAATTTAGCATGCCCTGGCTAATAAGCCAATTATTGGCCACGCAGTTCAGCAAATAAAGTGCCTTTACTGCCGTTTGTTTCCCCGGAAACCGGTTAAGTTGCAACTCGATGGTTAACGATTGTTACACCTAATATGGCGATATTAATCCAACGAAAGTTCTTCCTTGTGGGTGGTTTTCTCAACGGGGCACAACGCTTAGCGGCGTATTGCTCTGGCTTATCGCTGGGAATTGAGTGGACAGTGTGCATTGCTGTTCATACAATGCTGGCTTAATATGGAAGATGATAAAGGGGTTGTAATGTCGTTGCGCGCTATTTATGGTTGTGTTTTCGGTTTGTTGAGCGTTTGCGGTGTGGTTGATGGCGCAGAGCGCACGCAGGTCGGGCAGGTAAAAGGAACGATAAATTTTTGCTCGCAAGGGGGGGTGGCCGGTATGCAGGTTTATGTCCCTGGACGGCAACTAATTGTTATTACCGGTGCAGACGGTCGGTTTTTGTTTGAGTTTATGCCTGTGGGCGATTATCAGTTCAATTATGCATTTCGGGGTAAATTGCTAAACAGCCATGCCGGCGTCAAGGTTTATGCGGGACGCGAGAACAATCTTGGTGAGATTGCATTTTGTGATAAAACGCTGGCAACTGGCAGTATGCCATCGAAACAACCGGGGTTAACGTTGGATTTATCGCCGGTCGAGCCTGCCGCAACAGGGCTGACCGCTTGCGACGCTGACCCGACATCGGTTCGCTGTATTGATGCTGACAATGACGGCGTAGTGGCCTCACTTGACTGCGACGATAACAATGCGCAGCGACGGCCCGGATTGATTGAACGCTGCGATGGCATGGATAACAATTGTAATGGTATTGTTGATGATATGCCGGCGATTACCATTAATCATGGTATCGGTGCATGCATTAACGGCCAGGTCACGATTGCATCATGCCTTGCAGGATTCTCTGATTGTGACAAGTCTCCGTTAAACGGATGCGAAGTGGATACGACAAATGACAGTGAAAATTGTGGGGCTTGTGGCAATGAATGCTCGTCGCTGGATTTGTGCCGGTTAGGCTCCTGCTAACGCGGTTGCGTCTCAGTTTAATATAAGCGGATAGCGGTCCGGTTTTTCAAAAAAAATGGTGGTGGCAGGGAGTGCAAGTGGTAATATTCTCCGCCAGGGCGCTCATGCCCTGGTGGCACAGGCTCTCGTATTTGGTTGTAGGCGTTACGGGTTTCCCTCCTGTCATGAATGATGGCTTGCATTTCGACCAAAACCGGACGGCCGCTGTCTCGGATTGCTTTCTCGGATTAAAACTGCCTAAACTCTTTGAGTGATTTGCCGATGGCACTATTGTTAGTCGAACAGATGTTAGTTGAAAAGAGGACTGAAAATCATGCCTTTGGTTTCAACAATAAACTCGTTTTTTATAAGTCTGTTTTTGGTCAGAAATTTACGACGCGGTTAGAGCTAAATGGAAAATTTTACTGACGTTGGCCTGCGCTTACTAATCGCCTTGGTAGCGGGAAGCGCGATTGGTCTTGAGCGTGCCTATAACGGTCGACCGGCCGGGTTGCGCACCCATACGCTAGTCTGCATGGCTTCAAGTCTGTTAATGCTGTTAACGGTTTATCAATGGGATCTGCTGGCGGCAGTACCGATAGATACCCTGCGCGTGGATCCTACCCGTATGGCGCAGGGTGTGATGACCGGCATTGGGTTTTTGGGTGCCGGCGTCATAATGAAGGAAAAGTTTTCAGTCCGTGGCTTAACCACGGCGGCGTCCATCTGGATGACGGCGTCGATAGGCATTATATTGGGCATGGGGTTCTACTCGGCTGGAATTCTGGCCACTATCTTGACCTTAATTGTGCTGAGCGCGTTTGGGTGGATTGAAAAGCGTATGCCGGTACGGCGTTATAGCCGACTGATCGTGCGTTTTAAAACCCGTACGGTGATGAAGCGCACTGAAATAGAAGAAATTCTCAACCGCTTCACTATCCGGGCGTCAAACCCCAGTTATCAGCTAGAGGATAAAGGGCGTTATTTGGAATACCGCATGACTATATTCACCAACCATGCAGACAATTTTCAGAAGTTGGCGCATTGCCTGTCAACCATGGATGATATTCACGAGTTTACGATTATGCCCACCGGAGAGTAGCGTCGCTACCTTTGGGTATTGCCGACAGGCTGTTTAACCTAGAATACAAAAAGGCGGTGGATCACCGCCTTTTTGTTGAAGTATTTTGATGGGCGTATTGTTGGTGGCCGGGTGGCGCGGGAAAAATGCCGGAATTAGAAGGTAATTCCTACCGCTTTTAACGCTTTGCCGTCATCATCTTCTTCATAATTTACCATGATGCTGCCTTTTGCATCTTTTAATCCTGTAATAATTTCGTTGTTCGCGACAAAGGTAATCGGTCCACGTGACTGAGCGTCCACAATCGTAAATGTTTTGTTAGCCGCGTCCACCGATTGAACCGTGCCGATGTGAGTACTGGGCCCAGCTGCATCACATGCCCATGTGGTAAGTGGGGCCAATAATAAGCCAGTTAGTACACTCGATCTCAATGCTTTTTTCATCATTCCAATCTCTCCTTCTCTGAATAGTATTTGAATAGCAAAAGCCTCATTAAATGCGCTTACTGAGCATTATTATGCGGAATTTAGGTTTAAGACAAGTGGTAGATTGGCGAGTTTCACTTATTCCAGGCGTTTTTTACTACCGTCAGCTATTACTGACTACTGTCAGCGCTGCTGAAGTGATTGTAGTAGGCCGTGCAACATTTACTGTACTGTTGGGGAGGGGCAGGCTAATAAATGAATAATAAATAGCCATAAAGAAATGTGTTAACCGGACGATGTAGTTTGGTATATAACTTAACACCCCCGGCGTAGCGGAAGCGGGTATACGGGGTCGAGGGATTGAGGGTATTGATGTAATTTGTCTTAATTTAGAGGTGGTTATGGACATAAATACACTCGCGGAGTCCCTGGAGCTGATGTCTGAACAGGCATTATCCCGCTTCACAAAACGCTGCTTTTGCCAATCGCTTTATAATCAAAGTGGGGGCGAAGATTTAGGCATTGATGTACATATTGCGTTAGACATGGTGTATGCCGAATGTACACGCCGTGGTATAGAAAGGCTATATGATGCCGCGTGCGAGTCGGTTAGTGCGCATCCCGAAGTATGCAGTGCTGCTTAATCCTGATTTGAATAACACAAACCACGTATAACGTTTGCCGCCGTTGGTTGCGGCAGAGCCGTGATGGCAACGTCATCGGTGCTCATTTTCCCCGCCCATAGCTATTATGGGCTGTGGAAAATGAGCGTGACCCCAAATTCATTAGTCCAACTGATGATTTTAAGATCATAGGGTGCGCTAGTTTTCCTCCGCTCACTTTCCGACGTTACTTACTTAATGATAGGTAAATGATAGGCAGTAACAATCATCATGCTCTGATGATTATCACTTACATAAATTATGTGAACTGTTGTCTGTACCCTTCTTAAAATATTTTTAGCGCCAGCTAAAATCCCAAAATATGGCTTATCGAGCACATTGGGTTTGTTTCATGCCATTGACACTTATCAGCGTATCCCCTCGCTATTTCGATCAAGATTAACCATTGCTTGGTGTTAATAGCGGCCTCGAGAATGGTTGTTGTTCACATAAGTCATTGATATTAAAAATTATGTGTTTGGTATTGCTGGTGGCTGGTGTATTGAAATCACTTGTAGCATTACTAGTGCAGGGATGAGTGTGTAATGATATTCATAGAAGCCAAACCATAAGTATAAACTTATTATGAAGATAAAAATAATTGACTTAACTTTATGGGTTAAGTCTTTATACTTACTGGCACTTAGTTAGATTAATATTTGAGCTAGCATCAGTGACTAGGGCTTAAGGTTAGGGGTTGTGCCACAACAGTGGTGGCGACGGGCTTTGTAACTCTTAACGATGATTTTATAAGCTAATAGCAGCTTTACAAGTACATTAATTGATCATGCGTGGTGTGACTATTTGTTGTTAGTAATGCCATTATTTGCATTTAGAACGAGTGGTTGCAATTGATGCGATTTAATTATCATTAATCATTTGTAAGGTATTTTTTACCAACTAAAGCGAGGAAAAGCCACTATGGCAAAGACGTATAACGCAGGTGTAAAAGAGTACCGCGAAACTTATTGGATGCCCGACTATACTCCAAAAGATACAGATATTCTGGCTTGTTTTAAAATCACTCCACAAGCAGGTGTTCCTCGTGAAGAAGTTGCCGCTGCTGTTGCTGCAGAGTCTTCAACCGGCACCTGGACCACCGTATGGACTGACCTGTTAACTGACCTGGACTATTACAAAGGTCGCGCTTACTCCATCGAAGACGTACCCGGTGATGATACTTGTTTCTATGCGTTCGTTGCATACCCGATTGACCTGTTCGAAGAAGGTTCGGTTGTAAACGTTTTCACTTCATTAGTTGGTAACGTATTTGGTTTTAAAGCACTGCGCGCACTGCGCCTGGAAGACGTGCGTTTTCCTATTGCTTACGTTAAAACCTGCGGCGGTCCTCCACATGGTATTCAGGTAGAGCGTGATATTTTCAACAAATACGGCCGTGCATTGCTGGGTTGTACCATCAAGCCCAAGCTTGGGTTGTCTGCCAAGAACTATGGTCGTGCGGTTTATGAGTGTTTGCGTGGTGGCTTGGATTTAACCAAGGACGACGAAAACATCAACTCACAACCTTTTATGCGCTGGCGCCAGCGTTTTGATTTTGTTATGGACGCTATCCATAAAGCAGAAGCGGAAACCGGTGAACGCAAAGGCCATTACCTGAACGTTACGGCTCCGACGCCAGAAGAAATGTACAAGCGTGCTGAGTACGCCAAAGAGCTGGGCGCACCAATTATTATGCATGACTACCTCACGGGTGGTTTTTGCGCTAACACTGGCCTGGCTAATTGGTGTCGCGATAACGGCATCCTGCTGCATATTCACCGTGCAATGCATGCTGTCATTGACCGCGACCCTCACCACGGTATCCACTTCCGCGTATTGGCTAAGGCGCTGCGTTTGTCGGGTGGTGATCACCTGCATTCCGGTACGGTTGTAGGCAAGCTCGAAGGTGACCGCGAAGCGACTCTGGGCTGGATCGACATTATGCGTGATTCATTCATTAAGGAAGATCGCTCACGTGGTATTTTCTTTGATCAGGATTGGGGTTCCATGCCGGGTGTATTCCCGGTTGCATCCGGTGGTATCCATGTTTGGCACATGCCAGCACTGGTTGCTATTTTTGGTGATGACGCCTGTCTGCAGTTCGGTGGTGGTACATTGGGTCACCCATGGGGTAACGCGGCAGGTGCAGCGGCTAACCGTGTGGCACTGGAAGCCTGTGTTGAAGCCCGTAACCGTGGCGTTCAAATTGAGAAAGAAGGTAAAGGTATTCTTACCACCGCGGCGAAAAGCAGCCCTGAACTCAAAGTGGCGATGGAAACCTGGAAAGAAATTAAGTTTGAGTTCGATACCGTTGACAAACTTGATGTGGCTCATAAGTAGTAAGTTACACGCCAATTACGCAAGGTGTGGAGCCTGGTAACAAGACCATGTTCCACACATACGGTTATTAAATTTTGGAACACGAGCGTAGCGGTAGTTAATGGGTGTCTTGATCGTTAAGGCGCCAGCGTAAGGTTTCAATAAGTGTCGAATTTAGCGAGGAAGAAAAAATGAGTGAAGTGCAAGATTACAAATCAAGTTTAACCGATGTTACCAGCCGTAAGTTTGAAACATTTTCATACTTGCCAGAGCTGTCTGCTGAAAAAACGCGTGCGCAAGTGCAATACATTGTGGACAAAGGCTGGAACCCGGGGATTGAGCACACTGAGCCGGCAAACGCATTTGACCATTACTGGTACATGTGGAAGCTGCCAATGTTTGGTGAAACTGACGTTGACCACATTTTGGCGGAAGCGGAAGCCTGCCATAAAGCGCATCCAAAGAACCACGTGCGTTTAATTGGTTATGACAACTTTGCACAGTCTCAAGGTACGTCCATGGTGATTTTTCGAGGCCCCATGAAGGCCTAAGTATTAGGCGGTCTTAGTGTAAAAAACCCCTGACTGTGTTAATCGTGGCCAGGGGTTTTTTTGTTATAAGTTGATTGTTTGGTTTTTCATTTTGGTTTTTCATTAATGTTTCATTCGTTGTTAATTGGGTTTCCCGCGGGTGGTGCTAATGCGAATCTAAAACCAAGCCAGCGCGAAGCCAAAATATAGTTTAGACCTGAAAATGAGAATGTTATGACTGACATCGATATTGATCAATACAAAGTTAATGCCGAACCGTATTACAAAACGGTGGGTAATGAAGTGGATTTATTTGAGGCCGGGTATGAGTCCATGCGCATGCCTATCAGGTTAAAGGGCCCGACCGGGTGTGGGAAATCACGGTTTATTGAATACATGGCCTGGAAGCTGGGTCGGCATTTAATCACTGTGGCGTGTAATGAAGATATGACCGCGTCTGACTTAGTTGGTCGTTATTTGCTGGATGCCAATGGCACCACCTGGCAGGATGGCCCGTTAACTACGGCGGCAAGAATCGGCGCTATTTGTTATCTGGACGAGGTGGTTGAAGCGCGCCAGGATACGACGGTGGTTATTCATCCGCTAACGGATCATCGCCGCACCCTGCCGTTGGACAAAAAAGGCGAGTTAGTCACTGCACACAAAGATTTCCAGCTGGTGATTTCCTATAATCCCGGCTATCAAAATTTAATGAAGGATTTAAAGCAATCCACCAAGCAACGTTTTGGTTCATTGGATTTTGATTACCCAGAGGCCGGGATAGAAGCGGAAATCGTGGCCCATGAATCGGGGGTTGATCTGGAAACGGCTAAAAAGTTAGTGCAAGTGGGGCATCGAGGCCGTAATTTAAAAGGGCACGGCCTGGATGAAGGTATTTCAACGCGGTTGCTAATCTATGCCGCACAGTTGATTGCCAGCGGTATTGAGCCTGCTGCGGCTTGTATGATGACACTGGTAAGCCCCATTACAGATGACGCTGATATTCGCGACACTCTGAATGATTCAGTCTCCACCTACTTTTAATGCAGTTATATTCGTTAGCTACGTCAGTGACAGTTTCGGTGATTGCATTAGTAATTACATTGGCAACCACGTAAGTTTGCGACGATGCCTGTTAGCAATGACATGAGTTAGCAGTGTTATGCGTTAACAATGGCATGAGTCAACAATTACACCAACGACCTGTAAGCAAGTATGTCTATTGATTTGGAAAAATACCGGGTGCTTCTAAACGATTCCGCGCCGGAAGTACAGGCAACGTTTGAAGCGAGCTTTTCAGAAGCATCACGTGTGATGTCGCCCGCCGGGTTGCAACATTATCTGGACGGTGCGCGTGGATTAAGTGAACTTGGCCGTGGTGGCGGGCTGGTCATTTCCTATTTGCAGAGCATGCCTGCGGTCGTCAAGGAAGTGGGTGAGGCGGTAATAGAGGATGTGGTGAGTGCCGCGCTGAAGTTGTCGTCCATGGTGAGCGGGGAAGTAATCGACTTGATGCTTTCAAGTTTGCCGACCGCAAGTCGCCGCCTGTCCGATGTGGAATTATTACGTGCTTATCTGGCATTAGTTCACCAGCTCTCATCAAAAGCGCCACGGGGCTTGCGTCCCATGTTGTCGCGCCTGGACCTGTTGTTTGAAAAGCTCACTTTGGGTGGTTTAAGGCGCTGGGCTTTATGGGGTGCGCAAGCCCATGGTCGTAACTTTGATGCACTGGTGCAATACTTTTCATTGGAGTCTGCTGATAGCCAGGCAGTGCTGCAAAAAGAAAGGCGCGGTACATTATTTGTTGATAACCAACGCAAACTGAATTTTTATTTGCGGGCGTTGTGGGGGCGGGATTTTTTCCTGCGACCAACCTCGGGCGATTTTGAGTCACGTGAAGGGTACCGACCTTATGTTGAGCAGCGCGTCATCCACGTACCTGATGCGTTTGATGACTACGGCAGTGTCAGTGGCAAAGATTTGTATCGTGCCACTGCGACGCATGCGGCCGCTCATTTGGCCTATACTTCAGTGCCAATTTCCGCTGAGGCGTTAACGCCGGCACAAATGGTGTTCATTGGGTTGTTCGAGGATGCGCGCATCGAGTATTTGGCGATGCAGGAATTTCCTGGACTGAAACAGTTATGGTCGCGTGTGCATGAAAATGTAAGCGAAAATAGTTGCCCCACGGATCGCGTGGTGGGACTGATGGAGCGCGCTGCCCGCGCCATGCTTGATGAGCATTATGTGGACAATAACCCCTGGGTGAAAGAGGTTGTCGATGCGTTTCGGGCGGTGATTGTTGATGATCCACACAATAATCAATTGAGCTGGGATTTAGGTGTCACCTTTTATAACAAGCTAAATGATTATACGGCAATCCCCAGTTTACGGGTGCTTGAGTCCTTTGGTATTCCATATCGTGATGACAATCGCTATATTTGGGCGTTTGCAGATTCGCCATGGCAAGATGCTGAATATATTTCCGCCAGCCATCGCCAGGTTCGCAAAACGGTTAGTGTCATTGAAATGGCCAACGAACTTGATTGTGAGCTTGCGGGTGATGATGCGCAGGAAGTCTGGCGTCTGGAGTCACCTTTTTATCTGGACCAGGAAGGCTGCACCATTAATGAGCTTGAGGGCAAGGAGCCGGCTTCTGACCCTTATCACTACCAGGAATGGGATTACCAGGTGCAGCTGCATCGCCCGGATTGGGTGACGTTGGTGGAAAAGCGTCAGGCTAAAGCCAATCCGGAAATAATAGACAATATACTGTTTGAATATAAACCCATCGCCAATCGGTTAAAGCATATTATTGATGCTTTACAGCCCCAGGGCGTGGTGCGACAACGCCACCAGGAAGATGGCGACGAAATAGACATTAATGCGGCAATACGTGCCATGATCGATTTACGGATGGGGCACCTTCCTGACCCACGTATCAATATTCGTTATACGCATAAAACGCGGGATCTAGCCGTGGTGGTGTTGCTGGACTTGTCTGAGTCTACTAACGAAACGTTACCAGGCAGCGATCGGCCAGTACTACAGCTGGCTCGAGAAGCCACCACGTTGCTGGCATGGGCAATCGATGGTATTGGAGATCCGTTTGCGATCCATGGTTTTGCCTCAGACGGTCGCCATGATGTGCAATATTATCGCTTTAAGGATTTTGATCAACCCTTTGATGATGCGGTTAAATCACGGCTCGCCGGTATGCAGGGTGGTTTATCAACACGAATGGGCGGGGCTTTACGCCACGCCGGTCAATTTTTGTTACGACAACCCCAGCAGAAAAAACTCATTTTGCTGGTCACCGATGGCGAGCCTGCCGACATTGATGAGCGTGATCCCCAGTACTTACGTCACGATACAAAAAAAGCCGTAGAAGAATTAATTACGCGTGGTGTAACTACGTATTGTCTAACCCTGGACGCGACCGCCGATGATTATGTATCGCGGATATTTGGCGCTAATCGCTATGGTATTGTTGACCAGGTGCAGCGATTGCCGGAACGCTTGCCTACACTGTTTATGTCGCTAACCAGTTGATGCCGTATAAATAATTGCCCATCCATAAATAATTATTCTTAAATAATTACATAAAGTGCTTCCTATATATGAAGAATCACTTTAAATTGGCGTTATTTACAGATTAAAAAAAACGGTTGATCAGAAGCTCAACAAATTGCATACTTAAACCATGAAATCACGGTTAAGCGACATTCCAATTTTAAAGTCAGTTCCCTCATATATAGGGGCTACGCATTATAATCGCGTGCGATTATCACAGCTGCGTTTGGATAATTCACTACGGCTGGAGCTATTCAGCTTACGCGGTCTGGATATACTGATAGAGGACGATTCCTGGATATGTATTGACCGTACACTGGGCGATTTGCCGGTACTTGCCTGGACAGATTTTGATACCTCCAATCGCGCCGGACTACATCAGCCTGTACCTTGCAAGCTGCGCTTTTATCATAACCATGCTGATTTAATTTGCGGTACGGTGCTTGATGACCTGGGGCGCATCCTCGAGCGACGTCTGGCAAAACTACGTTATAAATCCTCACGAAAGATTGTCTACTTACGCAGAATGCGCCGAGCTTAACCACTTAAGCAGTTTTGTTATGTTCACCACGTCTTATACCTAGCATCGTGATTTAGCGGAATTATCAGCCCTTTCTTGGTGTTTTTCTTGTTGATTCAGATTTATATTCTGGTGCATACTCTCGTCTGAAGCATGTTTTTAAGACATGCCCTTTGAAGTAAGGTGATTAATTTAATTGGAGTGCGGGGGCGCCAGAAGTTAATCAAAGCATGGCCATTCAAGCGTTTAGAAATAGCCGAAATAGCGTAACTCTTGCAAATGAAATTAACCTGACAAATACAATGTGTTTGTTGGTGGTTTCATCGCAATTAGTGAAGTGGCCTGGATATTCGCGTCGTATTTAAGCGCTAAGGTGCATAATACGGTTCGGATTAAGTGAATGCCGAAGTAAGCTTTTCCGTTGTGTTCATTCCGCCATTACCACCACCATACAACACGATGTCTGATGGTGCGCTTGTCTAATGCCTACAGTTGTCCCGCCTCCAGTTATTAATTTAGTGCACAGATGTTTACCAAATCAATGTTGTGCGATGTTTACCAAATCAATGTTGTGCGATGTTGGTTTTGTTGGTGAATTGGATTGTGCGTACGGCTTAGCGTCGAAGCTTAACGTTTAATGGAATGTTTGTTAGGAATGTTGAGTGGGTAGTCGTTGTATGTTGTTTAACAGTAGATGTATTTTTAATGATGACACTAAGGAGCAAGTAATGAAAAAACTATTAGCAACGGCGGCTGTAATCTGTGGTGTATGTCTTTCAACACCCTTAATCGCCGGTGATGAGCATAAAGCTGAGGGTGTAATAAAAGAAATTAAGGCATCTGCAAAGAAGCTGACCATTTCACATGGCCCCATTAAAACACTGGGCATGGATGGCATGACAATGGATTTCGCCGTAAGTGATCCTGCCATGCTGGATGACGTAAAGAAAGGTCATGCAGTGAGCTTTGCGCTTGAAGTGGACAAGAAAGGTGACTTCATTATCGTGGATATCGAAGATAAGGGTGAAGCAAAAGGCGCATCTGCTGGTGGTGATTCGCACAATCATTGATAGTCAGTCTGGACTGACGAATGTCTGCGCAATTGCGCAGACATTATGTCTGTCAATGGAGTAGTTTGTTGCTAGGGAGGCATTTGATTCTGTTGCACTAGTGAGCGATTGGCGTTAGTGCAACAAAAGTGCTTAATCGTTGTTTACTGTAAAGGTAGTTATTACAATCGTTGCATCATCAACTGACATGGGGCTGGTTGTCTTGTTGGAATGGGGTGCGATGACTTGTAATCCGGGAGATAATTAAATGAGAATAATATTAACAGGAATTAATAAAAGGCAGCTACTGGCATCAGTAGCAAGTGTTGCTTTATTAACTGGCGCAACTGCAGCGTCAGCAGCAGAAATGAATCACGAAGGACACAACGGCCATAGCGGTCATCAGCATGCCTCTGCGGCACAAGCCGGTCAGCATGTGCATCATTCCCACGGTAAGGGAGCATGGATGGTGGAGTATCGCTTTATGCGCATGGAAATGGATGGCTTGCTGGATGGGACTGATAGTGTCAGTACCGAGGAAATATCCGGCGCTACCATGCCAATGGGCGGGGGTAATATGCAAAAAACCGCCGGTAAAAGCTATTTGATGGCGCCCACTGAAATGACCATGGATATGCATATGGTCATGTTGATGTATGGTTTGACGGATAAAGTGGCTATTATGGGTATGCTGAATTATCTTAAAAACGATATGGATATGATTATGCATATGACCATGGAGATGAATGGTAACACCTCGAATGTTGCATCGAATATGCAAACCAGCGGTGTTGGTGATACCCAAATTGGTGCCATGTACCAGGTTGAATACGGACTGGTGGGCAGTGTAATGCTAAGCGTGCCAACCGGCAGCATTGACGAAAAGGTTACCATGATGGGCAACAAAGTCCAGGGGGGCTACCCGATGCAGCTGGGTTCCGGTACCTATGACCTGATTCCATCCATTACCTACAATAAAAAAATCAATGGCTGGACCTATGGTGGTCAGCTGGAATACACCTATCATATTGGTGAAAATGATAATGATTACACCTTGGGGGATCGCCTGGAGTTAAGTGCCTGGGCTAAATATGCCCTCGATTCCAGTCTTAATATTGCGGGTCGCCTGGATATTATCGACTGGGATAAAATCGATGGGAAAGATCCTAAAATCGCGACGATGATGTCGCCAACGAATGATCCTGATGCTCAGGGTGGTACCCGCATGGACTTAACACTGGATGTATCGAAGCGGTTTGGTGCCCACACCGCCGGACTGGCTTATGGCGTGCCTATTAGACAGGATCTAAATGGACCGCAAATGGAGGTTAAATCCATGATCACGTTGTCATATCAATATATGATGATGTAAGCGCGTATGTGAAACGCCTTTCACTATATTGGCTTTACTCCTCGATAAATTAATTTTGCTGTATCTTGGAAGGCGTTTTATATTATATAACTGGCAATGCTCAGTAATAAGGCTTAACACGGATCGTCTTGTTGTTTTGCTAATAGCGACATCGAATCAAGGGGTAGGTAGTGTTAAGTTATCGGTTTTATCGTAAGAGCTGGATTGAATTGCACCATGTGGGTCGTGTTGTTGTACCGATAGCAATGTTTCGCAACAAAGTGTTGCTTATTTCCCCGGTATTAATGTGTATTTTATTGTTTCCTTTCTTGGCGGTTCACGCGGCTGAAAAGCTCAGTCTTGATGCAGCCGAGCGAATTGCGCTCAAAAATGATGCAGTTACTATTCAAGTGCAGGCTGAACAAAAGAGCCTGAATGAACAATCGGTCGCCGCTTACAGTTGGCCGGATCCCAAAATAAACTTAGGTGTGATGAGCCTTTCTGCGGATAGTCTTGACTTTGAGCAAGAGCCCATGACCCAGGCTGTGATCGGATTAACACAGGCATTCCCGCCGTCAGGTGGGGTGGGTGCCAAACGGGATCAATTGCAGGGTATGGCCGAGTCGAAGGGGCATGCTGCAAACAATCGCCAATTATTGACGCTCATGGGACTCCGTAAAAGCTGGTTAAATGCGTATAAACAACACCAGTCGTTGCGTCTGATTAATGAAAGCCTGGAGGTTTTTAAGCAATTTATTAGCGTGGCGCAGTTCCAATACCGTTCCGGTCGGGGTAATCAGCATGATGTGATTCGCGCCCAGTTGGAGCAGAGCCTGCTGATGGACCAATACATAGAGATGGAAGCTATGCACGAGGCGGCTGTGGCAGGTCTTAAGCAGTGGTTGGGTGTTCAGCAATTGCACGATGAGCTGGATATGCAGTTTCCAGATATTGCCAAACCCATGGGGCGCACTGAATTAATCCCACGCCTGGAAAGTCATCCCACGATGTTAATGCGTAAATCACGTATTACAGCGGCCGAAAGTGGTGTAAAGTATGCTGATGCGCAATTAAATCCGGGTTGGATGCTTAATGTTCAATATGGTGTTCGGGGCGCCGACCGGGACGATTTATTAACCGCAATGGTTTCCTTTGATTTACCCCTGTTTTCGGGGAAACGTCAGGATCGAACCCTGGCCGCCAGAAAATCAGACTTAGTGGCGGTGCAACAGGATTTGGATAATTGGCGTCGGGAGTTGAAGGCGCGGTTGGATAAAAGTAGCGCAGTGTTTGAGCGTGCCAGTGAGCGAGTTGAGCTATATCACTCGACAGTGTTACCGCACTCTGAACAAAATACAGAAGCAACCTTGAATTCGTATCAAAGTAGTGTAACTGATTTTAACGTATTGGTTAGAGCTCGTTTAACTGAGCTAAAAAGCCAGTTACAATTTGTAAAGCTTAACGTCGAACGCGCATCTGCGCAGGTTGAACTGCTTTATTTGGCCGGAGCCAATCAAAAATGAATGTAAATTCACGACGTAATACCAATCAACACAATGCCGCGAGAATGTCCTCTCTCCCGTATGCCAGCCATGTGCCTAGCAGAGCGGGTGGGCGCAGTGCCATGGATAAATTGAAAAGCGTCGCACAATTTACCATCGCGGTCCTGGTGGCGGCGGTGCCTATCAGCTTTTACTTTGTCCAGCCGGATAACATGCAGCAGGCCGTTGCATCGAATAATGAAGTTAACTTAACAAAAGTATTTGCCGCTATCGGCGATAGCATAAAGCAAAAAGCCAATAGTGTTTTTGGTGGTGAGAGTGCCGATTCGCGATTGTTAAGCAGTGCTGAAAACTCAGGGTTAAATAGTGCTGGCGCCAAGCCTATGCAGCTTGCAAAGGCGCCCTCAGATTCAGAGCCGGGTGCGCTTAACGATACGGCATTGGAGCATGCGTCCAAACATGCAGACAAAAATTATGTGTGCCCCATGCACCCGGATGTCATGACCAATGACCCAAATGCAATTTGCCCTATATGTGGCATGGATTTAGTGCTGCTGGAAGCGGGCGGTGAGTCTGGCGCGGTTAATCTGACACCCACCGTCATTAATACCCTTGGTGTCCGCACTGAGAAAGCAAAAAGACGTACCCTGTACCGTCGTATTGATAGCGTGGGTTACGTTGAGCTTGATGAAGCAAAAATGCGCACGATCAATTTGCGCACAGATGGCTGGATTGAAAAGCTGCATGTTAAATCCGAAGGCGACCGTGTTACCAAGGGGCAAGCGTTATTTGAGCTCTATTCACCAAAACTGGTCAATGCTCAGGAGGAATACGCTCAGGCATTACGGCATGATAATCAGCTAATGCTGAAGGCATCCAAAGAGCGATTGCGTTCTCTGGGGGTATCCAGTCGCCAGATCACTCAGCTGAAATCCGAATCTGATGTTAAACAGTTGATTACCTTTTATTCGCCCCAGAATGGCATAATTTCAAAACTGGGTGTTCGTGAAGGCGCCTATGTGAAACCAGCGCAAACCGTGGTGGAAATTGTCGACCTTAATACGGTATGGGTAGTGGCAGAAATTTTCGAGTCTCAATCCGGTTGGGTTAAAAAAGGGCAGCGTGTTGAAGCCACCTTGCCCTACATCAATAATAAAACTTGGGAAGGCACCGTGGATTACGTTTATCCCAGCCTTAACGCAAAAACGCGCAGTTTGAAAGTGCGTTTACAGTTTGATAATGAGGACGAATCACTCAAACCTAATATGTACGCGGATGTAACGGTATTTGCCAAACCCAAGCGTAATGTGGTCACCATTCCGCGGGAAGCGCTGATTATTACAGGTGACCAAAATCGCGTCATCGTAGCGATGGGCGAAGGCAGGTTTGTTCCCATGCGAGTGCAGGTTGGGATGCAAACGGATAAACGTGTCGAAATATTGAATGGGCTGGGCGAGGGCGATGAAGTAGTAACGTCAAGTCAATTTCTGATCGACTCGGAAAGTAGTTTAAAGGCTAGTCTGGCGCGCATGTTGGGCGGCAGCTAGTCACCCGCACCAGCGGGGGCAAAGTTGGTTTAAGGTAAGTTCTTGTAACGTTACGCGCTTGTAACGGTAGATACTTGCGGCCGACTTTAATGTGAAATAGTCAACAAACAGGAATTGGCACCTCGGGCAGGTGACCGTGTTTTCACAGGGGAGTGCATCATTTGTTTATTGTGCGGCGTTATTGCCTGTATTTAACGATGATGTGCAGCGGCAATAAATAACGAAAAAAAGAAATTGTATCATTGTGATTGCACATATTATTCGTTGGTCAATAGAAAATCGATCGCTTGTTATTATTTTCACCTGTTTGCTGATTGCCTGGGGGCTGTATTCGGTAAAGCAGACGCCCCTGGATGCCATTCCTGATCTTTCCGATCTGCAGGTTATTATTAAAACCAGTTACCCTGGCCAATCCCCCGAAGTTGTGGAAGACCAGGTTACCTATCCCATTACCACCGCCATGTTGTCGGTGCCCCGTACTACGGCCGTTCGAGGTTATTCTTTTTTTGGTGACTCTTATGTTTATGTGATCTTTGAAGAAGGTACCGATATCTATTGGGCACGGAGCCGGGTGTTGGAATACCTTAATCAGGTCGCCAGCAAATTACCGGAAGCCACCCGACCTTCCTTAGGGCCTGACGCCACGGGTGTTGGTTGGATTTACCAGTACGCATTGGTGGATCGAACCGGACAGCATGACCTTTCACAATTACGCAGTATTCAGGACTGGTTCTTGAAATACGAATTACAAACCGTTCAGGGTGTGTCTGAAGTGGCAACCATTGGCGGTATGGTAAAACAATATCAGGTAGTGTTGGACCCTGACCGATTACGGGCATTTTCGATCCCCTTGTCCCGCGTCAGTAAAGCCATTCAGCGGGCCAATCAGGAGGTGGGCGGTTCCGTCATCGAGCACGCCGAAGCTGAATACATGATCCGCGTTAAGGGTTATATACAAGGTATCGACGATCTTAAGAAAATTCCGATAATGACCACCGAACTTGGCGTTCATGTCATGTTGGGTGATATCGCGCATATTCGAGTCGGCCCGCAAATGCGCCGGGGTATCGCTGAGTTGAATGGTAATGGTGAAGTGGTTGGCGCCATTGTTGTCATGCGGTGGGGTGAGAATGCGTTGAACACCATCGAGGCAGTAAAGATAAAGCTTGAGGCATTGAAAAAAGGCTTGCCTGATGGTGTGGAAATTGTTGAAACCTATGATCGTTCACAGCTGATTGAAAATTCCGTCATTAATTTGCGCGATAAATTACTGGAAGAATTTATCGTGGTGGCCGTTGTGTGTTTGGTCTTTTTGTTTCACTTACGCTCGGCGTTGGTGGCAATTCTCATTTTGCCGTTGGGCATTCTCACCTCATTTATCATCATGGAATGGCAGGGGATTAACGCCAATATCATGTCATTGGGCGGCATTGCAATTGCTGTAGGTGCAATGGTGGATGCTGCGATAGTGATGATAGAAAATGCACATAAACATATTGAGCGCAATCAACTAACGGATAACAACCGTTGGGAAATTATGCGTGTTGCGGCAACGGAGGTAGGTCCTGCCCTGTTTTTTTCCCTTCTAATCATTACGCTGAGTTTCCTGCCGGTATTTACCCTGGAAGCCCAGGAAGGAAAGTTGTTTGCACCACTGGCGTACACAAAAACCTATGCGATGGCAGCGGCAGCGGTGTTGTCCATTACACTAATGCCGGTATTAATGGGGTATTTTATTCGCGGCCATATCGCATCAGAAGAAAAAAACCCGATCAATCAATTTCTGATTATGCTCTATAAGCCGGTAATACATTTTGTGCTTCGGTTTCCTCTGCTTACCATTGTATTGTCGGTTGTTACCATCGCAAGTATGGCTATCCCCCTAAATCGGCTGGGCTCTGAGTTTATGCCGGAATTGGACGAGGGGGATTTATTGTACATGCCTACCACGTTTACCGGTGTTTCGGTGGGTAAGGCCGGTGAGTTGTTGCAGGTGACTGACCGTTTGATCAAAATGATTCCGGAAGTGGATACGGTTTTCGGGAAAGTGGGGCGAGCGGACACGGCGACGGACTCGGCCCCCCTAACGATGTTGGAAACCACCATAAAGCTTAAACCCCGAGATCAGTGGCGGCCCGGTATGACCACCAAAAAGCTAATTAAGGAGTTGGATAAACTGGTAAAACTTCCCGGCTTAACCAATGCCTGGGTGATGCCCATCAAAACCCGTATCGATATGATCTCCACTGGCATTAAAACGCCCCTGGGCATAAAAATCAGTGGTGCCGATTTAAAGGTTATTCAAAAAATTGGTGAGGAACTGGAGCAAGTGGTGAAGCAGGTCCCTGGAACGCGTTCTGTCTTTTCGGAGCGGGTCGCCGGTGGCCGGTATATCAACATCGACATAAATCGCCATGCGGCATCCCGGCTGGGACTGAATATTGCGGATATACAGGAAGTGATTTCAAAAGCGGTGGGTGGCAGCAACGTGACCGAAACCGTTGAGGGATTGGAGCGCTATCCGGTTAATATTCGATATCCACGCAACGTGCGTGATTCAATCGATAAATTAGCGCAACTGCCTATTATTGCCAATGAAAGGGTGCACGTCCCGCTGGGTGAAGTTGCTGATATAACCATTGTCGATGGACCTGGGCTCATTAAGAGCGAAAATGCCCGGCGTACCGGCTGGGTTTACGTGGACATTGACGGGCGTGACCTGGGTAGCTACGTTAAAGAAGCTCAACAAGTGGTTAAGGACTCATTGACGTTACCGCCCGGTTACGCGTTAGGCTGGTCCGGGCAATATGAATATATGCTACGCGCTGAAGAACGCTTAAAATATATCGTGCCACTAACGCTGGTGATTATCGTATTATTGCTCTACTTGAATTTTAAGAATTTTACGGAATCCTTCATGGTAATGGGGTCCGTGCCCCTGGCGTTGGTGGGTGCGTTCTGGTTTATTGATGTATTGGGTTACAATATGTCCGTTGCCGTGGGCGTGGGGTTAATTGCGTTGGCAGGGCTGTCGGCGGAATTTGGCGTAATTATGTTGGTCTATCTTGATCAGGCCTATAAAAAATACAAACCCAAAGATTTGCAGACGTTAAAAGCCGCTGTGATAGAAGGAGCGGTTTTGCGTGTGCGGCCCAAAGCAATGACCGCCGCCGTTATATTGGCCGGACTATTGCCAATTATGCTGGGCACTGGAACGGGGTCTGAAGTGATGCAGCGTATTGCTGCGCCCATGTTAGGTGGTATGATTACCGCACCGTTGGTGTCCATGGTGTTGATTCCGGTGTTATATGTCATGTGGCGTGGACGGCAAATTAACCGCGGTATCTATGAGTATTAATTACTGGCGATCCATGTGACCGTGAATTGGTTGATTTTTGTTCCCTGTGTTTCGCCTTGTGGTGTGAGGTACTCATTGGGATATACTGACAAAGCGAGTTAAACTCAAGCTAAGCCCGAGTTAAGACCAATTTAAACCCAAGTTAAGCCATTAACGCTAAAATGGATGAACCGTTCCCACCGACGTTACTGTGTTGAGTTTGTTTTTTATGAGTCCATCAGTGAATCATATTAAGATTGCCTTCTGTGTCATATTCGCTTCAAGTATCGTCGCGCTTAACGGCTGCGACCAGAACCCCCAGGTCATGAGTGCCAGTACGGGGCAAATGCCAGCGCGAACTTATGATCGCGAGCAGATGGAATTGGGGCTCCGGGTTTATCGACAATATTGTGCCGTTTGCCATGGTGAGAATGCTGAAGGTACCGTACAATGGCGAAATGTTGATGTCAGCGGAAATTATACACTACCTCTATTAAATGGTGTCGGACATGCGTGGCACCATTCACGACAAGTATTGCGGGATGTAATTAATAACGGCAGCCGTGGCAGTGGCAACATGCCCGCCTGGCGGGAAATATTGACCGGTGCCCAGGTGGAGGCAGTAATAGACTGGATCCAATCCCTGTGGCCCGATCCGGTTTATGCGGCATGGTATGAAACGCATCAGCGGTGACTGTGCCAATGATAACTGTTTCAACGGTAACCGCACCATGGCGGTAACGATTGGTTTTTTAGCAGGATAAGCCAGCCAATTACCGCGTATGATGGAATAGGTGATCGCTACCGTTGCTTTCGTTATTATGGTAAATACGACTGACATGTCAGCGTTAGTCACAATGACGGCAATGGAAAACGAGGCTGGAGATCACAGCGATATTAAATAACATCTGCTAATCTGACATTATCGACAAACTAAAGGAGTTGGCTATGTATGGATTTTCAATTCGTGTTTCGGGTTCAATGGACAGTGTTATTGAGAAGGTGACAGAAGCCTTGAAAACAGAAGGTTTTGGTGTGTTAACCGAGATTGACGTCCAGGTCACCCTTAAAAAGAAACTGGATGTGGATCGCAAGCCCTATATGATTTTGGGTGCCTGTAATCCTCAGCTGGCTAATCAGGCCATCAACGCCGAGCCTGATATCGGGCTGTTATTGCCCTGTAATGTGGTCGTGCGGGAAGAAGACGATGGCGGTATAACGATTGCCTTTATGGATCCTGCCGCGGTGCTGGATCTGGTTGATCATCCTGCAGTCCATGATATTGCAATGCAGGTAAAATCAAAGCTGGAAAAAGTGTGTGATTTGTTGAAACATCACTAGGACGATAGGCCACACGTTTAGAGGCGTAACACCCTGCCTGTGCCTCTGCGCCATGGGCGTCCTGTGCAGTACCTGCGTTGGCGCAACACCGGTAAAACGTCAGTTCCTTGAAGTTGGGTGCCATTTAATTGCCTGACGCTATAACCTTGTCCAGCTCAGTAATATAGTTGTGAATCTGTTGAGTAATGTCCTCAAGCTGTTCAGCGGTTAACTGCAATGATTTGGCCACGGGGTGCTGGTCGAGCTCAACGCCAGGGTCGCGCTCATTTGGCAGGCAATAGCCCAGACTGATACTGATTAGATTGGCCAGATGGATGATTCGTAATTCAGTTCGGAAGGTATCGAGTGGATTGTCATCCAGATGTTCGTGTTCTGTGGCGATTGTCTGAATGAGTTCCGGCATGGACCATCGTTTTAAGAGAATCCCCCCGAATTTTTGATGTAACAAGTGCGTTGTATCCAGAACGGCATTATCATCTTCAATGGGGTGAGTGCTGTTGATATCCTCCAATATCCGTAGCACCAGTATCGCGCCAATGTCGTGCATCAACCCCAAGTGGAAGCATTCATCGGGATTGGGGGTTTTAAGTGTTCTGGCAATTAATCTGGCCGCTTCAGCGGTTGCTACGGAGTGCGTGCGAATGGCGTTATATAGTTTACTGAACCGGGCATCGGTGGACTGAAATAAGGCTAAATGCCCAAAGATCCACAGGTAGTTTTTAAATTCCTTTAATCCGATGCGGGTGATGGCGTCTTCCAGCGTCTTGTTTTTCCTCACGGACACATAAATCGGACTGTTCGACAATGCAATCAGACGCGTGGTGACAACCGGGTCATTTTTTATTACCTCGGCCAGTTCGGAACTTGTGGCGTCTGACTCCTTCAGCATTTCATTAACCGTGTTGACCACATCACAGAGTATGGGCAGGTCAAAATCATCCGCCTTAAGTTTTTCCGCGATTTCACCGACGATTTCACGTTTTTTGGGTTCGGCACCTGTTCCGTTATCCGTTTGATTATTGTCAGGCGACTTGCCGTGAATGGTGCTAATAATGCCTTTTAGCTTCTCAATTAGCCCGGCCCTGTCAAAGGGTTTATGGATGTAGTCGATAACCCCGCCGGTACCCGCCTGTACGACACTGTCCTTGTCGGCTCTGGCGGTTAGCATTATAAAAGGGATGTCTCTGGTATGTTCATTGCGTTTAACGTCTTGGAGGAACTCGCAGCCGGTTTTAATGGGCATGTTCCAGTCTGACATGATCAGGTCTATGTTCTTATTATTCTGCACGATATTCCAGGCTTCCTCGCCATTGTGTGCCACGCTCAGATTGCAATTAAAATTGTTGTTGATAATGGTTTTAAGTGCCAGTGCAATGGCAAAATCGTCTTCGGCAATGAGTATGTTTATTTTTTTATCCATGCTTTTTCACCAACTATGTCTATCAATTATGTCCGCCAATGATGTCTGCCAACTATTTTTTCACATTATAGAATAATGCTTATTGGTCTTTTAATGCATTGGAGAGTTGCTCTTCAGTTACCAACCCTTTTTCGATCAGGATTTCACCCAGTTTCTTTTTCTGTTCTTTGAGTTGAGGTAATAATAAGTAGAATGAGCTGCCTTCACCTTCGACGCTTTCTGCCCAAATTTTACCGCTATAGTGCTTTATTATTTCCTGGCAAATTGACAAGCCAAGGCCGGTGCCGCGTTGTTCTCTGATTTGTGAAGTGTCCACCTGGTGGAATTGCGCAAATACTTTACCGAGTTGATCTTTTGGAATACCCACGCCGGTGTCCTTGAGCAGAAGCTGTATCATCGGCGTCGTCGGGTTTATGCCGATAAGATCGGCTATTACCAGTTGCAGCGCTGCTTTGTCTTTTTCCAGCACAATGGGCTTGCGAATGGCTTTTGAAGCATAATCGATGTTAGGACCACTGCTGGCATGTTCGCATTCGTATAACGTCGTGATAGGTAACGATGAAAACTGATCGTGCAAATAATCAATAAAGTTGGCGTTGGTGGATTCACCGTTACTTATGTCGGCAATGACCAGGTCTAACGTGTGTGCGTTGTCGTTAAGATAGCTTGCGGTATCCTCATGGCAGCCCATGGAGAAAATACGGGTGTTTATTTCTTCTGCCGCAATCGTTAGCGCCGCTATTGCCGACTGGTCGTCGCTGACAATAAGAATGTTAGCCCAGCGGCTGTTGGTTGATAAGGTCAGGGTGGCGCCGCCTTTTTCGGTAAATTTAAGGGCATTGGAGAGCAGATTGGATAATACCTGCCTGACCTTGTCAGTGTCTGTATTGACCAGCGCCGTATCGAAATCGGTTTTAAACGTAATGGTAAACCCTTTGTCCTTATAAGCGGGGGTGAAAAACTCCACCGTATCCACCATGCATTTAACCAGGTCAACAATCTCTTCTTTCCAAACCATTTTGCCGGAACTGATTTTTTGCAAATCGAGCAGGTCGGAAATCAAGCGGCTCAGCCGATCACTTTCATCATTAATGATATTAAGAAATTTTTTCTTGCTGTCGAAATCCAGGTTTTCGTCTTCGTCACGTAGAATTTCCGCAAACGATTTGATACTGGTTAACGGCGTGCGCAGTTCATGCGACACAATGGAGACAAGCTCGGACATAGTGTTGTTGACGTGTTCAAGCTTATTATTAACCTCCTGAAGGTCTAACGTTCTTTCGTTAACGATTTCCTCCAGGTTGCTGTTTAACGCCGCAAGGGCTGCCTGCTCCTGTTGTAATTTTTCGGTGCGCTCCTGGACAATTTTATCCAATTTGAGGTTTTGATTTTTAAGGTGATTGTAAACCTGACGAATTTCCAGCAGATTATGAATGCGATTCATCACCTCGGCGCGGTCAAAGGGTTTGCTTATAAAGTCTTTGGCTCCCGCCTGTAAGGCGCGTACACGCAGTTCTTTTGTCGTTTCAGCGGTTAATATCAGTACCGGTACACTATGGCTGGGGTCAATGTCGCTTAGTTTGTCCAATACCTCCAGGCCATCCAGGTGAGGCATTTGATAGTCCAGCAGCACAAGATCCGGACTGCAATCTTTATAAATATCCAGCGCCTGACGGGGGTCCGTCGTTGAGTGGATATTATGATAACCGGCCCTCTGTAACATCTTCTGTAATAACGAAATATTGAGAGGTTCGTCGTCAACAATCAGTAGCTTGGAGGTCGCGATGCTGGTTTTTCTGGCGTCTTCAATTTGTTTGGCGGCTTCTTGCGGCATCAATATTCCTGTTGAGTGGAGGTTAACGTCCGGCATTGTATGGGCGGCTTGGTATTCCCCTGCATTGGTCTAGTGCCTTATAGGGGATACAATTTGTTCGGCGCTGCAAGCAAAAACCTTTAACTTTTATTAGTGTGGTTGACGTGAGAGCGCTTAAATAAGAAAAACTGATAACTGTGTGTCGGGATCACGGACCAATCATTTATCCCCGTGTCGTTATTGGGCGGTTTGTAGCGGATTCAATGAACCGAAGCAATGAATTGAACCACTGCTTGAAACCAATGGCACATGTCAAAACGGTCAAGCAGGGTGGTCGCGGTGTTTGTCGTCGCTTCGCTTGGAGCTTGCGGGTGAATATGGCTATAAATCAAATATAATCATGTCATTAGCTATTTTTATGGCAATACAATAAGCCACGTAGTATCGCTATACGGTACCGCTATACAGCACCGCCATAGAGCAACCCACTGCGGAGTTCGGGCCTGTTGCCTGGCAATCCCCTAAGTCTTACCTTGCCCTGAATACCGATGTGACTTTGTTAACGTTGCTATTTTCGGTTGCAAAAATATCAAGGGCAGGCCCGATCTGTTATTATTGGGGCCGGTTTTATCTATTTTGACACCAGATTGAGGGAATTCGACAATGCCGGTATATCGATCAAGAACCACCACTCAAGGCCGCAATATGGCCGGTGCACGCGCATTGTGGCGCGCCACAGGAATGACCGATGCGGATTTTGATAAACCCATCATCGCGATTTCAAATTCATTCACCCAGTTTGTGCCAGGGCATGTGCATCTAAAGGACATGGGGCAATTGGTCGCCCGGGAGATTGAGGCAGCGGGTGGGGTCGCTAAAGAATTTAATACCATTGCGGTTGATGATGGTATTGCGATGGGGCATGGCGGCATGCTGTACTCCCTGCCATCGCGGGAAATTATCAGTGACGCCGTTGAGTACATGGTCAATGCCCATTGCGCCGATGCTCTGGTGTGTATTTCCAATTGTGACAAAATCACCCCGGGCATGTTGAATGCGGCATTACGACTAAACATTCCCACCGTGTTTGTGTCCGGTGGCCCCATGGAGTCGGGTAAAAGCATTATCGGTGGTAAAGAAGTGCATTTGGACCTGGTGGACGCCATGGTTGCCGGAGCGGATTCCCGTGTGTCAAACGAAGATGCCTATGCTATGGAAGTCTCGGCTTGCCCTACTTGTGGTTCCTGCTCGGGAATGTTTACCGCAAATTCCATGAACTGTTTAACGGAAGCATTGGGTTTATCCCTGCCAGGCAATGGCAGTATGCTGGCCACCCACGCTGATCGTAAAGCCTTATTTTTAGAAGCGGGCCGGTGTATCGTGGATATTACCCGGCGCTACTATGAACAGGACGATGCCCGCGTCTTACCCCGTTCTGTCGCCAGTTATTCCGCGTTTGAAAATGCCATGTGCCTGGACATTGCCATGGGTGGGTCCACCAATACCATCCTGCACTTATTGGCAGCCGCCGAGGAAGCAAAGGTGGATTTCACCTTAAAAGATATCGACCGGTTATCCCGTAAAGTACCGCACCTGTGTAAAGTGGCACCCAGCACGCCACAATATCATATGGAAGATGTGCATCGTGCCGGGGGCGTAATGGGTATCCTTGGGCAGTTGGATAAAGCGGGTCTTATTAATGCTGAAATGCCGACGGTTCATAGTGCCACGATAAGCGACGCGCTCGCAAAATGGGATCTATGCCGTACCGATGATGCAGCGGTTCACAAATTCTTTAGTGCCGGCCCCGGTAACGTGCGAACCAAAGAAGCATTTAGCCAGGAAAAGCGCTGGCCAAGCCTGGATGTCGACCGACAAAAGGGATGTATCCGTGACAATGAGCACGCCTACAGTAAAGATGGTGGTCTGGCGGTGCTGTATGGCAACATTGCATTGGACGGTTGTGTGGTTAAAACCGCTGGCGTTGATGAAAGTATCTTAACCTTCAAAGGACCAGTGCGTATTTTCGAAAGCCAGGAAAGCTCAGTAGAGGCAATCTTAGGCGATAAAGTTAAGCCAGGTGACATAGTGATTATTCGCTATGAAGGGCCGCGAGGTGGTCCGGGCATGCAGGAAATGCTCTATCCCACCAGTTATTTAAAATCCAAAGGACTGGGCAAGCAGTGCGCCTTAATCACCGATGGCCGATTTTCGGGGGGAACCTCCGGGTTATCCATTGGCCATGTTTCCCCTGAGGCTGGTGAAGGGGGCGCCATTGGACTGGTGGAGGAGGGCGACCTCATTGAGATTGATATCCCCAACCGTAAAATAAACGTGTTACTTGATGATACGGTATTGGTGCAGCGGCGCCAGGCGATGGATGCCAAAGGCAAACAGGCCTGGAAGCCGGTAGACCGACGTCGCATCGTGACTGACGCACTAAAAGCCTATGCCGCAATGACGACGTCCGCGGCGCGAGGCGCAGTACGGGATGTCAGTCAGTTATACCCCGATGAATAACGTGTATTAGCTATTTTACGTTGTGAGCGGTAGGGTAATGTTTTCCTGAGCGTTAATATTACCCTGCCGTCTGTCATTGCTTTTTTCCTCGTCAGGTCGTAACACCATTCCCGCCAGCTCAGCGTCCGTTTTTCTCGTCGTGTAACGCTGATTAACGTTGACCTACACTAGTCATTATGCCCAGGTGCACAATTGTGGTAATAATTCACATTTACACGGGTATTATTCCATTTACAACGTAAGCACATCACCGCTACACTCTAGGCTACACGCTAATGCTTGATAATTATCGCTGATATGGGTGGCGTTGAGTCCAGTGTATACGGCATTAGTGTATAACAATGCGTTAGGGCGTTGATCATTAAACATTTAACAACCGATGCACATACAACGAACGTTGTTTGGTCGGATGTTTGAACGATTGTTTGTCAGACAGCGTTCATTGCCTGACAAACAGCGAGCCTGAATATCACCTGGATGATGTGATGCGAATTTCAACCAACGAGTTAGCCGGATAAATCAAGTTTGAAGGTGATGCGCGCAAAATGGATTCAGCCTAATTCTACAAAATAGGCAAAAAAATTTAATTAGGCCTCCGCTTGGACGCTAAGATTGTTTCAGAATAATCATTATTGCCGCTGGATCAGGCAATGCTGTTTCAAACTATACCCAAAGCGTTTGAGATTTAGGTGTTTAGAGTGCGATCATTTTTGTTTACAGTTAGACGCGACGACGCAGCATAGCCATTCTATGTAAGGAGAAGCAACGACGCTGTGGACAAAAAGGGGCGTGCTATAACACCTAAATCTCAATCGCTTTG